>Ga0105238_10000341_pt1 | contig 50850 bp, 41 predicted proteins | sample KBSC34metaG_FD_81526 | JGI IMG/M metagenome (GOLD analysis project Ga0105238, IMG submission 81526) | Corn rhizosphere microbial communities from Kellogg Biological Station, Michigan, USA - KBS C3-4 metaG | ecosystem: Host-associated > Plants > Roots > Rhizosphere > Soil | place: Michigan, USA...
ACCGGTCGGTTACATTGTGAGGAAATGGAAATGAAGCACTTCCTGCTCGAAGGCGAGCACCTGGCGCCCTTTGACGAATTCCGACATCTCGAACCCGCCCATCATGCCTTTCTGCAGAAAGGCTATGACGACGGTTTCTTCCTCTTCTCAGGTCCCCAGGTTCCGCCGCACGGCGGGTTCCTCGTCGCGCGGGCGTCATCCAGGGAAGCGCTCGACACCCTGCTGGCAGAAGAACCCTTCCTCAAAGCGGGGAAGATGAGGTTCAGCCGTGTCACGGAATTCCTTCCGGCGCAGTTCCATCCTGCCCTAGACCGCTGGTTCATCGGCGGCAGTGACTGACACGAGCGCGACCGCCGCGCCCGAGGTGACTGCGTGGCAAAGATGGTTGCGGCGGTGGAGGGATAGAGGCACCCAACACTGGCAATACGGCCTTCACCAAGCTTAAATCCGCATATCAAGTCGAGGCGGCATCGGCGGTGTTTTCGGTTGGGCCGCACCAATCACGGCGGGTATGCATGAAGCCTGACAGCGCCACGGAATTGCCGTTCGACCCGGCGGAGCGCTGCGAAGCGCTGGCCGGCCTTTCTGTGCCCGGCATCGTGCAGATCGCGACAACGCTCATAACCGAAGGGAAGTTCACACCGCCCGACGCCGAGCCCTATGTCCTTATGGGCTTGCCGGGCGAGGTCGAGGCGCCGCCCTTCTGCCGCGTGCAGGCGGTCGCGAAACCGAGCACGGATTCGCATATCAATATCGAGATCTGGCTGCCGCTGGCGGAGTGGAACGGCAGGTTCGGCCATGCCGGCAACGGCGGCTTCGGGCGCGGCTTTTTCGTTCCGGCCGGCTTCATGGTTCCGTGCCTGCGCCGGGGCTATGCCGTTGCCGGAACCGACATGGGCCATCCCAGGACCACCGGCTATGACGCAAGCTGGGCACTGCACCACCCGGAGAAAGTGATCGACTGGGCCTGGCGCGCCAACCTGATAACCGCCGAGTTCGGAAAGCTGGTCACGGCCCGCTTCTATGGCCGCGAGCCGGAGAAATCCTATTTCCTGGGCTGCTCCGACGGCGGGCGCGAGGCGCTGATCTTCGCCCAGCGATATCCGGCCATGTTCGACGGGATCATGGCCGGGGCCCCGGCGATTTCCTTCACCGATATGGCCCTGGAGCACATCCATCATTCGCAGCGGATGAGCGAAAGCAATCTGACCGCGGCAAAGCTACCCGCCATTCGACAGGCGGCCGTGGCTGCACTGGATGCACAGCTCGAGGCCGGAGACGATCTGGCCGCGCAGCCATGGGGCAGCACGTTCGATCCGGCGGTCATCGCCTGCCGGGCTGGAGACGACAGCCCCGCTTGCCTCACGCCCGCGCAGGTCGAGGCTGTGCGGCAGATCTATGCCGGGGTCATCGATCCCAACAGCGGCGCCATCGTCCACCCCGGCCCCTATCCCGGCTCGGAAGCCGATTGGGCCGGCCTGATGGGCGATCAGCTCGGCGGTACCGGCCCGGCCCTGTTCCAGAACATCGTCCATGGCGACCCGGCCTGGACCCTCTCCCAATTCGACCTCACCAAGGACTCCGAGGCGAAACGCGCCGCGGCGGCGCTGATCGACGCCGACAACCCCGACCTAACCGCATTCAACGCGCGCGGCGGCAAGCTGCTGATGTATCACGGCCTCGCCGACGGGACGGTCATTCCCCAAAAATCCGTCGACTATCTGAACGCCGTCCCCGCATGCCTCCCCGCCGGGCAGAAGGTCGAGGACTTCGTGCGCCTCTTCGTGGTCCCCGGCATGAGCCACTGCATCGCCGGCGCCGACGGCATCGCCGCGTTTGACGCCCTCACCGCGCTGGAGCAATGGACCGAGACCGGCATCGCCCCGGACTCCATCCTGGGCACCCGGCCGGAGCAGTTCCTGTTCCTGGGCTACAACGTGACCAGCGCGCCGGCCGGGGCAGTTTCGAGCTTGCTGTACCCTTATCCGAAGATCGGGGGACGAAAGCACAACCCTAGCTAGAACCGAAAAATTTTTCAGCCCTCAATATTACTTGCTATTTAATTTTGTAATTTCTTTCACTTTTACATAGATTCTAGCATAGTCTATAGGAATATTTAGTCTCTTGTACATATCAGGCAACTTTGGCTTAATAACTTCTCCCTTGACCAGTATAAAATCCCCCCTTGATAGATTATATATTAAGCCTTGCTGACCGACGGGGAGTGAAATTGGAAACGGCGGAAATTCGTTGTCGGAAGTTCCGAGCGCTAAATCTGATCTCGTATAACTAATGTCTCGATGATTAAGAAAGATCGCATTCGTCGTATCCACGCCCGCGTTGTTATATCCGAGAATCTGAGTCCATTCAGACAGATACATAGCACGAAAGACTACGATTTTTCCGATAAACTGGGTGCCCAGCGCTGGGCTTGAAAGCTTACGGTAATCGATTTCGTCTGGAAATGGATCTGGCTGTTTAAATTGCGGCACTGCAGGAGGTACGGGATTCACTATCACCGTTGCGTCTCGACCTGCATTCACGCCGATCGAGTTAGGGCCGGTTGCTTCCGCCTGCTGAACAGCGGGTGTATTTGGACCTTTTGGCAGAAAATAGAATGCGAATGAAATAATTGATACTACAGACCCAATAACTCCCAGAACTTTGATGATATCTTTGTTATTCATTGGCTTATTTTCCTGTAAATTTAAATTATAATACTTATTAGAGCATGGAAACTGTAGCAGAACCATATTAAATCCGCGACAGTCCGTTAGTAAAGAGGCAGAGTGATCTCTCGTTCAGGACAGCGCGGTCGCGGATCGGCTGTGGCCGGGGGCTACAGGACTGCCGACCAAGCTATAACCCCAACAGAATGCCTCTGCCACACGAGAGAACTCGCCCTCTTTGGCAGATAACGTGGGCATAATCCGCCGCCATTGCAGAACACTCCGCTGAACCGGCAGGCGGTTGACGACGTCATCACACGGGACCTTCGCCATGACGAAAACGCGCTCAAATGAGGGCGACAATATCCGCACTGATCGCGGCCACCCTGGTTCCCGCCCTGCCGGCCGTCGCGGCAAATGGCTTGATATCGCCGGCGATACCGGCGCCGCCTGGAAGTCTGCCGTCCGGCCCGGGCATCAACTTCACCTCCGCCCCGGCCCTGCGCGGCATCACGATGGTGCAGAGCCGGGACAGCGTCATCGTGAAATTCCCCACGGTCGCGAATGCGCGGGATTTTCGGAATACGCGTGAATTCCAGTGCGCGAATTCCGGGGACACAATACTAAATATCCAGTGGCGTTTGACGCCGAGATAAGCCCCGTGGCTTCATCTATTTGATATAGTGTCTCCAGAACACGGACTACCGGGAAAAATCCGATCCTGCCGGCATCATGCCTGTCGTCATGGACCTCCAGCACCACGCCAATTGACGGGTGGAAAGCCCCCGACACCCCTTGTCGCAGGTTATTCCGCGGCCGAAACTAGTGGCCCGCCTTCAGTGCCTGATAGGCGGCAAAGGCATCGATCAGGCCGAAGCCATCGGCGACCGAATAACCCTTTCCCGTCGGTGCGCTGAGCACGCCGCTCACCGTCACCGGCTTGCCGCCGGACATGATGACGGCGCGCAGCTTGGTGCCATAGAGCAGCGCGGAATTGATGCCTTCGAAACCGACCAGAGAATTGTCGACATCGAGGCCCAGATTGACGAAATCGCCGTTTTTGAAGGCGCCGTTGGCGAACACGATCTTGGCCACCGGGTTCAGGTCGGTCTTGTTCAAATACAGAATGTCCTTGTCGGGCACCGAGCTGAAGCCCTTCAGGAACTGATCGGTCCTGTCGCCGAACGCGATCTCTATCGCGCTGGAATCCATCACGATCTCCGAGACGCTGTCGCCCGCCGCGCCCTTGAAGGTGAAGTGGAACTGGTTCGGATCGAGCGGCAGGAATCCCTGGACCCTGATGTCCAGCGTGTCGCCGCCCGTTTTCAGGCTGGCGGTGACGCGCCCCGGGTCGAGCTGGTGCGGCTGTTGCGTGGTCTGGGTCAGGAGCGTCTTGATCCTGTCAGGCGAAAGATGGTGCGGTCCGCCCGCCGCCTGGATCAGCAGCGCGCCGACGGCTGCGGCATGCGGAGCGGCTGCGCTGGTGCCGAAGAACAGGGGATGCGGGTCGCCCGGAACGCCCGGAGATCCGAAGAAGGTCGTGTTCACCCCGTCCGGCGCCGCAATGTCGGGCTTGCGTCGGATCACGGGCGTCGCCAGGTGCCTATTGTCCTGATCGAAATAGATCGCGGTCGGACCGAGCGAGGAGAAATATTCCGTGCCCGCCGGGTTGTCCCAGAAATCGGCGGCCACGGCGATCGCGCCGTCGGCGTTCGGATGGCCGATGATCGAGGGGGCCAGGCGCTGGAAGAATTTCTGCAGCGTCACCTGGTTCCCGTCGTCGAAATCCAGGATCTGCAAGTGCTTGGCATAGTGCGGTGCATTGCCGGGGCGCAGGGCGATGGCGACATAGTAGTTTGCCCCGGCATTTCCCCCGGGGAGCGAGACGCCCTGAACCGGCTGGGCGGTCGAATAGACGTTGTCGACGCCGCTAAGCTCAGGGTGGTAGGAGCCGTTGGCGTCGAACACCAGGAAATCGTAGGACGCGGTCGGTTCATCGGCGAAGAACGGGTCGTCCCATTGCAGCACCAGGAAATGGTCGCCGGGCGGCGCGGAGATCGGCAGCGCGATGGAGACATCGCCGCTCTGGGCAAAGTTGTGGAAACCGCCCGCGGTCAGCTCGGTCGGAACGTTGCCCAGAACGAGAGGACCTGAATCCCGCGACCGCGCGGCAGCGTCGGCGACCCGGTTGAAATCCGCCCGATAGTTGCCTGAGTTGCCGTTGCCGGCCGAGGAGAAATAGGCGACGCCATCGGCTTTGACCTGGTCCACCGCCAGGGCGACGACACCGTCGGAGAAAAGAGGCTCTTCGGAATAGCCCACGTCGTCATCGATCACGTCGGCCCTGCACGGTCCTTTCCTGTCGGCCAGCTTCAGGATGTTGGCCGCGAACTGCACCTCGCCGGTAAAGGCGGTGGCGAAGCAGAGCTTCGATTTGGGCGCGATGTCATAGATGATCTGGAGCAGCGCCCGCCCCTCGTCGGTGCCCGCCACCGGATCCTCGTCCAGCACCACGACCGGCGTGGTGTCGCCCTTCGGATTGCCCGGGCCCGGCAGATCGCCGCTCTCGATATCCTGCGCCGCATGAATCTTGGTCGCCGAATTCGGCGCCGTGTCGTAGCTGTCGGACAGCGCGGCGATGGTGATGCCCTGGCCCCTGAGCCCCAGGGCGTTGAGCTTGTTCGCATTGATGGTGGCCACGCCCTGGCTGGTCGCCTTGCCGACCCTCAGCGTCGGCTTGTGCTCCAGGATGATCGAACGAACGCCCGCCAGGCGGGCGGCCTCGCTTGCGCGTTCGACCGGGATATAGGCGGCGATGACGCCCTGGCGGAACTGGCCGAGCTCGGCCGTGACGTTTGCGCCAAGCGCCCCCAGGGACTGGTGGACCGCACTCAGCGGGCGCCTCCCGTCGAGCCAGACATTGACCAGCACCCGGCTCTGCCGGTCGCGCATGATCCTGGCCTCGATCGGCGACGCGGCTGAGAGTGCGGACGGCGTCCGCGTTTGCGCCTCGACCAGTTGTCGGAGCCCGCCCCCCATATTGTCGGGAAGCGCCTTGGACGGCGCGGCCCCGGCCGATCCGAATATCCCAGCGGTGAGCAGAGCCGAGACAAACAAGCTGCGGGAATGATTGCCAACGTAGCGCATGGTCTTGCCTCCGATTTTCGCCGCCATAGGCGTACTGCCGGTGCTGTCAGGGAAATGAGCGTCGTAAGCTGAATAACAATGCGCTCGAATTCCTGTTCTCACCATAATTTTCGGTCGGCCGATGGTCGGCCCGTCCCCCAAATACGCATGAGCTTGGCCCCGAGATGCGCCAAACCACCGAATCTCCCAAGTTTTCGGGATGAGGAGCGTGTCGGGTGCGTGATATGCTGACGGGCAAGTCAGCCGAACGCTGACCGCCAAGCCCCTTCGACAACGGGGCCAGCAGCGGGATGGATTTTGCGATGACGAGAGCGAGAGCCCAAAATGCGGCCGCGGTCTCCTTGGTGATGACGGGCTTGCTGTTTCCCGCCTTGCCGGCAGCCGCGGGAAACGGTCTGATGCCGGCTGCGATCCCCGCACCGCCCGGAACTCTCCCCTCCGGCCCGGGCATCAATTTCACCTCCGCCCCCGCCCTGCGCGGCATCACGATGGTGCAGAACCGGGACAGCGTGATCGTGCAATTCCCGGCGGTGGCGAATGCGCGGGATTTCCGCGTTCTGGTGCAGCCGACCGGGGTTGCGGCGAACGGGGACGGCACCGAGACGGTGACCGGCGGCACGCAGTTCTGCGCCGGGCTGCTGCAGCATCAGGCGCGCGAGCGTTATGTGGCCGATCCCAAGACGAAATTTCCCTATCTGTTTTACCTGAACACCGGCGAGGTGAACCCCACAAACTTCGTGCCGCAGTTCTTCAACCCGCCGCCCAAGCCCTACGGCACTTACGACTTGGACCCGCCGCCGATCGATGAGATCGAAGTCACCGGCGTCACCGGGCCGGTGACGGTCACGGTGGAGGCGATGGATCGGCTGTGCCCGTTTCCGGGCATTATCGGGCGGGTGCCGCAGAAAATCCCGCTGACGCATGGACCCGATGTGGATCATCCCGGCAATCCGTGGATCGACGCCAGCGCGGTCAAGACCTTCCCCGTCGTCACCAAGGCGGAGGTGGTGAAGACCTACGGCAGCCTGATCGTCAACGGGCAGGGCTGGGCGAGCGGGCCGTACGTGCAGGCCGACCCGCCGGCCGTGCCGACATTCGGGCAGCCCGCGCCGGCGAACCCGCCGAAGGTTCTGGCGCGCGGCGTGGTGACGATCTCCCCCGCCAAGGCCGCACCGCCGCCGACCAAGGATTTCTTCGACGATTTCTCCAATGCGCGGGACACGTTCAAATCCTTGGCCGAACCCAACTGGACCTATCCACGTGAGGATGCCGGCGAGGTGGTGCGGCAGAATTCGAAATGGACCGTCTACGGCAACGGCTATACCTGCTGCGACACGCCGGACGGGCACGGCTATGTCGACGCCTTCATCGCCGACGGCCATATGAACACGATCCTGGGCGACTGGTCGCAGGACGTGCTGTCAGAGGTGTCGATGTTCCCGCGCAAGGCGGCGCATCTGAACCGCACCACCTATCTGCATGTGACGTTCGAGGTGAACTCCTTCGCCACCGGCCGCAGATACTGGGCGTTCACGGCCTGCGGCGCGAATGTGGCCGGGCAAACGCTCGACAGTGCGGGCGGGCTGAAGGAGCAGGTCGTCCACACGACATTCTTCTATGAGCCCACCGGGGCGAACCCCAGCACGGCGGGCTGGAACTGCCTGCAGATCTTCAACCGGCACGGCAATTCGAACGCGGTCAACCAGTGGGAGGGCATGTACAGACTGGACGGCAGCCGGGCAGACGTGCCGCCCAACAACGGCTATCTGGACCTGGCCGATTACATCCACACCGCCATACCGAGCATCGCCCATCCCGCCATCACCGCCGCCTATACCAACCATCCCGAGAGCGATGTCGTGGTGCTGGTGAACAAGCCCATCCCCAAGGCCAACCTGCCCGAGGTGCTGGGAACCAACCAGCAGGTGGCGCAGACCGCAGTGACCAGCCCGATCAACGTCTCCCCGCTGCAGCTGGACACGCCGGCGGGCGAGGTCGCCTGGTTCTTCAGCGTCGACGCCAACGGCAACCCGGTGGCGCCGCTGCTGGACGATCAGCAGCTCGCCTCACCCCGGACCAAGTACGACCTCTATATCCGCACAAACCGGATCGTCATGTATGTCAACGGCCAGGCGCGGCTGTGCAACGACTTCACCACGCCGAAGACGGTACTGAAGATCGCCGACGCGGCGCTCGGCTTTCACCAGGTGCTCTATCATTCGTCCGGCGAATTCGTGGAGCGGATGAGCGATCCGGATCGCGGGGCGGCCTATCACTACCGCCTGAACTCCCCATGGATCGATCAGCGCAGCTGGGACAATATCGGCTTTCAGGAAAACACCGCCCCGCCAGCCGATTTCGATCCCAAGACCTGTTTCGTGCATAAGAGCCTGGGGCCGGAAAACAACGAATGAAGCGAACGGCGTTCGGCGTCTGTATTGCCGTAGCGCTGTCCGGTTGGGAGGCGGCAGCGGCGTGCCCGCCATACCTCCAGTTCCTGGAGCCGCATTGCGCCGAGTGGCAGGCCGACATCCTGCCGGCCAATCTGCCGCCGGCGCGCGGCAACACATTCGCGGACCGGCAGGACGCCGCCGTTCTGGGGATGAAGATCTTCTATGACAACCGCTTCTCCCGCCCCGGCGCCGGCGTATCCTGCGCCAGCTGCCACGACCCCGAACATGCCTTCGCCGAGAACAAGGCGCGATCGAGCACGCTGAGGGAAGTGGCGCGCAATGCGCCCGACCTTATCGATGCGGCCTGGTACACCGGCGCGCATTTCTGGGACGGGAAGGTCGACACGCTGTGGTCGGCCCCCCTGTTCACGTTCGAGCAGGCGGACGAGATGGATTCGAGCCGGCTGCATATCGTCCGGGTGCTGGGTGACATCTACAAGGATCGTTACGAGAAGATTTTCGGCCCCCTGCCCGACCTCACGCGCTTGCCCGAAGCGGGAAAACCCGGCACGCCGGAATTCGATGGCCTGAGCGCCGAAGACAAGCAGACGGTGAACCGGGCCTATGCCAATGCCGGCAAGGCGCTGGAGGCCTATATCCGCAAGCTGGCCGCCGGCCGCGCGCCCTTCGACGATTTCATGGCCGGATCGGAGACATCGCTGAGCCCGGCGGCGCAGCGCGGCATGGCCGCCTTCGCGAAATATGGCTGCCGGTCCTGCCATTCAGGCCCGACCTTCACCGACGGGAAATTCCACCAGCTGAACCTGCCCGTCGCGCCCGGCCATACGCCGGATTCCGGGCGGGAGGGTGGTTTGCGCTTTGCCCGGTCCTGGGCTTTCGGATCGTCCGGCACCTTTGCCGATCCAGCGGAACCGTCGCAGGCCGTTACCGAGGGCGAAGGCTTCAGAACGCCGTCGCTCAGAAACGTCGCGCTGACAGGCCCCTGGGGCCACGACGGCAGCCTGGAAACGCTGGACCAGGCCATCGACGCGCACGCCCAAATCCAGCCAGTGCCGACGGGGCAGGACAGCGCGGATATGGTGGAGTTCCTGCGCGCCCTCACTGGCCGCCCGCCTCAGCGCCCCTGGAACTACTGGCCTGGAGGCTAAAGAGGAGGCCACGAGCTCAGCGGTAGAGCAGCACGCCCGTGCCGGGAAGCAACTGATCGAACCAATCGAAATCCCGCACATTTCCGGTCAGCAGGTCGCAGCCGGCCTCCGCCGCCTGCAGGAACAGCAACGCGTCATTGAGAAGCATGACGGTGTTCGGCTGGCCGGTCATCCGCGTCACCAACCCCGCGAGCATCCCAGCCTCGCCGCAGGCCCTTGCCGACGGCGCCGTCAGGCGATGCGGGGGGATATCGTCCATGGTCTGGCCCAGCACTTTCAGGATTCCAGCCGTGCCCGGATGGGCGGGGTCAAGCGCGCCGAACAGGTGGGTCAGCTCCGATAGCGCGACGGTCGAATGGTTGACGATTCGCGTTTGAAGGACTCGGTCGGCCGCGATCGGCGTTCTGCCCTGGAGCACGTCGATATAAACACTCGTGTCCAGCAGCAATTCCCGTCCCGCCGGCGTCTGCGCGGTGACGAACGGTAGATCGGCATCGACGCGACGTGTCAGTGCCGAACCGCGCCGCTGGGGTTTGATTCGCCGGACCGAGGCCCGACGATCAAAGCTCAAGCTTGATGTCCGCCGGAATCGTGCCCTTGCGAGCGACGAGCTTGCCGCCGAAATCGTCTTCGAGCGCAATCTTGGCAAGCGCATATTCGACAAGGTCCGTCGTCGAAGTGATGCCGCTGCGTTCTTTCGCCTGAGTGACAAGCCGGTCTGGCACCCGAGCGCCCAATGCACGGTTATCGCCGGACAGGAGGCCCGCGGCCTTGGCCGCCGCCACGACGGAGCGCCGCCGTGCCGTTACCAGTTCGCTCGCTTCCATCTTCATAATCCGCCTCCTGCCGTTTAACATATAGGCCTCTTTGTTAAACAACAAGGCACCGAAGCTTACCCCGGCAGGGTCAGCACCACCCGCAGGCCGCCCATCGGGCTGTCCTCCAGCGCAATCTCGCCGCCGTGCCCGTGCGCGATGTCCAGCGCGATCGACAGGCCGAGGCCGACGCCGCCGGTGGAGATGTTGCGGGATTCCTCAAGGCGGAAGAAGGGGCGGAACACGTCCTCACGGTTTCCCGGGGGGATGCCGGGGCCGTCGTCGTCGATCGTGACGGTCAGCGTGCGCCCCTGCCAGCCGGCATCGACGCGGACATTGGTGCCATAGCGGAGCGCATTGCCGATCAGGTTGGCGAGGCAGCGCTTCATGGTCGAGGGCCGGACGGTGAGTTCGATCGGCTCGGCGGTCGTGAGGGTGACGCGGTCGCGCCCGGGCTGGCCGTCGACGACCTCGCGCAGCAGCTGCGCCATATCGGTACGGACCGGCGCCTCCCCGCCCTCGCCGCGGGCGAAGGCCAGATAGGCGTCGATCATCGTCTCCATCTCGCCCACGTCGGCGCGCAGCTCCTCGGTCTCTTCCCCCTCGCCCAGCAGGGCGAGCTGCAGCTTCATGCGGGTCAGTGGGGTACGCAGGTCGTGCGAGACGCCGGCCAGCATCTCGGTGCGCTGGGCGATCTGGCGGCGGATGCGGTCACGCATGGTGAGGAAGGCGGCGGCGGCCTGGCGAACCTCGAGCGCGCCGGCAGGCTTGAGGCGTGTGGTGTCGCGGCCCTTGCCGAAATTCTCCGCCGCCAGCGCCAGGCGGCGGATCGGGCGCACCTGGTTGCGCATGAAGATGACCGCGATCCCGGTCAGGATCAGCGAGGCGCCGACGACCCAGGCGATGAACACGAAGGCCGTGTAACTGAACAGCCGCCGCTGGGGCGATCGCACGTCCAGCACGCCATCGGGCAGCTGAACCCGGATCTCGACCCAGTTGTCGTCGCCATAGCCGCCTATGGTGAAGGGACGGGGGCTGATCCTGTCTTCCAGCGCCGTCTTCAGGATCGGCTCGATCAGCGGGTTCCAGTGCTTCTCGACCGTCGGCGGCAGCTTGGCGTCAGGCTCGAAAGCGACCGACAGGTCGAGGGTCTTTCCCGCCGCCGCGTAGATCGCCTCGCGCCGGTGGGGCGACTTCTCCGTGCCTTCGATCAGCAGGGCGACATCGCTGGCGACGGCGCGCGACAGCTCGACAGAGAGGGTGCTGAAATGGCGCTCGAAGAAGATATAGACGGTGATCATCTGCGCGATCACCACCGGCACGACCAGGATCAGGAAGGTGCGTCCCTCAAGCGTGCGCGGCAGGAAGCGCTTGATCCGCGCGCCGATCCCGACCTGATTGCGGCGCTGGAGACGCTCAGTCAGGTCTGAGGACATAGCCCGATCCGCGGACGGTCTGGAGATAGCGCGGCATCTTCGGGTCCGCCTCGATCTTGCGGCGGAGGCGATTGACCTGGACGTCGATGCTGCGGGCGTTGATCTCCACCCGGCTGCGGTCGACCAGCTCATCACGGCTGACGATCCCGCCCGGGTTCTCGGCCAGCACGCGCAGCAGGCTGGTCTCGACATCGGTCAGCCGCACGGTTTCGCCGCCGGCCTGGAGCTCAGACCGGTCGGGATCGAAGCTCCAGCGGCCCAATTTGATCGGCGGCGGGCCTTCCGCCGGGCGGGGATTGCGCCGCATGATGGCGGCGATGCGCAGCAGCAGCTCGCGCGGCTCGAACGGTTTGGGCAGATAGTCGTCGGCCCCGGCCTCAAGCCCGGCGATCCTTTCCTCAGCCTCGCTGCGCGCGGTCAGCATCAGGATCGGCAGGGAAGAGCCTTCGGCGCGCAGCGCCTTGGCGAAATCGAGTCCGTTCTGGCCGGGCATCATGATGTCGAGGACCAGCAGGTCGAAGGCCAGCGAGCGCATGCAGGCCCTGGCCTCGGCCGCCGACGCGGCGGTGGTGACGACATGGCCCTGGCCGCCCAGATACCGCGCCAGCAGGGCGCGCAGCCGTGTGTCGTCATCGACGACGAGAAGGTGCGGCAGATCGGCCAGTGAGCCCATCTAACCCGCGGCGCGCAGGCCGCTCCGGCGCGGGGGAGCCGCCTCTTCCGGCAGGCGGGGGCGGTCGGCATCGTCGATGACGTTGAGCAGCACCTGATGGAAAGCCTTCACCGCGTCGGGCCCGGCCTGGGCATAGGCGCGGCCCAGGCGCCGGCGCTGGCCCTCGGTCAGCAGCTGCTCCAGATCCTCGCCCTTGGGGGTGAGCTTCAGCCGGCGCTCCCGCCGGTCGGTCGGGCCGGGGGTCTGGACAACGTAATCCTCGGCCACCAACTCCTGAAGTACGCGCGAAAGGCTTTGCTTCGTGATCTTCAGGATGGACAGCAATTGACTGACGGTCAGCGACGGATTGCGGCCTATAAAGTAGATCGCCCGGTGGTGCGCCCGGCCCAGGCCGAGCTCCGCGAGCTGGCGGTCCGGCTCACCCGTGAAGTCGCGATAGGCGAAGAACAGAAGCTCGATGCCGCGGCGCAGGTCCTCTTCGGAGAGGAAAATCGGATTGACCGCGGTCTTTAGGTCAGCCATCATGACCCAAGTTTGACATGGATAGACGCGCCGCGCCAGCCCCGACTCAGGGCGGCGGACGCCGTCCCGTCCCTTTTTCGGGGCGTTTCGGGAGGTTTTCAAGATGATTCCGATGGACGATCGCGATGGCTTCATCTGGTTCGACGGCAAACTGGTGCCGTGGCGCGAGGCCAAGACGCACGTACTGACCCACGGCCTGCATTACGGCAGCTCGGTCTTCGAAGGCGTGCGCTGCTATGGCGGCCAGATTTTCGAGTTGACCCGCCACAATGAGCGGCTGGCCAATTCGGCCAAACTGCTGGGCTTTTCCCTGCCCTACACCACCGCCGAGCTGGACAAGGCCTGCAAGGAGGTCGTCGCGGCCAACGGCTTCATGGACGCCTATGTCCGCCCGGTCGCCTATCGCGGGTCGGAGCAGATGGGCGTTTCCGCCCAGCAGTCGAAGATCCATGTCGCAATCGCGAGCTGGGAATGGCCGAGCTATTTCTCGCCGGAATTGCGCGAGAAGGGCATCAAGCTGACCTTCTCCAAATGGCGCCGCCCGGCCCCGGACACCGCGCCGACCGCATCGAAGGCCGCCGGCCTCTATATGATCTGCACGCTCTCCAAGCACGCGGCCGAGGCCGAGGGCTGGCACGATGCGCTGATGCTGGATTATCGCGGCCAGCTGGCCGAGGCGACCGGCGCCAACCTGTTCCTGGTCATCGACGGCGTGATCCACACGCCGACGCCGGACTGTTTCCTGAACGGCATCACCCGCCAGACCGTCATGGGCCTGGCCGCCAAGCGCGGCATCAAGGTGGTCGAGCGCGCCATGTTCCCGGAGGAGCTGGAGAAGGCCGACGAGATCTTCCTGACCGGCTCCGCCGCCGAGGTGACCGCCGTGGGCCAGATCGCCGATCGCCACTATACGGTCGGTCCGATCACGCGGCAGCTGCGCGACGACTACGAGGCGCTGGTCCGCCAGCCCGCGAAGTCCGTGGCGGCCTAAGCTCAACCGCCGGCGCCCGATGGCCCACCCGTCAGCGATGCGCCGGCATCTCCTCCTTCTTCTGCCGTTTCTGGCGGCCCTGACGATCCTGTTCTGGACGTCGGGCGCCTCGGCGCATCCCTGCCACGATGCGGCAGCGGAGCAGGCCCAGCCGGTGCACCGCCATGCGCCGGCGATAGACGCGGCGGCACGGGCAGTCGCACCGGCCGACACCGATCCCCTCTGCCGCTGCTGCACGACGGAATGCCGTGCACAATGCGCCTCCGCGACCGCGACATCGGTCGCGTTCGAACAGAGCTTCCATTGCGGCCGGCACAGGCTTGAGCCTGCGCCCGCGCCGGCCAGCCTCGGCTGGCGTCCCGCCGCCGAATACGACCCTCCAAGACCGAGCGCCTGAACCAATCCCGCCTCATGCGGCGGGATCGATAGCGCGCGTTCCCACTTGGAGATTCCCGATGAGAAAGTTTTCGACGGCCCTGTCAGGGCCGCTGCTGGCCGCCATCTCGCTGGCCGGCGCTGCCTCTGCGCAGGATATGAACATGCCGGGCATGGACGATATGCCCGGCATGGAAGCCAAAAAGCCCGATACGCCGCCCAAACCGGATCAGCCGGCCATGGCCGATATGCCGGGGATGGACATGCCCGGCATGAGCATGACCATGCCGATGGCCGGCGCCTTCGGCCCCTATGCCATGTCGCGCGAAGCGTCCGGCACCGCCTGGCAGCCCGAGTCCACACCGGAGGGCGGGCTGCATTTCCAGGCCGGCCCGTGGATGCTGATGGCGCACGGATATCTCGATGCGATCTACGACAATCAGGGCGGGCCACGCGGCAACGATAAGGCGTTCAGCGCCAGCATGGGCATGTTGATGGCCCAGCGCCCGCTGGGCGAGGACGGCACGCTGGGCCTGCGGGCGATGCTATCGCTGGACCCGCTGATGGGGGCCAACGGCTATCCCCTGCTGTTCGCCACCGGTGAGACCGCCAACGGCCGCGAAGGGCTGGTCGACCGCCAGCATCCGCACGATCTGTTCATGGAGCTGTCGGCCTCATACAGCCTGAAACTCACGGCAGACAGCTCGGTCTTCGTCTATGCCGGCCTGCCGGGCGAGCCGGCGCTAGGGCCAGCGGCCTTCATGCATCGCTTTTCCGGCATGGATAATCCCGAGGCCCCGATCACTCATCACTGGCTGGACAGCACCCATATCACCTATGGCGTCGTGACCGGCGGCTATGTCCAGGGGCCGTGGAAGATCGAGGGTTCGGTCTTCCGGGGCCGCGAGCCGGACCAGCATCGCTATGACATCGAGGGGCCGAAGCTGGACAGCGTCTCGGCCCGGCTGACCTACAATCCCACGCCGAACTGGTCGTTCCAGACTAGCTGGGGCTATCTGGCGAGCCCCGAACAGCTGACGCCGAACGTCAACGAGAACCGGCTGACCGCCTCCGGCACCTACAACCTGCCGTTCGGCGACAATGTCTGGGCGACGACCTTCGCCTGGGGCCGCAAGATGAACCATCCCGGCAACACGCTGGACGGGTTCCTGCTGGAAAGCGAGCTGGTGCTGCACGACACGCACACCATCTTCGCCCGCGCCGAGCGGGTGGCGGAGGACGAGCTGTTCGAGGACGGGCCGCTGGCGGGCGGCATCTTTACGGCCGAGAAAATCAGCCTCGGCTATATCCGTGATTTCCATCTCGACGAGCATCTGAAACTGGGCATCGGCGGGCTGGTCAGCCGCTACGACTACCCCGCCGCCCTGGACCGGGCCTATGGCGATCCGACGTCGTACATGGTCTTCCTGCGGTTGAAGGTCGGCTGATCATGAACCGCATGATATTCGTCGCGGGTGTGCTCACCCTTATCCCCCTGATTTCGCCCGCGCATGAGGGGGCCATGGGCATCGTGAAGGACCGCATGGACGCCATGACCGAGGCCGGCCGGGCGATGAAGGACGCGGGGGAACGCATCCGAAGCGGCCGCAGCCTCGCAGAGGTCAAGGATGACGCCCGCACGATCGCGGCGGTCGCATCCCGGATCGCCTCATTGTTTCCGCCTGGAAGCGATCAGCGGCCAACCGAGGCCAGGCCGGAAATCTGGACGCGCTGGGACGATTTTACCGCGCGGGCTCAGGCGCTGGAACGGGAGAGCGCCGGCTTTGTGACCGACGCGGGTGCCGGCGACCGCGACGCGATCGCCGGGCGGTTCCGGACAGTCGGACGGGCTTGCGCCGATTGTCACGACCAGTATCGGATCAAGAAATGATCCGCACATAACGGGAGCAGGAACGCAGGATGGGTAGAGCGGAGCGAAACCCATCCTGCGTTTTCCCGCTATGCCCTCATTGCAGCGCATCCCCACGCACAAGAAGGCAAACGGCCTCAATTTTCAGATCGCCTGTAAATCTCAACAATGCAAACGTTCCTACATTCCCGCCCTTCGGCTCGAAGACGGCACTGGAAAGGAAATACACGAATCTCTCTCTATAAATGAGAGGTTGGGTGAAATACCCGATATCGCTCCTTAATAAATCTTCCTCTGTCCAAGACTTATCTGCCCCAGTGGAGCTAAGTTTGTATCTTAGGCGTTTGGTTTCTAAGGGCACCAGGAGATCCGGGCTGATCACTCCGCCCGGTCCATTATTCTGAACGAGAATATCACCCGGCAAGGGACTTGAATCGTTTGCAGGATCGAAGCTGTATCCAGGCCGGAGAACGGACCAGTCGGAGAAATTTACCCACATATGGTTCTGGCGCGTGCGGAAGTTCACGTCCCAGCTACGGCCATCTCCGATGAGGTCGAGCGAATAGAGCGCGTTTACGGTGTTGGATACGTCATTGCGCGGCGGTGGCGACGTGAATTTCGCCTGCCTCAGGATGGCTCGGTTTCCAGCAGCGGACAGGATGTCACTCGAAGCCAGCCTGCGCTTCATCATCGAAGAAAGCGCCCCAGCGAGTGGCTGGCATATGCCGTCGTCCAGACTGTAATAGGCGACGATCTCATCTTTTCGGAAATCTTCTGCACTGCGCGGCGGCGCTGTGGCCGTGGAATCTCCTGCGGTAACCGAAGCTCCTGCTTCGAAGCCGGCGGCAGCAAGGCCTGAATTGGCGAAGGCAAGTTGTACGATGGTGACCGCGAGGGCGATTGGGATCGTTCGGGTAACCATTTTCATGGGTTCAATCGTCATTGCGCAGCCCAACGCTTCGCCTATGCCGCCTTGATGAACCTGTCGATCACCCCGTCCAGCACGTCCAGCGGCATGCTGCCCGAGGTCAGCAGGGCGTCGTTGAATTTGCGCATGTCGAACTTGCGGCCCAGCGCCTTCTTCGCCCGGTTGCGCAGGCCCTCGATATGGAGGTGGCCGATCTGGTAGCCGCAGGCCTGGCCCGGCCAGGCGCAATAGCGATCGATCTCGCCACGCGCAGAGTCCTCCGGGTTGCCGTTATTCTCGACCATCCAGTGGATCGCCTGCTCCCGAGTCCAACGCTTGGCGTGGAGGCCGGTATCGACCACCAGGCGGCAGGCGCGGAACTGGATCGACTGGAGATAGCCTAGCTGGCCGATGGGATCGTCCGCATACATCTCGAGCTCATCGCCCAGCTGCTCGGCATAGAGCGCCCAGCCTTCGACATAGGCATTGAACAGCATCAGCGAGCGCACCGCCGGCAGGTCGTGGATAAAGGTGCCCTGCCAGACATGGCCGGGCACGCCCTCATGGAAGCAGAGGGTGGGCAGGCTGAATTTCGGCCAGTTCCCGGTGTCGCGCAGGTTGATGTAGTAGGAGGCCGGGCGGCTGCCGTCGATCGGCCCGTCCTGCTCATAGCCGTCGGGCGCCCCGGCCTCGATATCCGGCGGCACGCGCTTGATCACCAGATCGGCCTTCTTGATCGTGGCGAACGCCTTGGGCAGGCGCTCCCGCATCTTGGCGACCACGCCGTTCAGATAGGCGATCAGATCGGCGCGGCCCTGATCGGTGTTGGGGAACAGGTATTTCGGGTCCTTGCCCAGCGCATCCATGCGCTGCCCGACGGTGCCGCCGGTGAGGCCTTGCTTACGCAGCAGCCCGTCCATCCGGTCGCCGATCGACTTCACCTGCTCGAGGCCCAGTCTGTGGACCTCATCCGGCGTCATCGGCGTGGTGGTGCCGATCTTGAGCGCCCAATCGTAGAACGCTTCCCCGTCCTTCAGCTTCCACACGCCGGCATCGGGCGTCGCCTTGGCGCGCAGGTCTTTCAGCACCGCGATCTGGCGGGCGACAGCCGGCCCGACCTCCGCGGTGCAGATCTGCGCCGCCTTGCCCGCCCAGTCCCCGGCGATGCCCTTCGCCTTGGCGCGCGACGCGAGCGACACGACCAGTCCCCAGTCCGCGACAGGCTTGGCCTGGAAATCGGTCATCTGCTTCAGCGTCGTGTCGAGCAGGAAGTCCGGCGCGATAGCGCCCATTCCAGCGTCGCGGGTCAGGCGGGCATTCTCCGCGTCCATGTTCTTGGCCAGCGAACTGAGCCGGGACAGGTAGGCATCCGCGTCCACCGCGCTTTCGAGGGGATGTATGCTGTTGAGATAATCCGGGATCGTGGCGAAGAAGCCTGAGGCCTGGCTGACCGCATAGGCGGTGTTGCTCTCGCCCTGCCAGACATTCAGCACCGCGTTGTCGCCGAACTTGAACCTGCGATAGCCGTCATCCGCCAGCTGATGGGCATAGATCACGGTTTCGAGATTGACCCGGTCGATGCCCTGAAGGCCGGACGCATCCACCGTCTTCAGCATCTTCAGCCGATCGGCGCAGGCCGTGGCGCGGGCCGCATCGCCCGCGATCGACCTGTCGGTCAGCTTACCGCGCAGCGCGGCGCGCGGGCCGGTGTCGAGGCCGAGGAAGGTCGCGTTCTCAGGGTAATCGGCCATCATCCCCTCGGCCGCGGCGTCGAGCGCGGCCTTGAGGCCCGGCTGGGCAGCCATGGACGGCAGGGCGGAGAGGGAGGCGAAAGCGGCGGTGGTGACCAGAAGGTCGCGGCGAGACAGCATGGGTGACTCCGGTTAGGGAAGCCGGTGAGCCTAATTCGGCCAGCGCGAAATCGGTAGCCTTTGGAATCCCGACCTCAGCCGGGCTTCGACCAGCGCCATCCGCTCTTCCTGATTGGAACCGCGAATATGGTGCAGCAGCCCCACGCCCATGCCCCAGAGCGAAACGATGTGGGAGCAGAAATAGGACTGCGGCCCCGGCGGGGGCATCAGGCCGCGCTTGACCAGCAGATGGATGCCCCGGGTCATCCGCATGCGCCAGGCGTGGCAGGCGAGCCGCTCGTCGCGGGCGGCCGCAAGGATCAGGTCATAGGCCGCGAGAAAAGACGGCTCCCTTTCGCCCATGACGGTGCGGAACAGCGTGTCGAAGAGATCGGGCGGCGGCGGCTCCGCCGGCCCGTCCCAGCCGTGGCGGAAGCTGACCTCCGCCATGTCGTCCTGGATCCGGCGATAGACGCGATAGACCAGGTTCTCGCGTGTGTGGAAATTGTTGGTGACCGACGTTACGGCGACGCCGGCCCGGGTCGCCACGCCGCGGAAGGTCAGCTGGCTCGAACCCTCCTCCGCGACGATCGCCATCCCGGCCCTCAGGATCTTTTCCGCCGCCGGATGGCCCGAGCGGAATGTCGTCCGGGAAAACTCGGCATCCTCCGGCCGCTCCTGCTTGTCGATCGCGGCAAGGAGGGCCGGATACCAGACCGGCATGCTGGGCCAATCGCCCGGACCGATCAGCGCGAAATACAAGATCTCGTGGTTGGCGAGCCCGGCCTCGATCGGACGGCCGCATCCCAAGGTCATCAGGCTGAGCCCGATCAGCAGCTCGAGCACGAACCAGGCCACGTCCGGGTCGGGCGTTCCGGTCGTCCGGCCGATCAGCTCGGTCCAGGCCGCGTGCTGGCGCGTGATCCAGGCGGCGCCGGCCCCGGCCAGAGCCGGGTCGCGATAGGCGGCAAGCAGCATCTCATGCGCCGCGAGGGTCAGCTCGGCGCGGGTCGTGCACCAGTCGGCCAGGACCGCGTTCGCCAGGGTGGACAGGGCGATCGGCCCCATCTCCCCGGGTGAGACATCGGGCATCAGCGAGTCCAGCGTCTGGCAATGCTGCGCGGCGGTGGCATTGAAGACCGCGGCCAGCAGGTCCGCCTTGGCGGGGAAATGATACTGAACCGAGGGGAAGGATATCGACGCCATCGCCGCGACATCGCGGACCGTCAGCGCACGGAATCCGCCGCGCGCGATCAGCGAAATACCGGCCTGGACCAGCTTTTGCGCCGTCCCGTTTTCTAACGGCCGGTCCTCGGCCTCGTTCGAACGGATGGGGGGCAGGGCGATCTCCTAATCAGTCCGGGCGTGATACGCGACGGCCGGAAATCTGTCCAATGCGGATTTCGCCCGGGCCTATTCCGCCGAGGCCAGCGGCGCGGCGACGGATTCGAGGGGCCGGCGTTCCGATTTGATGCCGATCATGAGCTCGACCAGTGCCGCCCCGATCATCAGCGCCGCGGCGAACAGATAGCCGTGGAACAGCGGATCGCGGCCCCCCGCCCCGATCAGATGGCCAAAGACAATCGGCCCGGCGACGCCGCCCACGGCCGTGCCCAACGCGTAGAAGATGGCGATGGCCATGGCGCGGGTTTCCAGCGGGAAGCTCTCGCCCACCGTCAGATAGGCCGCGCTGGCGGCGGGCGAGGCGAAGAAGAATACGACGGAGAAGATCGCGGTCAGGCTGACCGCGCTGAGCCCACCCTGGGCGAACATCCAGCCCCCGGCCAGCAGCACCAGGCCTGAGATCGCATAGGTCGCGGCGATCATCGGCTTGCGGCCCCATATGTCGAACAGGGGCCCGAGCAGCAGGGGCCCGATCGCGTTGGTGATCGAAAAGGGCAGCAGATAGAGCCCGACCTTGCCCGGCGGCACCTGGAAGAAACGGCCCAGCACCAGGGCGTAGGTGAAGAAGATCGCGTTATAGAGGAAGGCCTGCGCCCCCATCAGGGTCAGGCCCAGTATGGCGCGGCGCGGATAGGCGCGGAACAGGGCGGCCGCCACCTCCGCCAGGCCGGCATGCTCGCGCGGGCGGAAACGGAAGCGTTCGGGCGGGACCGGCGGCAGGCCGCCGGCTGAGTCCCTCACCCGCTCCTCGATCTGGCGCACCACCCGGTCGGCGCCCGCCTCGTCGCCATGGATCATCAGCCAGCGCGGGCTTTCCGGCAGGAAGCCGCGCAGCGCCAGGATGCCCAGCCCCAGCACGGCGCCGGTGCCGAAGGCGACGCGCCAGCCGAGGCTGGGCGCGAAGATATGCGGATCGAGCAGAAGCACGGTGACGCCGGCCCCCGCCGCCGCGCCGAACCAGTAGCTGCCGTTGATCGCAAGGTCGGTCCGGCCGCGGAACCGCGCCGGAATCAGCTCCTGGATCGCGGAATTGATCGCCGCGTACTCCCCGCCGATGCCGGCCCCAGTGAGGAAGCGGAAGACCATGAAGCTGGCCGCATCCCATGAGAACGCCGTGGCCGCGGTGGCGGCGAGATAGAGGCCCAGCGTGACGAAGAACAGCTTCTTGCGGCCGAGCAGGTCGGTGAGATAGCCGAAACCGAGCGCCCCGAGCACCGCGCCGACGAGATAGGCGCTGGCGGAGCCGCCGATCTGGGTGTCGCTGAGCCCCAGCCCGTCGGGGCTTTGCAGTACGCCGGCGACCGACCCGGTCAGCGTGACCTCGAGCCCGTCCAGGATCCAGGTGATGCCGAGCGCGACCACCACCAGCCAGTGGAAGCGCGACCAGGGCAGCCGGTCCAGCCGCTGCGGGATATCGGTTTCGACGATGCCGGACTGGGTCATGCGCGCCTCTCCCGGAGGACAACCCGGCAGATGGGCAGGCGTTCATTCCGATCTCGAGAACGCTTGACTCTCGACGAACATAGAAAGAACATAAATGGAAAAACCAGGAGGACAGGATGTCATTTCGCGCATTCGGCTTGGCGCTGATCGTCTGGATCGCCACGGCGATGCCCGGCAGGGCGGCGGACGTCCGGCAGCAGATTGCAGAAGGCGCGAAGACCGCCCTGATGTCGGTGGACAGGACGACGGATGGCATCCTCACGCTTCGTGACGGCAATCAGTTCGTCCAGTGCCTTGCCACCCATTTCCTGAAGACGTGGCGGTGCGAGGCCGCCGGGCTGGAGGGGCAACCGTGGCTACGCCATGCTTTGACCGCCGAACGGCAAGCCAAGCTCGCCGGGCTGGGCTTCAAGCCCGACCCCAAGCTCGGCAATTTTCTCGTCCGGATACCCAAAACGATCGAACCCGGGGCGATGGCCAACCTGCTCTATCGCGCGCTCACCGAAGGCTATGGTGTCAAGCCGGAGGATATCGCGATCAAAGCCGAAGAACTGGCGGCGCAGCGCTGCCATCAGCGCATCATGGCGAATCACGAGCTGGGCGGATTGATCCGCACGCCGACGATCGGTCTTGAGCGCGATGCCGCGCCGGGCTGCGGGATCGATGCCAATTACGATGCCGCGAATTACGATGATCCGAAGGCGGTGATCCCGTCGGTACAGGGGATCGACGTGGACGCCCGCTACCTTCCGGCGATGACCGCGGAGCTGCGGCGGCTGGAGACGGTCGCAGATGGTGTCGACGCCTTCTCGATCTTCATCGCCGGCCCGGCCTATGTGCAGTGCATGCACGACGGCGCCGGCCAGCGTATGTATTGCGAAGCCGCATCCGAGGATGCCGTCGGCAAGCCGGTCGAACGGATCCTGACCCCCGAACGAAAGGCGAAGCTGTTGGCCGCCGGCTTCGCACCGCCGGGCAAGACCATGAACTACAGCCGCTTCTATCCCGCCGGCCAGTACGACATGGCGGCTCTGGCGAAAACGCTGCTGGGCATCCTCAAGGATGCGTACGGCTATCGCGGCGCCCCGCCGATGAGATTGACCACGGAGACGCTGAAAGAGCAGCCGCTGGCGCCCTGAAGCCCACAGGCTAATTCGCCGGGTTGTACTTCTCCACGAAAGCAACCGCCGCTTTCAGCATCTCGACACGGGTTTCCTCCCGCGAGAGCGCATGGTCCTCGTTCTTCATTTCGACGAACTCGACCGGCTTGCCGGCGCGCTTGAGCGCGCTTTCCATCGTTTCACTCTGGTCAATCGGAACGATCGTATCGTCCCGGCCGTGGATCAGCAGGATCGGCGCATCCGCCTTGTCCGCCAGAGCTGCCGGCGCGATCGCGGCCAGCCGGCTGTCCGTCGAAGACTCCACGCCCATGAATGTGTGCCAATAGCGTAGCGGCGCCGAGGTCGGCGCGCCCGCCAGCCTGTGTTCGTAGGCCAGTATCCCCGCCAGATCGGATACGCCGGCCACGGCGACCGCGCAGCGATAGAGCCCATGCTGAACCGTGACGCCCGCCAGCGCAGCATAGCCGCCATAGCTGCCGCCGACGATGCAGGCCCGATTGGGATCGACGATGCCCCGCTTCGCCAGCTCGGCGACGCCGTCGGAAATATCGGTCTGCATCTTGCGGCCCCACTCGCCGAACCCGGCATTGCGGAACGCGGCGCCGTAATCGCCGGAACCGCGGAAATTGGGCTGGAACACGGCATAGCCGCGTGACGCATAGGCCTGTGCCCACCAGTCGAACCCGGGATAGTCACGCGCCTGGGGTCCACCGTGCGGCAGCACCACCAGCGGCAACGATTTGGGCTGGCGGCCGGGCGGCAAGGTCAGCACGCCGCGCAGCGCCAGGCCGTCGGTCGCCTTGTAGTCGATCATCTGGACCGGACCGACATCCGCGCTTTTGACGTCCGGATAGGGCGACCCGATCGGATCGGCCGAATGTTTCTGGATATCGACCATCCAAAAGGTACCGGCATCGTCGCCGCCCTCGGTCTTGACGATCAGTCGGGTGAAGTCGGCGCTCCAGGATTCGAGATGGGCGATATTGTTGGGGAACGCCTTGCGGGTTCCCTGCCACCTCGCCTGAAGCGTGGGATTGAAGAAGACGGCGTCTTTCTCGTCGCTCCGCAAACGCTGGCCGATCCAAAGATGAGTCGCCGGATCGATCAGCGGCTCCTCCATGCGGGTCGTGTCGACCCCGGCATGGGCAGACGCGGCACCAACCGGAAGCTCGCGGAACTCATAGCCGTCGGTCCGTGCGCTGTCGTCGGCGCCGGCCGGAACCTGCGCCAGCACCGTATCGGGCGTGCGACCGAGCTCAAGATCGCCGACACCCCCGAAGCCGTTAGTGCCTCCAGCCAGCACCTGATCTCCGTCTTTCCCCGCCAGCAGCTGCCATCTGCCGTTCTTGCCGTCATAGAGGGCACGCGCGGCAACGTCGCCGGAAGCCGACACCAGCCACCCGTCGATGCCGTAAGTGCCGTGCGCAGCAAGGCTTGGGGTGCCGGTATCCAGGTCCACGCGATAGAGATCGGGATAGTCGTGGAAATCATGGCAGCCGTTCCTGTCCGCGTCGCAGGTCAGCCCGCCGAACCAGCCGTACCAATGGCCGTCGATCTGCGCGGTGCCGTATTCCCCGTCGACAAAACCGGCCATCTTGTTTCTCTGCTCATGGAAAACCTGGAAGGATTTTCCGGTCTGAACATTCAGCACGACCACGCTGTGACGCTCAGTCCGCCAGACCGTATATTTCGGCCCCAAGGTCGCCGTCTGGCTGAAGGTTACCAGGACATGGTCGTCGCCCGCCCAGCCGAGCTCGCGAACTTTCGCGTTCCCGATATCGAGAACCTGGAGCGGCTTATTGTCCGTCGTCGAAACGAAGAGCTTACGCGCTTCGCCCGTCGTGGCGATGAAGGCATAGCGGGCGCCGCCCGGCGCCATTTGAACGTCTTCGATGCCTGGCAGCCTGCCGTATGCTTCTACCGGCGGCGGGGCCGCGATGGCTGCTTGCGCCAAGCCCAGAAAACCTGCGAGAAACAATCCGAGTCCGGCGCGGATCATCGGCGACACTCCCCATTATTTGGTCCAGTCTTATTTTTGCGCGAGTGTATATCGTATCGTGATGCGAGTGGAGGGGAATTTTCGTTTCTACTGCCCCTCTCGAACCAGCCAAGGCAATCCCTTAACAGGGGGAAGTGCAAATGAAGTTTTCCTCTTTCCTCGACTACAGAGCGCTCGCAGCCGGTATAATTGTCCTTGCCGGCGGGGCCGCCCTCGCCGCCAGCCCCGGCCCTGTTCCAGCCGCATCCGCGCCGCCGATCCCCGCGCCCGAGGACAAGCCCTTTCCCGGCACGATCCAGCTGTCGATCGACGCCACCGACATCGACCGCAAGATCGTGCGGGTGCACGAGGTGATCCCGGCCGGGGCCGGAGACCTCACCCTGCTATATCCCAAATGGCTGCCCGGAACGCATGCGCCGGAGGGGGCGATCGACCGGTTCGCGGGGCTGACCGTCACGGCGAACGGGCAAAAGGTCGCCTGGGTGCGCGACCCGGTCGATGTCTATGCCTTTCACCTGACCGTGCCGGCGGGCGCGTCCAGGCTGGATGTCAATTTCCAGTACCTGTCGCCGGTCGGCGACGATTTCGGCGACGCCGAGATGACCTCGAACATGCTGGTGCTGGAGCCGATCCGCCTGGCGCTCTACCCGGCCGGCTATTTCGCCCGCCAGATCATGGTCTCGCTCGACATCGTGATACCGCCGGGCTGGCAGTTCGGCACCGCGCTGGACGGCGGCTCGGGCGCAGGCGGCTATATCATGTTCAAGCCTACGACCTTCGAGACCTTGGCCGACAGCCCGATTTTCGCCGGACGCTACTTCTCGCGGATGAGCCTCGATCCCGACGGCCCGGCGCCGGTGCATCTCGACCTCGTCGGGGACAGGGAGAGCCAGCTCAAGATCGCACCGGAGGAACTGGCGGCGCACAAGGCGCTGATCAGCCAAGCCTACAAGCTGTTCGGATCGCATCACTACGACCATTACGACTTCCTGGTCTCGCTCTCCGACACCGTGCCGCTGGGCGGGCTGGAGCATCACCGGTCCAGCGAGGACAACACCTATTCCGACTATCTGACCGACGCGGCCCGGAGCCTGTCCGACAAGGACCTGCTGCCGCACGAATACGTCCATTCCTGGAACGGCAAGTTCCGCCGCCCGGCCGATCTGTGGACGCCCAATTACGACGTGCCGATGCGCGACAGCCTGCTGTGGGTCTATGAGGGGCAGACGGAATATTGGGGCAAGGTGCTGACCGCGCGGGCCGGCCTGCGCAGCAAGCAGCAGGAACTGGACGACCTCGCCTATCTGGTCGCCACCTATGACAACCTGCCCGGCCGGTCCTGGCGTCCGCTGCAGGACACGACCAGCGACGAGATCATCAATCCGCGCCGGCCGCTGTCATGGCGCAGCTGGCAGCGTTTCGAGGATTATTACGACGAGGGCGCGCTGATCTGGCTGGATGCCGACACGCTGATCCGCGAGATGTCGAAGGGTGCCCGCTCGCTGGACGATTTCGCCAAGTCTTTCTTCGGCATCGACGATGGCAGCTTCGTGCCTGTGACCTACACGTTCGACGACTTGGTGAAGGCGCTGAATGCGGTGCAGCCCTATGACTGGGCCACGTTCCTGCGCACAAGGCTGGAGCCCAGCGGCGGCAAGGCCCCGCTGGATGGGCTGAAACGTGGCGGCTATCGGCTGGTCTATGGCGATGCCGAGAACGACATCGTCAAGTCGCTGGACGGCGAGCGCAAGCGCACGACCTTCACCTGGTCGCTGGGTTTCGTCGCCGCCAACAAGGATGGGGAGATCAAATCCGTCCTATGGGACAGCCCGGGCTTCAAGGCGGGGCTGACCGCCGGCAACCAGATCGTCGCAGTGAACGGCATCCCGTACGACCCGGACGTGGTGAAGGAAGCCATCAAGGCCAGCGCCGGGAGCAAGGATCCGATCGAGCTGATCGTGAAGACGACCGACCGCTACAAGGTCGTCCATCTCGACTACCACGGCGGCCTGCGCTACCCGCACCTGGAGCGCGACCCTGAGGTGAAAGCGGCGAGCCTGGATGCCATTTTGACTGCGAAGTAGGATGGGTAGAGCGTAGCGAAACCCATCATTTATCGCACTTGACGATGGGTTTCGCTGGCGCTCTACCCATCCTACGTTTTAGCCCTTCGCCAGTTCCTCGGACCGCGCTGTCGCCGCGGCGACAGCCCGGGTCATCAGGTCGGTCAAACCTTTTTCCCCCATCAGCACCGCCAGCGCGGCGGCCGTGGTGCCGCCAGGGCTGGTGACGTCGACGCGGAGTTTCTCCGGCGTGTCGGGCGACTGGTTGGCCAACTCCCCGGCGCCGGTGACGGTCGCGCGCGCCAGCCGGGCGGCCAGGTCCGGCGGCAGGCCGGCGGCGACGGCGGCATCGCACAGCGCCTCGATCAGGTGGAAGACATAGGCCGGGCCGGAGCCGGAGACCGCGGTGACGGCATGCATCAGCGACTCATCCGGGGTCCAGGCGACCTCGCCCACGGCCTTCATCAGCCGGTCGGCGACGGCACGGTCCGCCGCGGTCACGCCGGGGCCGGCGCAGCACACGGTGATGCCGCGCCCGATCGCGGCCGGAGTATTGGGCATGGTGCGGACAATGGCCGCCGGCTTTCCGAGGCGGCCGGCGAAATAGGCGATCGGCTTGCCCGCGGCGATCGAGATCACCAGCGCGCCATCCGGCAGCCGCGCGGCCAGGCCGGGCATGACCTGATCCAGCATTTGCGGTTTGACGGCCAGCAGGATGGTCCCGGGCAGAGGATCCGGGACCTCGGACAGGGACGCGACGACCGGGACGCCATCCAGCGCCGGCAGGGCCGGGTCGACGACGATAGCGCTGCCGACCGCGCCGGATTCGCGCCAGCCCTTGAGAAGTGCGCCGCCCATACGGCCACAGCCGATCAGAAGAACGTCGGTCATTTTGCTGTCCAAACTTAGCCCCCCTCGCCCTCCGGGAGAGGGAGGGGCCCAGCCGCAGGCTGGGAGGGTGAGGATCGCTGGCGGGCAAAGGTACCACCGTACCCTCACCCTCCCATCGTTACGCGACGGGCCCCTCCCTCTCCCGGGGGGAGAGGGGCTTTAATTGATTACGCCTCGCCGACCGGGTCCAGTATGGCGGCGGTCATGGCTTCGTCGGCGGTCTTGCCGCCCCAGATCACGAGCTGGAAGGCCGGGTAGAAACGCTCGCACTCCACCAGGGCCAGCTCGACCAGGTCCTCGACCTGCTCGGCACTGACGCCGGCGACGCCGCGCAGCAGCAGGGCGTGGCGGAACATGATCGACTCTTCCTCGGCGGAGACGTCGAAATGGCCGACCCACAGCCGCTCGTTGATACGCGACAGCAGGTCGTTGATCGTGGTGCGGGTCTTGGCCGGGACCTTGGCGTCGAGGCGGCAGCAGAACTGCAGCGCCGCGGCCTCTTCCTGCCAGACGAAGAACAGGCGGTAGTCGGTCCAGCGGCCGCTGATCTCGACAAGGATCTCGTCGTCGGCGGCGCGCTGGAACGGCCAGTCGTTGGCGATCACCAGCTCCTCGATCAGGTCGAGCGGATTGATCTGGGTCGTCGAGGTCTCAAGAGAGGGTACGGTCATCCTCGTCTCCTTAGAGCCTGGAAAGGCAGGTCAACGGTGCACGGGCCGTTCGCCGCGCACCGCAATTCATCAAAATCAACATGTTGAAATCGTCATCGCGCGTCAGCCGAGGCAGGGGCGACGCCATCAGGCCCCGCCGCGCCGGCGCCGTGCCGGCTTCGCCGCGGCTGCCGCAGGCGGCTTCCTGCGCGCCGGTCCGGCCGATGGGGCCTTCGCCTTCAGCTGCGCCTCGAGTGCGGCCAGCCGTTCGGCCAGGATTTCCTGCTCCGCCCGCGCCTTTTGCGCCAGCGCCTCGACCACTTCGAATTCTTCGCGGGTGACCAGCTTCATGCGGGACAGCAGCCGCTCGACATGATCGCGCAGCTCTCCCTCCATACGGGAGCGTATTCCGCCGAACGCGCCGGCCGCGCCGCTTGCGACGCGCGCCATATCATCGAACAATCGTCTATCACCCAGCATTCAAGCGACCTCTGAGGGGCCGTTGCGCCGAATCCGAAATCGACTCGACAGCAATTTGGGGTATCACGCGCACCGGCCCTTGCCAAGCAAAGACAGGTGAGATTGGTAATACTCCTTACCCGGCTTGCCCAATCTAACGCGGAAATGATGCAATGCACAAATCCGCCGCCTTTGCCGTTCCGCGCGCCGCCGCTATAAAGCTGCGGCGTCCCCCGCCCCGGACCTGTACATGGCCCTGACCTATCCCAAGATCGACCCCGTCGCGATTCATCTCGGCCCGATAGCCATCCGCTGGTACGGGCTGGCCTATATCACTGGGCTGATACTCGGCTGGCGCTATACGGTCTGGCTGGCGCGGCAGAAGCGCTTCAACGGGCCGGACAGCCGGCCGGCCACCAACGATCTGGACGATTTCCTGTTCTGGGCGATGGCCGGCGTGCTGATCGGCGGCCGGCTGGGGATCGTGCTGTTCTATCAACCGAGCTTCTATTTCTCGCACCCGGTGAACATCTTGCGCATCTGGGATGGCGGCATGTCGTTCCATGGCGGCATGCTGGGCGTGACCACGGCGCTGATCTGGTTCACGCGCAGCCGCAAGATCCCCCTGTTCGACGTCGCCGACCTGGTCGCCTGCGCGACGCCGATCGGCCTGTTCTTCGGCCGGCTGGCCAATTTCGTGAATGGCGAGCTGTGGGGCCGGGTGACGACATCACCGCTGGGCATGGTGTTTCCGGGCGAGGAGGCCGGCCCGTTGCCGCGCTATCCGAGCCAGCTGTTCGAAGCCGCATCCGAAGGGGTGATCCTGTTCATTCTGCTGGCGATCGCGGCACAGCAGCCGGCCATTCGCCGCCGGCGCGGGCTGCTGACCGAGCTGTTCCTCATCGGCTATGCCGTCGCCCGCTCGGTCTGCGAGCTGTTCCGCGAGCCGGATTCCTATCTGGGCTATGTTCTGGGCGGGGTGATCAGCATGGGACAGGTCCTGTCTTTCCCCATGCTGCTGGCCGGGCTGGGGATGGCCGTCTACGCCTTCCGCGTACCGCCGCGGCCGACCTTTCCCGCTTGAGCCCGCTCGGCCACCGCCTGGCCGAGCGTATCGCGCGGAGCGGGCCGATCACCGTCGCCGACTATATGGCGGCGGCGCTGGGCGACCCCGAGCACGGCTATTACCGCCACGCCGATCCGCTGGGCGCGGGGGGCGACTTCACCACCGCGCCCGAGATCAGCCAGCTGTTCGGCGAGCTGATCGGGGCCTGGCTGATCGACTGCTGGGATCAGGCCGGGCGGCCGGGGCAGTTCAATCTGGTCGAGCTCGGCCCCGGTCGCGGGACGCTGATGGCGGACATACTGCGCGTCGGCCGGCACGTGCCGGCGTGGCTGCAGGCCGCCCGGATCCATCTGGTCGAGATCAATCCCCGCCTGCGCCAGGCCCAGGCAGCCGCGCTGGCCGGGCACGCGCCGCAGTGGCACGAGACCTTCGCGACCGTCCCCGAAGGGCCGGTCATGCTGGTGGCGAACGAGTTCCTGGATGCCTTGCCGATCCGCCAGCTTGCCTTCCTCGGCGGCACCTGGCGGGAGCGGCTGGTCGACTGGAACGCCCGAAGCGGCTTTCACTTCGCCCCGTCCGAAGAGCGGAGCCCGCTGTCCCTGCTGGTGCCGGCGGGCATTGCCCCGGCCGAAGGCGCGGTGTTCGAGCTGTCGCCGGCTGTCATTTCGGTCGGGACCGAGGTCGCGCGCCGCATCGCGGCCGAGGGCGGAGCGGCTGTGTTCGTCGATTACGGGCGCAGCGAGAGCGCAGTCGGCGAAAGCCTGCAGGCTGTCCGCGCGCATCGGATAGTCAAGGTCCTGGAAAACCCCGGCGAGGCCGACCTGTCGGCCCATGTCGATTTCGCGCTGCTGGCGCGCGTGGCGCGGGACGCAGACGCGGCGGCCGCGGGCCCGGTGACGCAGGGCGCGCTGTTGAGCGCTTTGGGGATCGGCATCCGGGCGGAGCGGCTGAAGCGCGGCCTGTCGGGCGAAGCGGCCGAGGCGCTGGATCAGGCCGTTACGCGGCTGATCGGCGGGCAGGCGATGGGACGGCTTTTCAAGGCGCTGGCCATCGTGCAGCCAGACGGCATCCGCCCGGCGGGTTTTGAAACCGACTAGCGGTTGGTCTTCAGCCTGCGGTCGGTGGTCGGGTTCTTGACCCGGCCCTGGCCGCCGTGCCTGACGTCGCTCGGGGCGTTGTTCTTGTGCACGCCGTTCTGGCGATTATGCTTCAGGCGGCCGTCGAGCTGCGGATTGCGAACGGCACCGCGATGGCCTGGCGAGGGTGACGTATGTTGCATGGAACTCCTCGGCGTTTCAGTGTCAGTCAAAGGCGTTGCTTCCTGAAATTAACCGCGCCTGTTCAGACGCTGTTCCCCTGGGCGGTATTCCCTCCAAAAGCTCAGTAGAATTCCCGCCGGTCATTTTTCCATACGCGGGCGAGAAAAGGTCGGATTTCAGAAATGTTAAAATCTTCCATAATTTCTTCTGAACCCGGGATTGCCCATGGCTTCTTCACCCGCGAGGGCGGGGTCAGCACCGGCATCTATGCTTCGCTGAATTGCGGCCTGGGTTCGGGCGACGACCCGGCGCATGTCGCCGCCAACCGCGCGCGCTGCGCCGGGACGCTGGGCGTGGACCCGGCGGGCCTGGTGACCGCCTATCAGGTGCATGGCATCGCGGTCGCCGAGGTGACGGCGCCCTGGGCGCCGGGAAACGGCCCCAAGGCGGACGCGATGGTGACGACGCGGCGCGGCACCGCGCTGGGCATCCTGACCGCCGACTGCACGCCGATCCTGCTGGCCGACGCCAGGGCCGGCGTCATTGGGGCGGCCCATGCCGGCTGGAAAGGAGCCAAGGCGGGGGTCATGGATGCGGTCGTGGCTGCAATGGTCGCCCTCGGCGCCAGGCGGGCCGATATCGTCGCGGCGATCGGGCCGGTGATCGCCCCGGCATCCTATGAAGTCGGCCCCGAATTCCGCCAGGCCTTCCTGGACGACGACCCCGCCGCGGCGGTTTTCTTCCATGACGGCCCGCGCGGCCGGCCGCACTTCAACCTGCCCGGATTCGTCGTCCACAGGCTGGAGAGGCTGGGGCTTGCCGGGATCGACCGAGTCGAGGCCGACACCTGCGCCGATGCCGGCCGCTTTTTCAGCTATCGCCGGTCATGCCTGAACGGCGAGCCGGATTACGGCCGGCAACTGTCGGCAATCGCGCTGATATGAGGGCAAAACGGCGCGGATGCGCATTGGATACTGGCATGGCGGGCCGTCCCGCTTTATGGTCGCCCGGCTTAAGACCTGTCCCAGATTGATCATCGATGAAGCTTCTCGCCGGAAATTCCAACAAACCCCTCGCCGAAGCGATCGGAGCCGAGCTCGGCCTGCCGCTGACCAACGCCAAGATCCAGCGCTTTTCAGACCTCGAAGTCTTCGTGGAAATCCTTGAGAACGTGCGTGGCGAGGATGTTTTCCTGATCCAGTCGACCTCGTTCCCGGCCAACGACAATCTGATGGAGCTGCTGGTCACGATCGACGCGCTGCGGCGCGGATCGGCCCGGCGGATCACCGCGGTTCTGCCCTATTTCGGCTATGCCAGGCAGGACCGGAAGACCGGCCCGCGCACCCCGATCTCGGCGAAGCTGGTGGCCAACCTGATCACCGTTGCCGGCGCCGACCGGGTGCTGACGATGGATCTGCATGCCGGCCAGATCCAGGGCTTCTTCGACATCCCGACCGACAATCTGTTCGCCGCGCCGGTCTTCGTCGACGACATCCAGAAACATGCCCACAACTACGCGACCCCGATCATCGTGTCGCCGGACGTCGGCGGCGTGGTGCGCGCCCGGGCGCTGGCCAAACGGCTGGATGCCGATCTGGCGATCATCGACAAACGGCGTGAGCGCGCCGGCGTGTCCGAGGTGATGAACATCATCGGCGACGTGGACGGGCGCGCCTGCATCCTGGTCGACGATATCGTCGATTCCGCCGGCACGCTGTGCAATGCCGCGGTGGCGCTGATGAATGCGGGAGCCAGCTCGGTACGCGCCTATACCACCCACGGCGTGCTGTCAGGCGGCGCGGTCGCCCGCATCGCCGCCGCGCCCATGGTGGAACTGGTGACCACCGACAGCATCCAGGCGACCGACGCCGTCGCCAATTCGCCCAATATCCGCCAGCTGGCGATCGCCCCGCTGATCGCCGAAGCGATCCGCCGCATCACCGAGGACCGCTCGGTCTCCAGCCTGTTCGACTAATGAAAACGGCCCGTTTCCGGGCCGTTTCGCTGCTTCGTCAACCGCCCGCCCTTTACGGATGGTCATTCTTGTCCGCCGGCACGTCGTAGAGACTCTCGTCGGCGCTGGGGGACTGGCCGAGGTCGAAGCGGCGGTTCTGGCGGTAGGAGCTGCGCAGGAAGGCGTAGAAGTCGAGCGAGGTCTTCTTGGCCTGCTCGTAATCGTCGATCCGGCCGGCCAGCAGGTCGACGCCCTTGCCGATCGAGACGCCGATCTGTTCCGGATAGGTAGTGTAGAGGACATAGCCCCACGGATCGGCCACGCCGTCCACCGCCATGCCGACCGCGTCGCGCGGGTTGCTGGGGCCGTAGAGCGGCAGCACCAGGTACGGTCCCTCGCCGACGCCCCAGACATAGAGCGTGGCGCCGAAGTCGCCGCCCTTGGGCTCATTCAGGCCGTTATGCGAGGCCACGTCGATCAGGCCGCCGAAGCCGAAGATGGAGTTGACGGTAAACCGGGCGAAGGTCGTCGCGGCGTCCGAGGCGTCCGCCTGCAGCGTCTTGTTCATGAACACGACCGGCTCGCCCAGATTGGCGATCAGGTTGTGGACACCCGTGCGGGCCGGCTGAGGCAGCCCGTTATAGCCGCGCGCGACCGGAAACAGGATATTGGTGTAGACTTTGTCATTGAAATCGAAGATCGCCCGGTTCATCGGTTCCAGCGGATCGTTCGTCCGGTCGAATTCGGCGGCCTGCGCCGGGTCAGTCGGGCGGGTGGCGCAGCCTGCGAGGAGCATCGGGAGAAATGCCGCGCAGGCCATCAGGCACAGGAGTGACGTTTTTTTAAATTCATTCATTACAAAATGCTCCCTTAGAACAATATGAGGCATCTGGTGACGCGGGTCCCAAAAGCCACAGCACCCAACGCCTGAGATAGTACGTTTGTTCTGTTTCACCAGATTTAATGCGCAACTGCGGTAAAAATGATACTATTCCTCGGTTTTTGCACGATATTTTCCTACCTGGCTCTCACGCTCGCGGCCCTCGGTTCCTGCTATCAGCTGCTGGCGGCGTACGCGGTGCAGCGCTTTTCCGGACAGCGTCCGCAGAAGCCGCATGAGCGGCCACCCGTCACCCTGCTGAAGCCGCTGTGCGGCGACGAGGCCGGCCTTTACCAGAATCTGCGCTCGTTCTGCGAACTGGATTATCCCAACCTGCAGATCGTCTGCGGCGTGCGTGACCCGAACGATGCCGCCGTCCCGGTCGTGCGCGCGCTGCAGAAGGACATGCCGCACATCGATCTGGTGCTTGTATCCAATCCCAGCGTGTACGGGACGAACTATAAGGTCAGCAACCTGATCAACATCATGGCGGCGGCCAAGCATGACGTGCTCGTCCTCTCCGACAGCGACATGCGCGTCGGCCCCACCTATCTCGACGCCGTGATCGACACGCTGCAGCGGCCGGGCGTCGGGCTGGCGACCTGCCTCTATGTCGGCCGACCGGTGAAGGGCTTCTGGTCGGCTCTCGGCGCGGCCGGGATCAACTATTGGTTCCTGCCTTCGGCCCTCGTCTCCAAACTGCTGGGCGGCAAGACCGGTTGCTATGGCGCGACCATCGCGCTGCGCCGCCAGGCCCTGGAAACCATCGGCGGGTTCGCGGCGCTGAAGGATCAGCTGGCCGACGACTATGCGATGGGGGCGGGGATCGAACGGACCGGCCAGGCCGTTGCGGTCGTTCCCTACCTGCCGCTGACCGTGGTCGACGAGCCGGATTCCGGCGCGCTGTTCCGCCATGAGCTGCGCTGGGCGCGGACGATCCGCAACACCGCCCCCGCCGGCTATGCCGGGTCGGTCATCACCTATCCGGTGCCGCTGGCGCTGATCGGGATGGCCCTGGGGCTGATTGCCGGATTGCCCCTGCAAATGCTAATGACGGTATTCGTATTGGCGGTTCTGTGCCGGGCGATGCTCGTTACCCGGGTGGCGCACGCGCTGGCCGCGCCAAAACCACGCTGGTGGCTCTTCCTGCCGCGAGACGTGCTATCATTGGTGATTCTCGTACTCGCTTTTTGTGGTCGCTCGGTATCATGGCGCAACAGCGCCTTTCGCTTGGACAGCGTCGGCGCGCTGTCCGAAGAGACAGATGGAATTTAGACGATGATGAAGACCCTGTTCCTCCAGCCGCCTTCCTTTGACGGGTTCGACGGCGGCGCGGGCTCCCGCTATCAGGCCAAGCGCGAAATCAAATCCTTCTGGTTCCCGACCTGGCTGGCGCAGCCCGCCGCCCTGGTTCCGGGATCGAAGCTGATCGACGCCCCGCCCGCCCGCATCACGCTGGACCAGGTTCTGGACGAGCTGCGCAAGGGCTATGAGCTGGTCATCATGCACACCTCGACGCCGTCCTTCGCGTCGGACGTGAAGGTGGCCGCCGCGCTGAAGGAAGCCAGCCCTGGCATCAAGATCGGTTTCGTCGGCGCCAAGGTGGCAGTCGATGCCGAAGGCAGCCTGAAATCGGGCGCCCCGGTCGATTTCGTGGCGCGCAACGAGTTCGACTTCACCATCCTGGACGTCGCCGAGGGCAAGCCGTGGGAGACCATCGACGGCATCAGCTATCGCAACGCGGCGGGCGAGATCGTCCACAACAAAGATCGCGCCATGATCGAGAATATGGACGACCTGCCGTTCGTGACCGACGTCTATAAGCGCGACCTGAAGATCGAAGACTATTTCATCGGGTACCTGAAGCACCCCTATATCTCGATCTATACCGGCCGCGGCTGCAAATCGCGCTGCACCTTCTGCCTGTGGCCGCAGACAGTCGGCGGCCATCGCTATCGCACGCGCAGCGTCGAGCATGTGATCGCCGAGATCGCACAGGCGAAGAAGGACTTCCCGCAGGTGCGTGAATTCTTCTTCGACGACGATACCTTCACCGACGATCTGCCGCGTGCCGAGGCCATCGCCAAGGGTCTGGGCAAGCTGGGCGTGATGTGGTCGTGCAACGCCAAGGCCAATGTGCCGCGCAAGACGCTGGAAGTGCTGCGCGCGAACGGCCTGCGCCTGCTGCTGGTCGGCTACGAATCCGGCAACCAGCAGATCCTGCACAACATCAAGAAGGGCATGCGGATCGAGGTCGCCAAGCAGTTCACCAAGGACTGCCACGAGCTGGGCATCCAGATCCACGGCACCTTCATCATGGGCCTGCCGGGCGAGACCCAGGAGACCATCGAGGAAACCATCAAGTTCGCCACCGAGATCAACCCGCACACGCTGCAGGTGTCGCTGGCCGCGCCCTATCCCGGCACATTCCTCTATAATCAGGCGGTCGAGAACAACTGGTTGGATGCCGCCCATGCGGAACTGATCGACGAGCACGGCGTGCAGATGGCGCCGCTGCATTATCCGCACCTGTCGCACTCGGAAATCTTCCAGGCGGTCGAGACGTTCTATCGCCGCTTCTACTTCCGCGTTCCCAAGATCGCCTCCATCGTCAAGGAAATGATCCTGAGCCCGGAGATGATGAAGCGCCGCCTGCGCGAGGGCGTGGAGTTCTTCCAGTTCCTGCGGGAACGCAAGCAAGCCACCTGATCCCGGACCAGCCCTTGTGGACAAAAGGCTGATCGTCACCGCCGACGATTTCGGCATGAACCTCGCCGTCAACGAGGCGGTGGAGAAGGCCTTCAACGACGGCATCCTGACATGCGCCAGCCTGATGATGGGCGGCGCGGCGGTAAAAGACGCAGTCGAGCGCGCCCGCCGGATGAAGGGGCTGGGCGTCGGGCTGCACATCACGCTGGCCGACGGGCGGCCGACCGCCATGCAAGCCCAGGTTCGCGGCCTGCTGGGCCCGGACGGGAATTTCCGCAACGATCTTGCCAGGTCCGGCGTTCGCTGGTTCTTCAACCCGCTGGTCCGGCTGCAGCTGGCGCGCGAGATCAACGCGCAGTTCCAGGCCTTCGCCGCCACCGGGCTGGTGCTGGATCACGTCAACGCCCACAAGCACCTGCATTTCCACCCGACCGTGACGGCGATGCTGATCAGCATCGGCCGCCGCTACGGCATGCTGGCGCTGCGCATTCCCGACGAGCCGCGCGACGTCCTGCTGGCCGCCGAGCCGGGCGCGGATATCCCGAAATCGCGGCTGGGCCTTCTGCTCCAATCGATGCGCCGGCGGGCCCGGCGGGCCAAGCTGGCCTATAACGACAATATCTTCGGATTGGCCTGGAGCGGCGCCATGACCGAGGAGCGGCTGCTGAGCCTGATCCCGCATCTGCCCGAGGGGCTGAATGAGCTTTATTGCCACCCGGCGGCCGGCGATGCGGAAGCGATCGAAGGGGGCGTGCCGGGCTATAAATACCGGGAAGAGCTGGAAGCCTTGCTGAGCCCCCGGGTGCGCGCGGCGCTGGCCGACAGCGGCGTGACCTTAGTGCGCTTTGCCGGCTCTTCGCCGAAGTCCTAGCTCGGGCCGGACCGGCATCGCGGCCGTCTTACCGGACCGCGGGCGCTGCAGCGGCGCCCCCAGAAGCGACGGCATGATCAGCAGGACGCACACCAGCGTGTAGAAGACCTCGATCGACAGCAGCCTGCCCATCTCGGATGTGCCCGGATGGGAAGAGAGGACGAGGCTGCCGAAAGCGGACGCGGTCGTCAGCGCGCTGAACACGATCGCCCGCGCGGTGCCGGACTGCAGCGGATTGGGCCGTCCGGCGCGCCAGTTCATGACGAAATAGATATCGAAGGCCACGCCGATGCCGAGCAGCAACGGCAGGGCGATGATATTGGCGAAGTTGAGCGGCATGCCGATGAGCACAGTCGTCGCCAGCGTGAACAGGGCGGCGAGCAGCAACGGGATCAGCGCCACCACCACGTCATGGACCCGCTGCAGCGTGAGCGCGAGCAGGAGGGTGATGCCGGCGGTCGCCAGAAGGCCGGCCGTGAGGAAGGCATGGACGATGGTCTGGCTCGATTCCTGGATCGAGACCGGCGTACCGGTCGCATCCGGAACCACGGCGCGCACCGCGGTGACGAACTTGCGCAGCACGTCATTGTCGTTGGCGTTGCCCGCCGGGAAGATCTCGGCCCGCGCCGAGCCGTCGGGCGCAACCCAGGCGCGGACCAGGTCCGGCGGCAGGTCGGCCATGGTCACGGTAGTGGCCGACAGGGTCAGGCGAAGCTGACGGAACTGGTCGAGCAGGCCGCTCAGGAGCACGGTCTGGATCCGGTCGAGGACGGCGTCCGACGAGGCGGCCGCCTTGTCGAACAGGTCGGCCAGCCGGGCCTCCGGCGCGTTCTTCTCACCCGCCGGCACGACCTTGCGCAGCGCCGCCGAGGTCTTCGCCAGCGCCTTGCGGATCTCGTCCGGCGTGGGCGGGGGCTGTGTCCGGGCGGGATCGAGCGTGGGGCCGATCAGCGTGTTGGCGTCGCCGAGGATCGCCAGCTTCGCCGGCTGATCCTCGGGGATATAGCTGGACAGCGTCACGGCGCGCGATACCTCGGGCAGCTTGCCCAGCGCATCGGCAGCCTTGTTGGCCTCCTCCAGCGACGGCTTCAGCACATCGATCGTGTTCGGCGTCGTGTCCGGATTTTTCATCAAGCCCATCATCACCGACACCGCCTCGGTATGCGGGTCCATGAGGTTCAGCGGGTTGAAGTCGAAATCGAGCCTCGGCAGCATCGCGATGGCCCCGACGGCGAGCACGCCGGCGACGGTCAGCACCGCCCGGCGGCGGCGCAGCAGGAAATCGTCGAGCCCGGCCAGCACGCGGAAGCCCACGGGCTTGGGCTCCGGCCGCAACCGCATCAGGCTCATCAGCGCCGGCAGCAGGGTCAGGTTGAAGAACACCGCAATCAGCATGCCGACGCCGGCGATGATGCCAAGCTCGGACACGCCGCGATAGGCGGTGGGCAGGAAGGAAAAGAATCCCGAGCCCGCTGCGACCGCGGCCAGCACCAGGGCCGGCCCGACCAGCCGCGCGGTGCCCAGCAGGGCCTTGTTGAAGTCGGGCTCAAGATGGCGTTGCGCCCGGTATCGGACCGAGAACTGGATGCCGAAATCGACTGCGATGCCGACGAACAGGATCGCGAAAGCCACCGAGATCAGGTTCAGGGTATGGACGGCCAGGGCCGCGAACGCCGCCGTGCCCAGCAAGCCCACCACCAGCGTGAACAGGATCGCCAGCGCCATCCTGACCGATTTGAGCGCCCCCCAGAGCAGAGCCGCCACCAGCAGCACCGCCACCGTCATCGACACGCCGAGGCCCTGGCTGACCGTCGCGAACTGCTCATCGTTCAGCGGCACGTCGCCGGTGAGCTTCACATCGATGCCGTTGGCCGGTGTCAGCCCCAGCTCGGCCGCGCTCTGCCGGATGAAGTCGGTCGCCTGCTTGCCGGGGGTGAGCGAGCTGAAATCCAGCACCGGCTTCACCTGGATGAAACGCTGCAGGTCGCTGGCCGAAGGCTTGCGGCCCGTCAGCATGGACTGCCACGACATGGGCCTCAGCGGTTTCGCAAGATCGAGATTTGCCTCGACCGCATCGCTCATGCCGCCCAGCGCCGTCAGCAGCGATCCGCGGTCGGCATCGCCGCGCTTTACCCCTTCGAGGGCCAGCGACAGCGTGTCGGCCAGCCCGCGCAGGCTGGGGTCGGCAGCGATGCTGCCGATGAAAGGCTGTGCCTTGATCATCGAATCGGCGAGATTCTGCACATCCTCGACCGGCAGCAGCATCAGCCCATTCTTATCGAAGAAGGGGCCGCCATCGGGGCGGCTGACGCTGGTGAACAGCTTGGACGTCGCGAGCTTCGCGGTCAGCTTCGCCGTCGCGGATTCCGCCTGCTCCGGCGTCGATCCGTTGACGACGACGGCGATCAGGTCGGAGTTCTGGGGGAATTCCTTGTCGAAGGCGATCTCACGCTGGCGCCACACCAGCTTCTCCGACAGCAGGCGGTCGGTGTCGGTATCGATATTCAGCCGGTTGATCGCGACCCAGCCGAAGGCCGAGCCGGCCAGCGCGGCCAATACCACAACCAGCCAGGCATGGCGGCAGCACCAGCCGACGACAGCGGCGGTCAGGTCGCCGATCGGTCGCGGCTCGTTGTCCTTCTGTGGATTAAGGGGCTTTGACACTGAACCGGATATCCCCTCGCGTCAGGTGGCCGTCGATGGCCAGGACCATCCAGCGCAGGCGGTATTGACCGGGGGCAAGGCCGGTCAGCTTTGCGGCGACGATATCGGGCGCGCTGTCCGGCACGATGGTCAATGAACTGGAGCCGCCGTCCGGGGCGATCAAGGTCAGGCGCGACCTCTGATGATCGATCCGGCTGTTGAAGTGAAGGGTCACGTCGGAATCGCCGGCGACCACCGCATCCACGGCCGGCGTCGAATCGATGATCACCGCATGCGCGGCCGCGGTGCCGGCGGTAAACGCGGATGCCGCGGTCAGCAGGAGGGTCACAGCCAGGATTCGCAGGGAAGACGATAGCGGCATGGGTCTGTTCTGTTCCGCGAAGTTGGGGCAGTCCAATAGCAAACCCCCCGGAAAACGCCAAGTCGATGAGGTCATCCGGATGCAGAAAACTGTCCAAGGGACTATAGTTGCCGTTCGGACCGCAATCGACCCTTAACGACAAACTGACTATAAAACCCGCATGCCGAGCGATGAGTTTCTCAAAAACGACGCCTTCCTGACCACCGAGCTGCTGAAACTGGCGGTGGAATCCGCGGGAATCGGAATCTGGAAGGTCGAGCCCCGTACGCGCGAAGTCGAGGCATCGGCGGTGCTGAAGCAGATGCTGGGCGTTCCGCTGGACCGGGCGATCGACTATGCCGCCTTCATCGCGGCGCTGCACCCCGACGACCGGGCCCAGACCCGCATGGAGCTGGCGGCGGCGCTGACCTCGGCCGACGGGCTGTGCGAGACCCAGTTCCGCGTTGTCGACCCGGCGGGCGGGGTTCGCTGGCTGCTCGTCCGCGGCCGCGCCTATTTCGAAGGCGAGGGGCAGGGCCGTAAGCCCACCTTGTTCATCGGAACGGCACGCGACATTACCGAGGCGAGCGCCGCGCTGGAGCAGCAGCAGATGCTGCTGCACGAGGTCAATCACCGCGTGAAGAACAGCCTGCAGCTGGTTTCCAGCCTGCTGCGGCTGCAGGCGCGGCGGATTCCGGACGAGGCGGCGCGCCGCCAGCTGGAAGATGCCACCACCCGGATATCGACGATTGCCCATATCCACCAGCGGCTCTATCGCGATCAAGATATCAAGAAGATCAATTTCGGCGCCTTCCTGTCGGAACTTTGCGCCGATCTTCAGGGCTCCGCCTCGCATTGTGCGCTTGACGTGAAGTCGCCCAATTTTCCGGTCACCACCGACCGGGCGATCCCGCTGGCGCTCGTCGTCAACGAGTTGGTCACCAACGCGTTCAAATATGCCTATCCGGCCGAAGGCAGCGGCGGACGGGTCAGCGTCGGGGTCAATCTCAAGGACGGCGAGATTGCGATCACGGTCAAGGACGATGGGGTCGGGCTGCCTGAAGGCTTTTCGGTCGCCGGCGGCGGCAATCTGGGCATGATCCTGATCGGCAGCCTGCTGGCCCAGCTATCGGGCCGGATCGAGATCGCCGGCAATGGACCCGGCGCCTGCTTTACCGTGACGGTCCCGGTCGACGACCGGGCTTGAGGCTCAGGAATCGGCAAGGCATTGCCGTTTCCGGTCAATGCCTTGCGCCATGCCGGATCAGATCACGTGAAAAAGATACAGCAGGATGATCACGGGGATCGGAATACCGAGAAACCAGAGAAGCATACCACGCATTGAATCCTCCAACAGTTGGTGGACCAACGCCTTCTCCTGTTTCGATGTTCCTCTGTAACGAAAACGGCCCCCACCGCAGTCGCGATGGGGGCCGGTCGCTGAAACGGGGCCGGTCTTAGGACGAAGCGCCGTTATCGTAGACGATCTGGACGCGCCGGTTCTGCGGCTCGCGCACGCCGTCGGCGGTCGGAACCAGCAGGTCGCGCTTGCCCTTGGCCACGATCTCGATCTCAGACGACGCGATGCCGTCCTTCTCGAGCCGCGCCGCGACCGACTCCGCGCGGCGGCGGGACAGGCGCATGTTGTAGGCGTCCGAACCCACCGTATCGGTGTGCCCGGTGACGGTCAGCCGGGTCACATGGGCCGGGGCGGCATTGGATGCCGCCTGGTCCACGATTTGGGTCGCCTGGGCGGTGAGGTCCGACTTGTTGAAGTCGAAGAACACCAGATAGCTCTTCGGCGCCTGAGCCACCGCTGCCACCGGCGGCGGCGTGTAGGCCGCCGGCGCGGCCTCAGCCACCTTGGGCTCGAACTTGTAGGTCAGTTCGAAACCGAAGGTCTGCGGCGGGTTGTAGGAGTTGTTGCCGAACGATGACCCGGTCGCGATCTCGAAATCGATGCCGGCATAACGCTGCTCTTCGTCCAGCAGGTTGTTGCCGAAGAACTTAGCCTGCCAAGAGCCGTAATCGGTTTCGATGTCCTTCAGCAGAATGTAGGCGCTGAGGTTGTGGTAGTTCTGCGACTTGATGATTTCGTTCAGCGGGGAGACCGACGTCAGCGGATGGAAGGTCTTCGGGCTGGCGAAGTTGTAGTCCACCCGGACGGAGAGGTCGCCGAAGGTGAACGGATCGAAGTTGTACTGCAGGCCGATCGCGTAGGTCATTTTCGACGTGTAGTTGTCGATCGCCTCTGCCGCCAGGTTGACGTTCTTGCCGGTCTTCTGATCCAGGGTGATGAACTGATTGAACTGAGGATCGGTGTAGCCGAACGATCCGTCGATCAGCCAGTGCTCTTCCGGAATGTATTGGAACTCTAATTCGCCGCCCATGTAGTTCAGCGAGCCGGCATTCGTCGTCACCGATGCCGCGGCATGTGTCACCGGATCCTCGGTGAATACGTTGATCTGCGCGTCGTCATATTCCGCATAGAAGAAGTCGGCGTTGATGCGCAGGTGGTGGTCGAGCCATTCCGTCTTGATACCCCCTTCATACGACGTGTCCTGCTCAGGATTGTAGGCGTCGCGGGGCGTACGCGCACTGAAGCCGCCCGACTTATAGGCGCTGGAAATCTTCGCATAGAGGAAGACGTCGTCGGTGAGCTGATAGCTGCCCGAAACCAGATAGCTGAGATTATGGAAGTTCTTCGCGCCGTTGTAGCCGCCGCAAACGTTCGGGATTCCAGAGTCCGTATAGCAGCCAGGAGCCGTCGCGCTGAAATCCCTCAGCTGGATCGTCTTCTGGTCGTAGGTGTAGCGCAGGCCGGCTGTGAATTCGAACTTGTCGTCCAGGAAGTCCGGCCGGTATGAACCCTGGCCGTAGGCAGCAAACGATTTCGACTCCGAATAGTAGTTGGCGACCGGATAGGCCTGGAAGCCGATCAGCGGCGTCTGTCCGATCCCGGGGTAGAAGCCGACCGGCAGTCCAGGATAGTTCTGAAGCCCGAACGCCACCGCCGGCAACACCACGGTCAGGAATTCCGGATCCTGTTCGTGCACCTTCTCATCGAAGAAGAACAGGCCGCCAACGTACTTGAACTCCCCGACGGTGCCTGACGCCTGCACTTCCTGCGACAGCTGATACTGGCGCTGATGGTCGCAGGTGTTGCTGGCGAAGATCGGGGTATTGCCCGGGCACAACGTCACGAATCCAGCGATCTGATCGATGGCCACATGCGGCTTGAAAGTCGGCGCTGGGAAGGTGACCACTGGCCCCTTGAGCAGCCCCTGTCCGGTCTGGTCGCTGTGCGAATCGTCGGCGAAGGACCGATAGGCGCTGATCGACTTCAGACGGAACTCGTCCGCGATGTCCCAATTGACGGTCAGCGAGTGACCGTAGATTTCATCGTGATTCGGCGGCCCGGCATAATAGCCGTATTGCGGATCCTGAATGCCGCTGTTGAGAACCAGCGGCCGCCCGCCATATCTCGGCGAGGCCCCGAAATAAGCGAGATCGGCTGGCGACATGACCGTCAGCGAATCCGCCAAGGGCATGTCGTGCATATTGGTATAGTCGACCCGGTAATCGAAGCTCAGAGTGTTGTCGAGATAGTCGCCGTGCACGTCCAGATAGAACGCGTCGGAGGCCAGCGAGCCGAACCCGTTATCGCTCGGCTGTGTCAGCGCGCGGACGTAGCCGTCATTCTGGTGATGTGAGTAGGAGAACAGGGCCTTGAGGCCGGTATCGGCAATCTGGCCGGTATTGACTGTGGTGCGGGTATGGAAGTCGTTATAGCTGCCGTATTCGACCTTCTGCTCGATATTGAACGTGTCGGTCGGCGCCTTGGTGATGAAGTTGATCGCGCCGCCCGTCGTGTTGCGGCCGAACAGCGTACCTTGCGGGCCGCGCAGGACTTCCACCCGCTCCAGGTCTACGAGGTCGAAGTTGCAGGCCATCTGCCGGCCCATATAGACGCCGTCGAGATAGAGCGCGACCGGAGCGTCGTTGGTCAGCACGTTGTCGGCCTGATTGACGCCGCGCATCGTGACGTTGCATGAGGTGCCGTAGCCCGAACCCTGCGAAATGTTGAGGTTCGGCGCCAGCCCGTTCAACTGTATCGGCTGAACGACGCCCTGCGCCTCCAGCTTGGCGGCGGAGAGCGCGGTGATCGACACCGGCGAGACCTGCAGCTTTTCCTCGGTCTTACGTGCGGTGACGACGATTTCTTCCAGCTGGCCGCCGCCGGTCGATGCCGCGGGCTGGGCGGCCGGCTGGGCCACGACGCTGTCGAATGTCGAGAACGCGCAGAGCGCAGATGTGGCGCATAGCGCCGCGAATAGACGTGAAGTCATGCGTATTTCCCTCCCTTTATCAGCCGTTCGATATCGGCTGTACACTCAGGTGCCACGCATTTGCTGATGCCGTTTTCGGCTCAGCATTATTCCGGCGGCATTCCGGGAAATTTAGTGTTTGTTAAACCTCGCGGTCAATAATTATCGAAACGGCCCCTGCCGGGTGCGACAGGAGCCGTTTTCTTTAAAACATTATGCGCGCTTTCGACTACGAGGAGGCGCCGCCGTCATAGACGATCTGCACGCGCCGGTTCTGCGGCTCCTTCACGCCGTCGGCGGTCGGGACCAGCAGGTCGCGCTTGCCCTTGGCCACGATCTCGATCTCCGACGACGCGATGCCGTCCTTCTCGAGGCGGGCAGCCACCGACTCCGCGCGGCGGCGGGACAGGCGCATGTTGTAGGCGTCAGAGCCGACCGTGTCGGTATGGCCGGTGACGGTGAGCCGCGTCACGTGGGCCGGGGCGGCGTTGGATGCCGCCTGATCCACGATCTGCTGAGCCTGGCTGGTGAGATCCGACTTGTTGAAGTCGAAGAACACCAGATAGCTCTTCGGCGCCTGAGCCACAGCGGCGACCGGCGGCGGCGTGTACGGCGCTGCGGTCGCGACTTCGGCCTCGGCCGGCTTGAACTTGTAGGTCAGTTCCACGCCGAAGACCCGCTTGAGGCCGTAGGTGTTGTTGCCGATGCCCAGCGACGAACCGAAGTCGATGCCGGCGATGCGCTGATCCTCGTCGAGCAGGTTCTCGGCATACACCTTGACCTCGGCAGGGCCGGCCCCGGTCTCGATATTGCCCAGGATCGCCCGCGCGCTGAGATTGTGGAAGTCCTGCGACTTGATGATCTCGTTCAGCGGGTTCTGGATGATCAGCGGGTGGAAGACGCGCGGGCTCTGGTACGAATAATCCGCACGAACGGTGAGGTCGCCGAACGAGAACGGCTCGAAATCGTACTGGACGCCGACATTGTAGGTCATCTTCGACGAGTAGCCGAACTGCGCGATGTCGGCGACGTTCAGCACCTTGCTCGTGACCGGATCAGTGTAGTCGTAGCGCTGGAAGTTCGGATCGACATAGCCGAAGGAACCGTCGATCTGCCACCGCTCGGCCGGGATGACGCTGAATTCGAGCTCGCCGCCCTTATACGTCGCCTCACCCGCATTGACCGTCACGCTGCCCGCGCCGCCCGTGCCGGCGAGGAACTCGTTGATCTGGATGTTCTCGTATTTCATGTAATACACGTCCGCATTGACGCGGAGGCGGTGATCGAAGAACTCAGACTTCACGCCGAATTCGTACGCCGTGTTGGTCTCCGGATTGTAGGACGGAGCCGCGGTCGGATCGAGCGGATTGGCCGCTGCGCGCGGCGAGAAGCCGCCCGACTTATAGGCGTTCGAAACCTTCGCATATCCCATCACGTCGGGCGTGAACTGGTAGCTGGCGGACAACGAGTAGTTGATCGCGTGGAAGTTATGCGCGCCGTTCTGGAACACGGTGTAGCCGGCGAAATCGGGCGAGCCGGGAGGCGCGCCGAGATTGTAGTTCCGGATCTGGACGTATTTCTGGTCGAACGAATAGCGCAGGCCGGCCGCGAACTCGAACTTGTCGTCGAAATAGTCGGGCCGGTAGGCGACGTTTCCATAGGTCGCGAACGACTTCGCCTCACCATAGTAGTTCTGGACGGTGGAGAAGTTGTTCGTCCCGATAAAGCCGCCCGCATTCTTCACGGCGGGAATCGAGCCGAGGGTTCCGCTCGGATCGATGACGTTTGCCGGCAGAACGATCGTGAAGAACTCCGGATCGTTCTCGTGGACATGCTCGTCGAAGAAATAGAGGCCGCCGACATACTTGAACTCGCCGACGGTGCCCGAGGCCCGGAACTCTTCCGAAATCTGGTACTGGCGCTGATGATCGCAATCGTCGCCGGTGAAAACCGGCTTATTGGTCGGGCACATCGTGGTGAAGGGGCTGACCGTGCCGACGCTGAATGCGCCGGTGTTGAAGTCGATCAGCGGGCCGACCAGATGGCCCTGCGCACCCTGATCCGAATGCGAGTCATCGGCGAACGAACGATAGGCGACGATGTTCTTCAGGTGGACATAGTCATTGACGTCATAGTCGAACGTCAGCGAGTGCCCCAGGAACTCGTCATGGTTCAGCGGGCCCTGGTTATAGCCGCCATTGGTGCCGAGCCGGGTCGGGGAGACCACGAAGGGGTCGCCGCCATTCTTTGCCGAACCGCCGTAATAGGCGAGCGCCGCCGGATAGGCCGCGGTGATCTGGCTGGCCAGCGCGGCGTCGTCCTCGGTGGTGTAGTCGAAGCGGTAGTTGAACGAGAAATCGTCCGTGACGTCGCCGCGGACATCGAGGAACACGGCGTTGGAATCGATCGACCCGGGACCCTCGCTGTCGGGAATGCCGATCGCCTTGGTGACGCCGTCACGCGACTTGTGCGAGAAGGCCAGCAAAGCCTTCAGGCCGGTATTGCCGATTTCGCCGGTATCGACCTCGAAGCGCTCGGTAACCGTGTTGTAGGTGCCGTAACCCACCCGCTCCTGGATCTGGAACTGATCGGCGGGCTTGCGGGTCGTGATGTTCAGCGCGCCACCGGTGGTGTTCCGGCCGAACAGCGTGCCCTGCGGACCGCGCAGCACTTCGACGCTCTCCAGATCGACCAGATCGAAGAAACCGCCGAGCATGCGGCCGTTATAGACGTCATCGATATAGAGGGCGATCGGCGCGTCCTGCTCGAGATTGAGGTCGGCCTGGATGATGCCGCGGATCGCGACATTGAGGCCGGTGCCGTAACCCGAGCCCTGGCTGATCGTCAGCGCGGGCACCAGGCCCTGAAGCCCGACCGGGTTCGTGATGTTCTGCTGATCCAGCTTTGCCGCGGTGAAGGCGGTGACCGAAACCGGCGCGACCTGCAGCTTTTCCGCGGTGCGGCGGGCGGTAACCACGACTTCTTCCAGCTGCGAGCCGCCGGTCGAAGCCGCGGGCTGGGCAGCCTCTTGCGCCTTGACCCCGTCGATTGCCGAAAGCGCGCACAGCGCGGACGTGCAGCACAGAGCCGCCACAAACCTGGATTTCATTGCATTCCTCCCTTATCGCCGCTTTGGATTGCTTTTACCCGCTGCGGCACCGCGCGAGCTTCCTTGTCCGAATCGTCGGAGCGATCACCTGATCGCGGCGCAAGGATTAGTGTTCATGGGAGGTAATGGTCAATTGGATTATCTCGTAAAAACACGGACATGTGCCGAACGGTCGCGTACCGTGGCGAAAATACAACAGATTGTGTCAACTTAAAGGCAAACAAAAAGGCGGCGCCGAAGACTTCTCCGGCGCCGCCCTGAAATCGAGGTTAGGAAATCGAAAGTCTATCAGTGATGGACGTTCGACCACACCTTGCGTTTCACTCCGTACATCACACCGCTGAACGCCAGCAGGAAGATCATGACGCGGGCGCCCAAACGGTGACGCTCCTCCAGATGCGGGTCGGAGGCCCAGGCCAGGAAGGTCGCCACATCGTGCGCTTCCTGTTGCAGCGTCGCCTTGGTGCCGTCGGCGTAGGTGACGCGGTCGTCGCTGAGCGGCGGCGGCATGGCGATCTGATGGCCCGGGAAGGCGGCATTGTAGTTCATGCCCTTGGCCATCTTCATGTCCGCCGGCGCCGTGCCGAAGCCGGTCATCAGCGCATAGATATAGTCCGGGCCGAATTCACGGCCGCGCACGATCAGCGACAGGTCCTTAGGCAGGGCGCCGTTATTGGCGGCCTGGGCGGCCTTCTCGTTGGCGAAGGGCGCCTTGAAATGGTCGGACGGGCGGCCCGGGCGGTCCTTGACCTCACCCGTGTCGTCGGGATCGTCCGGCACCTGGACCGAGGCGGCGATCGCCTTGATCTCGGGCAGCGAGTAGCCGATGCCGTCGAGGTCGTGATAGGCGAGCAGGTTCATCGAATGGCAGGCGGCGCAGACTTCGCGATAGACCTGGAAGCCACGCTGGAGCGCAGCGCGGTCATAGGTGCCGAGGACGCCGTAGAAGCTCCAGTCCTGGGCCGCCGGCTTCTCGATCTCCTGCGCCGAGGCCACGGGGGCCGAGGCGACCGCGGCGAGCGCGAGCGCGCCGCCGATCAGAAAGGCACGAAAAGCTGACATTTATGCCTTCTCCATGGGCTTTGCGGCGACGTCGGCGCGGGCGAGCTTACCGCCGCCCAGGACCGATTCGCTGATGCTGGCCGGCAGCGGCAGGGTCTTTTCGAACCAGCCCAGGAACGGCAGCAGGATAAGGAAGAAACCGAAATAATAGATGGTGGCGACCCGGCCCAGCAGGATCCAGATGCCTTCCGGATGGTGCGCGCCGACATCGCCCAGCACGAACGCGTCCAACACGAGGAACCAGAAGCACCACTGATACCAGGGGCGGAACTTGGCGCTGCGCACCTTGGACGTGTCGAGCCAGGGCATGAGGAAGATCATGATCACGGCGGCGCCCATCAGCACCACGCCCAGCAGCTTGTCCGGCACCGAGCGCAGGATCGCGTAGAACGGCAGGAAGTACCATTCCGGCTTGATCGAGCTGGGCGTCACCAGCGGGTTGCCCTGGATGTAGTTGTCGGGATCGCCGAGGTAGTCCGGAATGTAGAACACGATCGCGGCATAGATGAGCAGGAACACGGTGATCCCGAACCCGTCCTTCATCGTGTAGTACGGGTGGAAGGGCAGCGTGTCCTTGTCGCTCTTCGGCTCGATGCCCAGCGGGTTGTTTGAGCCCGTCACATGCAGCGCCCAGACATGCAGGAACACCACCGCCGCAATGATGAACGGCAGCAGATAGTGCAGGGCGAAGAAGCGGTTGAGCGTCGGGTTGGCGACGGAGAAACCGCCCCACAGCCAGGTGGTGATCGCCTTGCCGACGACCGGGATGGCGGTGAAGAAGTTGGTGATGACGGTGGCGCCCCAGAAGCTCATCTGGCCCCACGGCAGGGTATAGCCGAGGAATGCGGTGGCCATCATCAGGCCGTAGATCGTCGCGCCGAACAGCCACAGCAGCTCACGCGGGCGCTTGTACGACCCGTAATACATGCCGCGGAAGATGTGGACATACACGACCAGGAAGAACATCGACGAGCCGTTGGCGTGCAGCGTGCGCAGCAGCCAGCCGCCATTGACGTCGCGGGTGATGCGGTCGACTGAGGCGAAGGCCATCTCGGTGTTCGGCGTGTACTGCATCGCCAGGAACACGCCGGTGATGATCATGATCACCAGCATCACCAGCGCCAGCGCGCCGAAATTCCAGAGGTAGTTGAAGTTCCGCGGGGTCGGGAAGACGCCGTATTCCTTCGACAGCATGGTGAAGATCGGCAGCCGATCGTCGACCCAGCGGATCACCGGATTCTGGAACGTGGAGGGGGTTTTTGTATGGGCCATGCGAGCGGTCCTTCTTTCCGTCAGCCGATGCGGACGACGGTGTCGCTGGTAAAGTTATAGGGCGGGATCGGCAGGTTCGCCGGCGCCGGTCCATGGCGCACGCGGCCCGACGTATCGTACTGCGACCCGTGGCAGGGGCAGAGATAGCCGCCCCAGTCGCCGCGCATGTCGGTCGGCTTGTTGCCCAGCGGGATGCAGCCCAGATGGGTGCAGATGCCGACCAGGATCAGCCACGGGGACTTCTTCACCCGGTCCTTGTCCTCGGCCGAACCCGTACGGTTGCCGTCGGCGCCGGTGGTGAAAGGATCGATCAGCTCGGACAGCTTCACATTCTCGGCCTTGGAGATTTCATCGGCCGTGCGGTGCCGGATGAAGACCGGCTTGCCCTGCCACATGGAGACGATGCCCATGCCCTCGGCGATGTTCGCGATATTCACGTCGATCGAGGACATGGCCAGCGTGTCCGTCGCCGGGTTCATGCTGTTGACC
>Ga0105238_10000342_pt1 | contig 50830 bp, 41 predicted proteins | sample KBSC34metaG_FD_81526 | JGI IMG/M metagenome (GOLD analysis project Ga0105238, IMG submission 81526) | Corn rhizosphere microbial communities from Kellogg Biological Station, Michigan, USA - KBS C3-4 metaG | ecosystem: Host-associated > Plants > Roots > Rhizosphere > Soil | place: Michigan, USA...
GATGGAGCACCTTCCACGCGATCCCGCGGCGCATCTTTGAACAGCGCTTCGAACGGCGCTTCGTTTGCGGTGATCCGCAGCACGCTCCGCCACTCGACTGCCGGCGGAAAGCGCCCATTTGAAATCGACGAATTGACAGGTGCCCGGGGACCGATCAACCCTGGCTCCATGGTGAAGGCGAGGTCGGCTCGGGGAATCGTCGTGGCGTTCGTCGTGGTCCTGGGCAGCGGCCCCGCTTGCGGCGGAGGCAGCAGCAACGGCGCCGGGGGTCAGGCCTGTTCTGCCTACGGGGCGGCGTTCTGCAAGCGCCTCTACGCGTGTACGCCAGCGGAGATGCAGGACGCGGAGTTTCACAGCAACTTTGGCAGCTCCGAGGCGCAATGCGCCCAGCAGGAGGCCCTCATCTGCAATGCGACCTTGCCGCCTGGTCAGACGTCCCTGGGCACCAATTGTTCGGGCGGCAAGCACGTCAACATGGCGGCGCTGACCCTGTGCCAGAGCCAGCTCGAGACGGTCGCCTGCACCGACTTTCTCGAGGACCAGTACGCCAACAACTGCGCCGACGTCTGCGTCAGCGGCGGCACGACCACCAGCGGCTCGGGCGGCAACGGCACCACGGGCAGCGGCGGCGGCACGGGCAGCGGCGGCAGCAGCCCGGGCAGCGGCGGCAACAGTGGCAGCACCACGGCGGCCGTGATCGCCTTCTGCAAGAGCACGAATGATCGAATCTGCGATCTCGCGTTCCAGTGTACGCCGGCCGCCAATCGCGACGCGAACTTCATCGGGAGCTACGGAACGAGCGCCAGCGCGTGCAAGACCATGCAAGAGGCGCAGTGCACGACGGCCACGGCGGCGATGTGCGTCTTCGATGCCGCGGCGGCGGCGAACTGCCAGGCGGCCTTCAACGCGGCCGATTGCGACACCGACCTCTTCAGCATCATCGCGTCGACGTCTTGCTCGAGATCCTGCGGCCCTTGAAGGGGAGGCCTCCCCTTCAGTCGGCGGCGTGGGTGCGCGCCACGGCGCCCCTCACCGCGCGGTGAAGCCGCCGTCGATCAGCAACGTCGTGCCGGTGACGAGCGCGGACGCGGGGGACGCCAGGAACACGACCGCCGCCGCGACGTCGAGCGGCTCGCCGACGCGGCCGAGCGGGATGCGCGCCAGCAGATCGGCGCGGAACGCCTCGTCCTGCAGCCACTTCACGGTGCCCGGGGTCTTGATGAAGGTCGGCGCGACGGCGTTGACGTTGATGCCGTGGCGCGCCCACTCGACGGCCAGGCAGCGGGTCAAGTGCGCGATCGCCGCCTTGGTCATGCAATACACGGATTCGGTGGGCAGCGCGACGGCGCCCGCCTGCGAGCCCAGGTTGACGATGCGGCCGCCGCCACCCTGGCGGATCATCACGCGCCCGACCGCCTGGCTGACGAAGAAGGTGCCTTTCAGGTTCACGGCCAGCGTGCGATCGAAGTCGGCCTCCGTCACCGACTCGGCCGGGTTGGGCGGGCCGATGCCGGCGTTGTTCACGAGGATGTCGATGCGTCCGAAGGCTCGCTCGGCCTCGGCGACGGCGGCCTCGATCTCCGGGCCACGCGTGACGTCCATCTGCAGGGGCAGCGCGCGCCGGCCGAGCCCGCGGATGGCGGCGGTCGTGCCGCCGTCCGCGCCCGCGTCGCGGTAACCGAGGGCCACGTCCGCGCCGGCCTGGGCCAGCGCGACGGCGCACGCACGCCCCAGCCCGCGCGCCGCGCCCGTGACCAGCGCGATCTTGCCGCTGACGTCGAAGCGCGGCGGCTCGGCGATCGGATCGGGCGGGGAGGTGGGAGCGGCCATGGCGTCCAGGCGAGCGGCGATGTTAACCCGAGATGCGTCCGCGCGCCTCGACCGCAAACCCCCGCTCGATCCGGAGGCTCACGGGGGACCGTCGGCGTGGATGTTCACGGCGTCGAGCAGGTGCGTGAAGCCGGCGCCCATCAGACCGAGGCCGGTGCCGGCCACGGCGGCGCCCGACCCCACGCCCACCCACCGCTCGTTTCCATCAATCAGCCAGACGCTGAGGATGACTGCCCCAATCCCGACGAGGTAAGCGGGCACCCCCACGGCGAGCTGCTTGCGGGCGGTGCGCGCCTCGGCCGCGGCGCGGGGATTGCCTCCGACGAGCGCCCCGAGATCGCCCCCGAGGGGCCCGACCGGGATCTCGCGACCATTTTGTACATAGTTGAGCGTCCCGCCGTGGACCACCAGGCCAATCCGCGGGCTCGGCCGCGGTTGATAGGTCGTCCCGCAGCCCACGCCGAGCGCGAGCATCGCTACGACCGCCAGCCGCGTCGCGCACGGCCCCGTCACCCCGTCACGTCCCGCTCGGCTCGGCGGCCCCATCGGCCGGCGCCGAGGCCCAGCCGGTCACGACCAACGTGAGATTGCCCGTAGGCTTCCATTCTTCCCCGAAGCCGTCGAAGCCATCCTCGCGCGGACCATGCCCCGGATCGTGGAGCAACAGCCGGCGCGTTACCGGGTTGTACCCGACGACGACTTCATAGTGCGAGAGCGCCTGGTCGCCGTGCCGCTGGACCAAACCCACCAACACGGGCCGGCCCGCGCCGACCTCGTGAATCAGGTCCTCGACCCGACCACTGATGAGAAAAGCGCGTAGACCCCGGCTGCGCGCCAGGTCGCGCAGGGCGCCTGCGGCGGCGCCGGTCGCCGCGCCGTCAGGCGGCAGCGCCTTCTCCACCTCCGCGCGCGAGGCCGCCGGCACCCCCCACCGCTGCAGCACCATGGCCAGCGCCGCCGGCCCGCAGTCCCGCAGCGACTCTTGCCGCACGTCGGGGACGCCCTCGACCATGACCCATCCCGGCTGGGTACGAAGCTCGGCCGGCGACACGCTGCGGGCTGTACCGTGGTAACAGCCCGCCAGCGCGACGCCGGCCGCGATGATGAGACCGAACAGCGTGGCTTTTCTCGAGTGCACCTCGATGAAGTTACGCATGCGAAGCCGATCTGAAAACCGCGTCGGTCCTCAGATCAGGATGATGAGGATGATGACCAGGGCCACCAGCACCGCGGTGCTGGTGTAGATCACGACCGGAGCGCCGCCTTTGAAGGTCTCCAGCGACTTGGCCTGTGCCTCGCGCTTCTCGTAGCTCTGCGCGCCGGACGCCGGAGTGCCGGCGGGCAGGGTGTGAGCGCCTGTCGATGACGAGCCCGGGACGGTCGTCTCCGTCACCGGCGTGGGCTCGGCCGCGCGGGCCGTGGCGGTTGTCCCGAGCGCAGGACCCAGCAAGATCGCCAGGACCGCGAAGAACGGGATCGTGCGGCGCGAGATGAGATTGGCAAATGAGGAACGCATGGTGTCTCTCCTGTTGGTTGCGCGAGGCTGATGCCCCGACGTGGCACCAACCCCACCCGTCGCGGCCGATCGATCCGAATCCGAAACTTTCCGGCTCCGTGCGTGCCGTCCGCTTGGGTGAGCTTGGCGAAGTCGCGACTCGTGAGAGCCGCACCCGTCAACACTGCAGGTCCTCCATTGCATGCGCCGGACCAACGGCGCCGGCAGATCGCTGCGGCGAGCCGCGCTACGGGGCCGACTGGCCGCGCTTGGCGCGGGCCGCGCTGGCGTAGTCCGGCCGCACCCTGAAGCGGTGGCGCGACTGAATCAAACGCACCGTCCCCGAGCGCGCGCGCATGACGATGGAATGTGTCTCGGCGCCGTCGCCCAGGTAGCGAACCCCGCGCAACAGAAAGCCGTCGGTCACGCCGGTCGCCGCGAACATCACGTCGCCGCTTGCCAGCTCGTCGATGGCGAAGACATGCCCGAGATCGGTGATCCCCATGCGCCCCGCGCGCGAGATCTCGGTCTCGTTGCGGGGCTTCAGCATCCCCTGAAAGTCGCCGCCCACGCAGCGGAGCGCGGCCGCCGCCAGCACCCCCTCGGGAGCGCCGCCGATTCCCATCAACACGTCGATCCCGGTCTCCGGATCAGTGGTCGCGATCGCGCCGCCCACGTCTCCGTCGGTGATGAGGCGGATGCGAGCCCCGGCCCGCCGCACCTCCGCGACCAGCTCGAGGTGCCTCGCGCGGTCGAGGATGACGGCGGTCAGATCCGCGACCGCCACACCTTTGCGCGCGGCGATCGCCTGCAGGTTCTCGGTCGGTGTCCGTCGCAGATCCACCACGCCCCGCCCGATCGCGGGACCCACCGCGATCTTGTCCATGTACGTATCGGGTGCGTTCAGGAACCGTCCGTGCTCCGCCATGGCCACCACCGCCAGCGCGTCGTTCAGCCCGTGCGCGCACAGGTTGGTCCCCTCCAGCGGATCGACCGCGATGTCGATCTCGGGCGCGCCCACGCCTCGGTCACCCAGGCGCTCGCCGATGTAGAGCATGGGGGCCTCGTCCCGCTCGCCTTCACCGATCACGACCGTTCCGTCGATGTGCATCGACTCGAACGTCTCCCGCATCGCCTCGACGGCGGCCCGATCGGCCTGTTCGTTGTCGCCGAGCCCCACGTATCGGGCGGCCGCCAGCGCCGCCGCCTCGGTCACCCGCACGACCTCCAGCGCCAGATTTCGATCCATGCCCGATCGATCTTACTCAGACGGGCACGCCGGCGCTCGCGTGCAGCGCGGTGAGCGCGGTCGAGAGGTTCGCCACGGTCCAGAGCAGAGGCATGTGCGGCCCGGGCACCCAGGCACCCTGCCTCATGTAATAGAGCTCGGGGCAGCGCCAGTCGGGCGTGACCTGGGCCAGCGTTCGCTCGAAGTGGTGGACCTGTCTCTCGAGGTCGGCGCGCTGGTGGTGCTCCAGGTAACGGCGGCCGTACAGGGCCGACAGAATGGGATCGAAGATGCACCATTGCGCCTCCTCGCCGGGGCGCTCGAGCAGGGCGTCACGCGCCGCCAGATCCTGGCTGTAGTCCCGCGTTCGCTCGCGGGGGGGAAGCTTCAGGTCGTAATCCGGGGCCCAGTATGAGTCGCCGGGGTAACGGCGGATCCCGAAAGGCCCCGTCAAGAACCGCGCGACGTCCGCCAGGATCTCGTCGGCGCGTGGACCTACCACCACACGCAGCGGGTAGACGAGGAAGAGCAGCGCGGCGTCGAACCGTCGGGCGACCCCAGAGCCAGCTCCGGCAACGGAGGGCGGATCGACGCACTCGCTCGGAAGGATCTGGTCCAGCGTCGCGCGGCCCTGCCGCTCCAGCTCCGCGGCGGTCTCCAGCAACGACATGTCGAAGCCCGCCGCCCGCAGCGCGGAGGGGCGCTCGCGGCCCAGCGCGAGCAGCGCCTCCACGCCGGCCAGCACCGCCCCGATGCTCGAGGCGGAGCGCTTGCGCGCCTCCTCCCAATGGCCGCTGTCGGCGTCGTCCCAGTAACGAATCGCCGCGAGATAGCGCGGCAGGAGGCCCAGCATCCCGGCGACCGGCTCGTCCAGCTCGAGCAAACCCGTCCCGGCGAGTCTCGCCGCCAGCCACAGCGCGTAGCCGAGGGCGTCGTTCTGTGCGTGGGACCAGCGTTCGGTCGTCACCTCGCGCAGGTGAGCTCCGTCGAAGCGGACATGCGGCCGCAGCATGACGTCGTTCGGATCCACGGTTCCGGCGATGATGTCGTCGAATCGCTGCCGGTGCGTCCACCAGAAGAGCAGGATGGCCCGTGCCGTCCGCGCGGCCACCTGGTCGTCGCCGCGCACCAGGTGGGCGTGGGCGAGGTAAACGTTGTCGCGCACCCAGACATGGTCGTAGCCCGACGCCTCGGGCGGCGCGGGCACGGCCGGGAACAGCCCCGTCTGAAGAGAGCGCGTCGCCAGGGTCCCGGCCGCCGCCAGCGCGTCCTCGATCCTCACCACGTCGTCGGGGGTGTAAGCCCGCCCTGGGACGAGCCCTCGCAATGCCGCGTTCTGCCAGACCGCTTCGACCACGGCTGCGAGATTATCCCCGGTGGAAGGTGCCTGCCATCGTCCGGGCCACCGGCCATCCCTGAGAGCGTGGTGTCGAGAGTGACCGCACGGCCGTCCTCGTGAAGGCTGTGGGACAGAGGATCACGTCACCGCTCATGTGCCTCGATCGGCCATCAGGGAGAAACCCGATGATCAATCGGTGAAGAAACCGAAGGGTCGCGTTCACCGAGCGCTGGCCACGAATTCTAGGATTTTTCGACACGGTTCCGCGGTACCGGGGACAAATCCGTCGATGAGCACAGGGCGACTGCAACGTTGCCTCCCCGCCTGCCACCGAGACGATGATGACCAGACCTGCCCCCCGCCCTGCGACGTCTCCGTTTGCGTGTGTCATTATGATTGCCCTGTCGGGCGCCTGCGTCGGGAAGGTCGGTGAGACGGGAAATCAGGGAACCGGCGGCGGTACCGGCGGCCCCTCGTCAGGCGGCGGCTCGGGCGGTCCCGGTGCGGGCCCCGGATCCGGCGGCAGCGGGACGGGGGCGGGGCCCAGCACGGGCTCGGGCGGCGCGGGATCGGGCTCCGGTGGCGCGAGCGCCGGTTCGGGCGGCGCGACCGTGTCGACGAGCCCGTATCTTCCCGCCCGCGTCCGGCGGCTCACGAACGCCGAGTTCGACGCCTCGGTGCAGGCGCTGCTGGGAACCACGATGGCCCCGAGCGCGGCCTACGCGTTCCCCCCTGACGCGCGCCAGGGTCCGGCGGGCGCGCCGGCCGGCGCGGCCTTCACCGTCAACGACGCTCAGCGCGTCGATCCCGTGCTGGCCGACAAGCTGGACACGGCGGCCCAGGCGCTGGTGACGGAGGCCCGCGGCAACGGCAAGCTGGCGGCGCTGACACCGTGCGCGGATCCGAAAGGAGGCGGGGAGGCCTGCGCGCGAACGTTCGTGCAGAGCTTCGGAGCGAAGGCCTACCGCCGAGCGCTGAGCAGCGAAGAGGTCGCGGGGCTGGTCTCCGGCGCCACGTCGGCCTATCACGTGGGGGCCGACGGATACGCGTACACCGACGGGATCGACCTGCTCACTCGTGTGTTCCTGCAGTCGGCGGGCTTCCTCTACGTGACCGAGCTCGGCGACGGAGGAGCCGCCTCTCCGTTCACGATGACCGGCAACGAGGTCGCCTCCTCGCTCTCGTACCTGCTGACCTCCGGTCCGCCCGACGACGCCCTGCTGGCGAAGGCCGCCTCGGGGGCGCTGGCGAGCGCCGAGGGTCGGGAGACCGAGGCGCGGCGCCTGCTGGCCACGACGGCGGGACGGGCGCGCCTGGTGCGCGTCGTGCGCGAGTGGCTGGGAATCGAAGACGTGGCGCACCGGGAGAAGGCGGCCAGCGTGTACCCGGACTTCGCCGGCGTCGCGCAATCCATGGAGAACGAGAGCCGCGCGTTCATCGACGAGGTCCTCAACAACTCGACCGGAACGCTCACGGAGCTGCTGACCGCCGACTGGACCATCGTGGATGCTCCGCTGGCGTCCGTCTACGGCGTCAGCTCCGCCGGCACGACCCAGCGAACGTCGCTGGCCAGCGTGAAACGACGGGGCATCCTGAGCCAGGGCGCCTTCCTTTCGGTGTTCGCGACCAACAACGGGAGCCACCCCGTCTATCGCGGCGTCGCCATGATGCGCCGGATCGCCTGCGTCTCGGTGCCGGATCCCGGCGCGCTCGGCATCGTGGTCAGCTTCCCGGCGGCCGACCCGACCAAGACCACGCGCGAGCGCTTCGCGTCCCATGCCGAGGACGCCGGCTGCGCCAGCTGTCACGCCCTCATCGACTCGTTCGGGTTCGCCTTCGAGAGCTTCGACGGGATGGGCAAGCTGCGTACCACGGAGAACGGCCGGTCCATCGATACGTCAGTCACGGTCAAGGTCGGCGCCGACATCGACGGGACGTACGCCGACGGCGTCGCGCTGGCGGCCGCCCTGGCCGGCAGCACGTCCGTGAAGACGTGTCTGGCCCGGCAGCTCTTCCGCAGCGCGGCCGGTCGCAGCGACGGCTCCGTCGGGGGCGCCGAGGACGACTTCGTGAGCCTCTGGAAGCAGCTGCCGGCCGCGCAGCAGGATCGCCTGGCCGACGTGCTGGTGGCGTGGGTCAAGAGTCCCCGTTTCGTGCAAAGGAGAACGCCGTGAGCGCCCCGACCAACCCGCCGCGCGGTCCTCGCAGCCGCGCGCGCCGATCGTTCCTCAAGGCCGTCGGCATGGGCGCCACCGCGCTGCCGTTCTACCGATTGCTGGAGGATTCTTTCGCGCACGCCGCGGGGGATCCGCTGCCGCTGAAGCTCATCACGATCTCGGCTCCGCACGGGATCGCGGCCGAGTACTGGAACATGCGCCCTTCGGACGGACCCGACGTGATGGTCGAGGACCTGCCCATGAAGGGCACTGACACCGAGACGGCCTTCGACATCGCCTACCCGAATTGCTCCTTGCAGCCATTCGACGACGCCGCCACTTACGGCAAGAGCTTCAAGGATCGCCTCCTGACGGTCGAGGGGCTCGACCTGGCGTCCGATGGACATGACGCCGTGGCGTCCATCCTGACGGGCAGCCCGCTCAACAACGGCACGCCGTTCAACTCATCGCTCGATCAGTACCTGGCGGTCGAGAAGGGCCTCGGCGCCTCCACGCGACGGAGCAACGTGGTGCTCTGCGTGGGTGACAACGGCATCCACGCGGGGAGCACGCTCTCGTACAGCGCGGGCGGAGTGGGCGTCGGCAAGATCATCTCGCCCTACGATGCCTTCGACTTCCTGTTCAACGGCTTCGCGGCGATGGGCGACAGCGCGGGCCAGGCCGCCTTGAAGCGCCGAAACGCGCTGGGCCAGAGCGTGATCGACTCCGTGCGGGCCGACTGCACCCGGCTGCGCGGGCGCCTGGCGTCCGCCGAGCAGCAGAAGATGGACCAGCACCTCGCCTCGCTGCGCGATCTCGAGAAGTCCTTCAGCTCGATGATGTCCGGGGGAGGCACTTGCACCGTCCCGGCGCGGCCGGCGGCCGGCGCCTTTCCGACCGACGTCGGCAGGCTCTTGCGGTACAACGGCGGCGAGCCGCTGTTCGACGACATCACGAACGCCTTCATCGACCTCCTGGCCCAGGGGCTGGCCTGCGACATCACGCGCTTCGGCACGCTGGTCATGAACGATCTGCCGTGGGACGTGGCCCACAACGCGACCACCGACTCGTTGGGTTATGGCCTGCCCGCCGAATTCCACAACCTGGTGGCCCACAATTATCAGCCCCCGGGCTACGACTGGCAGGGCAAGCTGGCGGGGAAGGGTAACCCGATGACCTGGCTTCCACTGGCCAAGTACAACAAGTACGTCTACAGCAAGGTCGCCCGGCTGATGCAGAAGCTCGACGGCCTGGGCGCGCTCGACAGCGTGCTCATCTACGTCACGAGCGAGATGGGGAACCCCAGCCTCCACTCGTCGGCCACGGTGCCGACCGTGCTGGCGGGGGGCAAGAACGTTCCGTTCCGGTTCGGGCGGCGACTCCGGATCAAGGGCGACTGCGCGCCGCCCAACGACTCGTGCAACGCCCACGACGTGAAGTACGCGAGCGGCGCGAACAACCACCTGCTGGTCTCGATCGCGCAGGCCTTCGGCGTGGACACGAACAGCTTCGGCAAGGCGCCCGATCCCGCCTTCACCACCGGCCCGCTCAGCGGCCTGACCTGACGGGCCCGGCGCCTCCCGCTACGGTCCGTAAAACGTCCACGTTGACGTCGAGGGGGGGACGTTAAGAGCGTTTAGGGGACTCGCCCTGCTAGCGGGCCTCGTGTAGATTTTCGCGCCTTCATGTCACCTCACCAGGTCTTCCCGTGCTCCGGGCACGCTTGAAATTCTGGTGGGACTACGTCTTCGGCCGGGAGCCGCAAAAGTGGCTCGCGATCATGTTGCCGCTCCTCCTGCTGGCAGCCAACGGCTCTTGGTTGTGGGACAGCCCGAGGTACTTCGACACCAACGTGTACATCGGGTTCTTCAAGCACTACTTGGAGTTCAAGATGCCGTACGTCGCGAACTACAAGTCCTCGCGCCTGCCCTTCGTGCTGCCTGGCGCTCTGCTCTATGGCCTGCTGCCCGGCGCCGTCGCGCATCACCTGTTGCATCTCGGCTTCCTCACGGTCGAAGCGCTGGCGGTCTATTCGATGGTGCGCCGCCGTTTCGGCGGCCGTGCCGCATACGTGACAGTCGCGGCCCTGGTCACGTCGACCTTCTCGCACACGCTCACCTCGTATCACAACCAAGCCGCCACCACGTACTTCATCCTGGCACTCTTCGCGCTGGAGTGGCCGGCCCGGGCGCCTTGGCCGGCGCGTTTCGGTGGCGCCGGGGCTCTCTACGCGATGGGACTGACGACCGATTCGGTTTTGGGGCTCCTCGGCCCGTTCCTGGCGCTGCACGCGGTCGGCGCGCTACCGCGCCCTTTGCGGGTCTCACGACTCCTCTTGGCAGGTGTCATCGTGCCCGCCGGAGGCGTGGCGGCGATTGGTTTGATCGGCGCCCTCAACGTCACGCTTGGCGGGCCGTTTCTCTTCTTCGTGGAGCAGCTGCGCTACTCGACCAACATCGCGAAGTCTCACGGGATGTCGCGAATTCCCGTGGCGGCCATCCCGCGAGAGATCTTTCAGCTCCCCATGCTCGCGGTGCCTGCCGTCATCGGCGTGGGCTCGTTCGCCCTCCTGCTGCGATCAGCCTGGCGCCGACGCTGGGGCTGGGCAACCGCCGAGGCGGCCGGCTACCTGATGTCCCTCGGGTTCGCGGCCGTCGGCCAGGCCCGCGGGCTGGGGGTGCTCGATCTCCACGTCCTGTTCCAGGTCTTCTCCGCGCCCATGTACCTCGCGCTCGGAGCGCTGCTCGGCCGCTTCGGGGCGCGCGGCGACGGCTGGATCGGGTGGCGTTTCGCCGCCGTCGTCGCGTTCCTCTCCGTCGCGCCGCTCGCGCTGGCCGGCGACCCTGCGTCGCGGCTGCTCCTGCGGGTGGGACGCGTCTGGCCGGCCGCGACCTACGGCGTTCCGTTCGTGTTCATCTTGGCCCTGCTGGCCGCCGGCGTCGCGTGGTGGCGGCGGGCTCGCAATCCCACGCCCGCCATCGTCGTGGCCGCGGCGCTCGGGCTGGCCAATCCTCTGTGCACGGAGCCGACCCAACCCGCCAACCTCTATCAGGTGGGCCGCGAATGCCCGTTCCGGTCAGAGGTGTTCGCCGCCGTGCTCGAGGTGGACGCTGTCATCAGCGAGTTCGACCCGAAGAACGAAGCGAACTGGGCCAGCGCCGCGCCCGCCCTCGAGGAGCCCGGCTTCGACGGACATGACTTCTGCCACCAGCTCCCGGCCGAAACCGCGGCCCGCGCGGCTTTGCTCACCCACTATTTCTATACGAGCGACGAGCTCATCTACGGGGCGGTCGCGCATCCTGCCAAGAAGGTCATGCTGGTGGCGACCAGCCCCGCGCAACTGAAGGCGCTCGAGGCGAGCGCGCAGACCGGGATACCTGCCGGTTCCAGGCTGCGACCGGCGGTCGTGCGCTCATTCCCGCACTCGACCTTCACCCTCGTGGTGGGCGGCTACGAGGTGGTGGCAACCTCTTCTTGAGCGTCTGGGCGGTCCTCAGGTTCGCCTGCGCTTCCCGTCGAGCGTCTGGCGTCCTTGGACCGTGGCAGGAAGGAACCGCCGCGCCAGGCGCGCGAGACCAAAGACGGCCAGCGCGCGCCACGGATGGATCAGCTTCTTCCTCCGGCTCTCCGTGAAACGTGTGATGGCGCGGACCGCGTCCTCGAGCGAAGCCGAGGCGAGCCGTTTCACGCCCACCATCCAGCGGGGCAGACGATCTTCCATCGTATGGATCGACGTTCGAACGGGCCCGAGGATGACTTGCTTGAACACCAGGTCCGTCCCGGCGTACATGCTCGCCCACACGTCGAAGCACGTGGTCAGGGCTTGCTTGCTGGTCTGATAGCCGAGGGCGTAGGGGTTGCCCGCGCAGGTGACGACCGAGCTGACGGCGACGATGTGCCGCTCGACCCCCACCGCCAAGCGCGTCAGGGGCGCCATGAAGTTGAGGACGCCGTACAGATTGGTGTCCATCACCTCCCGGTAGGCCGGCAAGTCGAACGCCTCGTCGTTGTCGACGCGGTTGATGCCGGCGTTCAAGATGAAGACGTCCGGGAGCTCGCCTGCATCCGCCAAGGCACGGACCAGCGCCTCGACGTCACCGGCCGAGCGGACGTCGAGCTGCTCGAATCGGACCGACGGGTGGCGCGCCTCGAGCTCGGCGACCCGGCGGCGGTTCACGGCGATCACCTTCACGCCGCGTCCGACGTAGTGCTCGAGGAGGGCCCGGCCGAGGCCCGCGGTGGTACCCGTGATGAGGGCGCTAGCGACCCGCACCCGCCTCCGTCGGACCTCGCGCGGGAGGTCGCCCCGATCTTCGTCCCGCCACGAAGCTCTCCAGCTCGACCGGGCTGTTCAGCGCCGCGCCGGCGTGCCACAGGGCCTTCCTGATGAACCGAGGCCGTCGTTTGACCTCCTCGAACGTCCGGATCAGATACTCGCCGACCACCGAGATCGCGAGGAGATTGAGGCTTCCGAACAAGACGATCAGCACGATGATGGCCGCCATGCCGTGCGGTACGGCGGGCCGAAGAAGGCTGTCGGCGACCAGACCGACGACCGCCAGAAACGAAAGGCCGGTCAGGGTCGCGCCCAGGTAGCCGAGGGCTTCGACGGGAGCGAAGCTGAACGAGAAGATGGCCTTCTTGGCCCACCACAGGTTCTTCAATCGGCTGTGGGTCGAACGCCCGAACGCGCGCTCGGGCCGGAAATAGTCGACGCCAGTCTGCTTGAACCCGACCCAGGCCCGCAGCCCGCGCAAGAACTGGTCCGTCTCGGGGAGCGCGAGCAGCTGGTCGACCACGCGGCGATCCATCAGCGAGAAGTCGCCCGCGTCGACCGGGATCGGCACGTAGGCGACGCCGCGAAAGACGCGGTAGAAGAGCCGGCAGCAGAGCGACATCAAAGCCGACATCTCGCGCCGGGATCGGCGGCCGTAAACGACGTCGTATCCCTGCCGCCACTTCTCGTAGAGCGCGGGGATCACCTCCGGTGGGTCCTGGAGATCTCCGTCGAGGAGGACCACCGCGTCCCCGGTGGCCAGCTCCATTCCGCTCAGGAAGGCGTTCTGCGAGCCGAAGTTCCGCGAGTGCTCGACGGCCAGCACGTGGTGATCGCGCGCGGCCAGGGCCGTCAGCACGGATTCGGTGTCGTCCGGGCTGCCGTCGTTGACGAAGATGATCTCGTGCTCGACGGCCATGGCCGCGAACACGGCCGACAGTCGTTCGTGCATCGACGGAATCGCCTGCGCGTCCTTGTAGCAAGCGATCACCGCCGACACGCGAGGCGCTCCGACCTCGGTCTCAGCCACGAACGATCTGCTCCAGCTGCGCGCGCAGCTCTCGGCCCGCCAGCCCGCTTTCCTCCTGATGCCAGCGCTGGCTGCCGTAACGCCCGCTCGGGTAGCCGAGCGCCGTCAGGCTGGCGAAGACCCGGGGGCACACGCCCTGGGTCAAGAGCTGGTAGCTCAAGGCCTCCGCCAGGCCGCACGAACGGTAGTGCTCTTCGATGATCGCGACGCGCTGCTTGTCCCGGATGCTCGCGATCAGGTCGCCCGGAAGCTCGTCGAGGGGGAGCATGCCCACGTTCCAGATCTCGAGGTCGTCGAGCAACGCCTGATCGCCCAGCTGATAGACGTTCCCCAGCACCGGCCCCAATCCGATGACGACGCCCTTGCGCCCCGGCTTGATCTTCCGCCAGGGCGCGAACGGCGGCACGTCCCCGAAGACGTCGGCGACGCTGTTGAGCCGCAGGTAGTTGGGCCGCGGATCCTGCGCCATCAGCGCCACGGCCGGCGCGACGTCGCCCGCGTGAAGGGGCAAGTAGAGGCGCATGTGGGGCAGGCCGCGCATCAGGCCCACGTCCTCGAGGGCGTGATGGGTCGCCCCCATGATGCCGTACCCGTAGCCCCCGCCGTTGCCGACGATCTTCACGGGGAGCTGGTGCAGGCACACGTCGGTTCGAATCTGTTCGTAGGGGCGGAACACGACGAACGTGGCGATGCTGTACAGCCAGGGCTGATGCCCTTCGCGGGCCAGGCCCGCCGCCAGGGACACCATGTTCTGCTCTGCGATGCCGGCGTTGATGAAGCGCTCGCCGAAGGCTTCGGCGATCCCTTCCACGGCCATGAACCCCACGTCGCCCGTAATGAACACCAGGTCTTTCCGCGTCCTGACGAGCGCGACCATCGCCTGCGTGAACTCATCTCGCATGGCGGGCCCCGGCCAGGGCGGCGGCGTGCGCCAGCGCCAGCTCGTCCAGGGCTTGCTGGTATTGCGAGTCGTCCATCGGCAGATAGTGGGACGCCACCGTGTCCTGCATGTACCTGATCCCGTGGCCTTTGATCGTGTTGGCGATGATGGCGACGGGGCGCCCTTCGGTCTTCAGGGCCCGGGCGCATTCAGCGCGCGCCTCGAGCAGAGAGCCGAAGTCATGCCCGTCGGCGGAGACGACGTGGAAGCCGAACGCCTCCAGCTTGGCGTCGAGCGGCTCGAGGGCCAGCACCTCCTCGGTCCCGCCGATGCCCTGGATGCGGTTGCGATCGATGAGCCACACCAGGTTGGTCAGCTTGCGATGGGCGATGAAGAGGGCGGCTTCCCAGGTGCTTCCCTCGTCGAGCTCACCGTCGGAGGTCAGGCAGAAGACGCGCCGCGCGCGCCCGTTCAACCTCGCGCCGAGGGCCATCCCGGCCGAGAGCGACAGCCCGTGGCCCAAGCTTCCGGTCGCGAACGGGATCCCCTCGATGGCACCTACCGGTGGCAGCGCCGGGAGATGAGTCCCCTCGGCGTAGAAGGAATCGAGCTCGCCGGGCGAAAGGGTCCCGACCTCCGCGAGCAGCGCGTAAAGCGCGGCGACGGCGTGCCCTTTCGACAGCAGGAAGACGTCCTCCTCGCTCATCCACGCGTACTTCAGAAAGACCAGGATCTCGGCGCACGACAGGGAGCTGCCAATGTGCCCGGCGTGCGCCCTCCGGTACATCGCGAGGAACCGCTTCTTCACGGAAAAGACTCGCTCTTCGAGGTGCGCGCGCGCGACCGCTGTCTCCGGGCGATCGGGTCCTCGGCTGGGGCGGATGTCCATCGCGGGCTGCTCGTCTCGCCTTGGGCAGGCGATGTTATCATCCCGCCCCCGGGGCCGGTCCGAGTAGAAGAAAAGAACGGAAAAGGTCGAAACAATCGACAAGACCCTCCGGGGCCCGACAAACAGCTCTGCGAGGTTTCATGCAAAAGAGACTGATAGGACTCGTCGCGTCGGCGGCCTTGGCCGCCGGTGCCGCAAGCAGCGGCTGCTCGTCAACTGTCGGCCAAAATCCGGGCTCGGGCGGAAAACAAGGCTCCGGAGGAGCGGCCAGTGGTGGAACCATGGGCGGCGGTAACGGCAGCGGTGGCAATGGCAGCGGGGGCAATGGCAGCGGAGCGACCGCGAGTGGCGGGTCGGGCGGCCCACCCAATTGCCCCGGCGCAACGCCGTGCAGCGGTTCCGTGACGGGAACGTGGAGCGTCATGTCCTCGTGCCTGGCCCTCACGGGCGACATGGACGTCAGCTTGGCCAGCCTCGGCTGCAAGAAAGTGCCCGTCAGCGGATCCCTCAAGGTGACCGGGACGTGGACCGCCAACGCCAATGGCACCTATACCGATGACACCGTCACCACCGGATCGATGACGTTTCCGCTGGCCAAGGACTGCCTGTCGGTCTCCTCTGTCCCCACGGAATGTGCGAAGGTGGCGGGGAGCATCGAGGGGATCGGCTGGTCCGACGTCACCTGCGCGACCGACTCCAGCGGGGCGTGCAACTGTTCGGCGACCGCCAACCAGAAAGGTGGCATCGGAATCGTCAGCGGGCGGGCGGAGACGAGCGGCAACTACACGACGTCCGGCTCCGACCTCAAGGTCGACAATTACTTCGATTACTCGACCTGCGCTTCGGGGAACATGCTGACCCTGATCCCCAAGCCGACGCTCCTGCCGATCTCGGGCACCGTCGTGCTCACGAAGAGCGGCGGCGGCTCGGGCGGAATGATCGGCTCCTCGGGCGGCGCCACCGGCTCGGGCGGCGGTACTGGCTCGGGTGGCGCAACGGGCGGGAGCGGCGCCGGCGGCAAGGCCGGCGGCGGTGGCCCGGGCGGCGCCACCAGTCCGGGTGGCAGGGGCGGTGGCGCCACCGCGAGCGGAGGCACCATGGGGACGGCCGGGACGTCCGGGGGAACGGCCCCCTGCGACATCTATGCGAGCGGCAACACCCCCTGCGTCGCCGCGCACAGCACCGTGCGGGCCCTCCTCAGCTCGTACAGCGGCAGCCTGTACAAGGTGAAGCGCGCCGACGGTATGACGAAGGACATCGGCGTGCTCAGCGCCGGAGGGGTCGCGGATAGCCCCACGCAAGACGCCTTCTGCATGGGGACTTCGTGCACCATCACGATCGTCTACGACCAATCTGGTCACGGCAACTTCCTGGAGGCCGAGACGCCGGACAGCAGCGTGATGGGCAAGTCAGGCCAGACCGCCTCGAACGCGACCCAGGAGCCGTTCATGCTCGGCGGCCACAAGGTCTACTCGCTCTACATCAAGAGCAGCCAGGCCTACTGGCGAGACGGCTCGAAGTCGGGAATGCCGACGGGCGCCCAGCCCCAGGGCGTCTACATGGTGACGAGCGGCAAGCACTACGGACCCGGGTGCTGCTTCGACTACGGCAACGGAGAGACCAGCCGGAAGTACGTCGCGGGTCCCAGCATGGATGCGCTCAACTTCAGCAACTGCACCATCTGGGGCACGGGGGCCGGCGCGGGGCCGTGGGTCATGGCCGATCTCGAAGGCGGGCTCTATACGAAGGGGGCCTCGGGCCAGAACACGAGCGTGCCGACGCTGACGTACACCTACGTCACCGCCATGGAGAAGAACACCGGGATGGGGACGTTCGCGCTCAAGGGAGCCGACGCGACGACGGGAACGTTGAGCACGTTCTACAACGGCAACGTTCCCTCGGGATACAGCCCCGGCAAGAAGGAGGGGGCCATCGTCCTCGGCAGCGGCGGCGACTGCTGCTACAGCAACAACAACGCGAGCCAGGGCACCTTCTACGAGGGGGCCATCGTCGCGGGCTATCCGTCGGACACGACGGACTCGGCGATTCAGGCCAACATCGTCAGCGCCGGCTACGGGAAGTAGCCGGCCGCGGCCGCGCCTCGGGTCTCAGCGCCCGAGGCGCGAGATGCGGATCAACACGTCCGCGTCGTTCTGGAATTCGAGCACCGGCTCGAGCCTTCGATCCGGCCAGAGATCGAAGCCCGGCAGGGGACTGTTCGTCGACAGGCGAAGCTGCTGGACCACGTAGATGTCGTGGAACAGGTGACGGGCGAAGGCGTCGAAGATCATCGGGTCCCGGCGGGCCGCCTCGAAGCTCATCGCACCGTATTCCATGATGGTGTAGAGGTCGGGACGCTCGGTCACGATCAGGATGCGCTTCTCGTGAAGGCCCTCGAAGAAGCGCCAGGCGGTGGCCGTCTCGCGCGTCTGGGTCAGCCGGTTGAGGAACCGGTGCTGTGAGGCGACGGGGACGTGGAGGGCCAGCAGGGCCGCGGCGATCGAGACCGCCACGAACGGCCGCCATCGCCCGAGCGCCGAGCTCAGGGCCCAGGCGGCGAAGAACGAGAAGAACGTGTCGAAGGCGATCACCAGGCGCGCCGCGGAAGGAAACTGGGCGCGTCCCCACACGTAGCTGAAGACGACGACGGCTTGCAGGAGCATCCAGCTGGCGACGAACGCCGTGAACCGCGCGCGCGGATCTTTCCAGTCGAGCGCCGACGTTGACCATGTCCGCCGGCGCGACAGCAGCCAGAGCCCGACGCCGGCGAGGCCCAGCGCGATGACGATCCCGGAGTGGGCCGGGTAGCCATCCAGCGGCGAGAGGACCGGCCTGAAGTACTCGCGCACGTTGCCGAAGAAGTAGTCGAGGTTGAACGGCGCCACGCCCGCTTCCTGGTCCGGCACGGTCCCGCGCAAAACGGCTTGCCAGATCCGGGGTGAGAGGTACGCCGGCGTCAGCGCGTAGACGATCGCGTAAGGACGCAGCAGGCTCCAGGTGACCAGCCGGAAGACGAGCAGCAGCGCCACCACCGGTACGACGAACAGCGCGCTCTCGTAGCGGACCTCGGTGAACATGCACAAATTCATCCACACGACCGCCAGCCCGGCCGCGGAAGGTGCGCGCACGTGATCGAACAGACTCTTGATCACCAGGAGCGCGAAGAAGAGCGCGAGGAAGTCGAAGCCGCCCGACCGAACGGTGATGAGGGTGATGGGGTGCGCCACCACCAGCAGCGCGGTGACGACGGCGAAGGTCTCGCCTTGCAGCGACTTGGCCAGCCGATAGGCCACGAGCACGAACGCAGGCAGCAGCAGCAGGTTCAGAACGAACGCGTGCCGGTATGAGTAGCCACCGACCACGTGGACCAGGCTGACCAAGAACGGGAACAACGCCGGCCGCCGGTCGATGGCCACGTCGATGTCCCAGTAGCTGTCGAAGTAGTTCTTGCCCGAGACCGTGAAGGTCGCCGCACGCGACGCGAACAGGTTCTTCGACGTTCCGATCAGATCTGCCTCGTCGGAGAGGATCCACAGGCCAGGCTCGATCGCGCGCGACGCCACCGCGGTCACGACGGCTGCGACGACGAGCCCGGGCCAGTTGTCTTTCACCCACGCGACGATGGCTGCCCGCCGCAGATCGCGCCCCGCGTGGAGATAGGTCCCGGTCCAGATCAGTACCAGCGCCAGGAGGAAGAAGTACGTCGTGCCGACGAAGAGCTTCTGGGTGGTGCGCAGGTCCGCGAGGCCGATCCCGAGCAAGGCGAGGAGCGCCAGCGGCACGAGGACCAGGAGGACCTTCTCGACCTTCGACATCGGTTCGTTCATGCCGGGCCCGCCACGCCTCAGAAGCGGTAGAGCCGGTACCCGTCCAGCTCGAAGGCGGGCTTTCGCGTGATCTCCTCGGGCCAGGCGATCTGGTCACCCGGCTCGAGCAAGAACCAGCGCAGCCCGAGCTGCTGGGCGGTCGCGGTGATCGCGGGCGCGTCGCGCAGCTCCGTGAATTTGTCGACGCGCTCGAGCCGTTGCTGAAGCAGGTCCGTGTTGTAGCTCATCACCGTCATCGTCCTCGCCGCGTACGGGCTTCGCTCGCCGACGGCGGCGACCACGCAGGTCCGATCGAACTGCGAGTCCTGGAAGAGCTCTCGACTGTCGCCGTGATCGCGCATGTACTCGGCGGCTCGAACCAACCCGTTCGGAACGCGCACGGGAGAGAACAGGCGCATGGCGCGCAGCTGCTGGACACCCGAGCCGAGCCAGGCCGGGACGGCCAGCAGCACGACGCCGAGGCCGACCAGGGCCGGCCGCGCGATGTGGCCCAGCCGGCGTGACTCGAGCAGAAGGAGGCCGGCGGCCCCGCCCATCCACGCCACCGCGACGAAGTAGACGATCATCAGCGGGCGGTGCGAGAGCTCGTCGGGCGTGCTGCTTCGCATGTCGAGCGCCAGGCCCATGAACATCGCCAGGAAGTTGGCGACGAGCAGCAGCGGGAACAGCACCAGCAGGGTGGGCCGGCGCTTGCGCAGGCAGACGAGGAACGTCACCAGCAGCGGGACGTAGATCCCGAGCACCGACAGCAGGACGTAAACCCCGCCCAGGATCACATTGGAGAGCCAGGAGTGCTCGGGCCCGAGATGACCCTCGAGAAAGTCCCGCAGGGCGCCGCGCTCGGCGAAGCTCCTGATGAGCCTGAAGATCTCGCCGAGGGACGAGAAATCGAACCGGATGACCGGGACGCCCGGCACGCGCTGAACGAGGACGATCGTGACGACATACGCGGCGGCGGCCACCACGGCCCACAGGAACCGCTTGCGCGGTCCGAGGTCCCCGGCAAAGAAGAGAGGCGGCACCATCACCAGCAGAAGAGCGCTCGCGATGACGAAGTGCAGCTTGTAGGCGGCCAGCACGCCCGCGAGCAGCCAGCCCGCCACCAGTTGCAAGCGGCTGCCCTGCGTGCAGCCCAGGAGGACGAACAGCCACGCCGCCGCCAGCAGCGCCAACCCATAGCTCGCGCTTGGCGAGATCTGGGTGAGCCAGTGATACGACATGAACTTGTTCTGCAGGCCCTGCTGCGCGCCGTCCGGCAGCAGCATCAGCGCCGCGGCGGCGGCCAACCCGGGCCAGCGTCCCCAGAAGGATCCGAACAGTGCATAGGCCCCGAGGCCCGTGAAGAAGACACCCAGCGGCGCGAGGATGCCGGCGAAGGTTGCATATGAACGGAGCGCCGCCGCGCGCCCGATGAAGGCGGGGCTCATGTAGGCGCCGTAGTGGTAGAGGCGCGCCGGCACGCCGGCCATCCGGAAGTCCTCGATGGTGGAGGCGCCCTGCGCGGCCCCGAAGATCCTCAGGTGGACCGCGTGATAGAAGCCGTCGACCCACGGCTTGAATGTGACGCTGTCCCCCTCGAATGAGATGGGGCGGATCGAGTCCTGGCACCAGAGCGTGGTCGCTGCCAGGCAGAGGCCGATGGCGAGCAGACCTACCGAGTCTTGTGGCGCGCGTTGCCGAGCCGGTTTGGCGGCAACGAACAGCGCGGCCGCGGCCGTGAACACCAGCAGAAAATTGGTCACGATGCCAAAGGGCGAAAGCCAGGCCAGGGCGAGCAGCGCGGTGTTGACGGCCGCGTACCCCATCAACAGGCGCAGCGGGAGATCGAACAGGGCGCCCGCCGCCAGCGGCGCCCAGGCCGCGAAGAGCGAGCCGACCACGTAGAAGGACAGGAAGGTCGCCTGGCACGAGATCAAGGCTCGAACCGAGAAGCCTCCGGCTGCGGCCGCCGTCCACCCGGCCACCACGGCCGCCGTCAGAGATACCGTCGCGAGATCCGACAGGCTGTAGGTCAGCGTCAGCTTCGGGCGGCGCGCCAGGAACCTGAGAGTGTCTGCCACGGGCCGTCGCAACCGCGCCATCCTACTGGAGCACGCGGCGCTTGGGGAGCCGAGGCGCCCGGCTATTGCAATCGTGGCCGACCGCCTCATGTTGGCGACTGCGATATGCCTCGCTTGACCAAGCTGATCACGCATAGGCCCAGCTCCAAAGGCGACCCGGACATCGAAGCGAGCGTGTCCAGGCAGCCGGGAGGCGCAGCGACCCTTGACTTCCAACGGCAGCGCGGAGGCGGGCTTCGCCCGCCGGAGCGCGCTGGTCGGGTTTGGGAACCCTCGGAGGGTTCCCATTACGATCGACAGCTCGTGAGGGGGGACACCCCCTCACGGCGGCGAAGCCGCACAGCCACCTGGCAGGACGCGATCAGGCGGGCGGCGGCTGCGCCTGGTGTCATCAACGTGGGCGGTGGCTTGCCGGCCGACGCTCAGTTTCCGCGCGCGGAGCTGGCCGCCGCGTTCACGCGCGTTCTGCGGGCGGGGGCCGGGCAAGCGTTGCAGTACGGCTGGGCCGAGGGGCAGGCCCAGCTGCGGGACCGCATCGCCGAGCGCCTGAGGGCGCGCGGCGCGCGTGTCAGCGCCGACGACATCGTCGTGACGAATGGTGCTCAGCAAGCGCTGTCGCTGGCGACCGATCTGCTGCTGCCGGCGGGCGCAAAGGTGGGCGTCGAAGCGGCGACTTACCCGGCAGCCCTCACCCTGTTTCGGGCGCGGCGCCTGACACCGGTGGCCATCCCGAGCGGCCGCGCGGTGTACGTGCAGACGACGCTCAACAACCCGACGGGCGCCGCGCTGTCGGACGAGGACTATCGTTCGCTGGCGAGGCATCATCGCTCGGCCTTGATCGAGGACGACGCCTACGGCGACCTGACCTTCGTTCCCGGCGAGCGACCTCCGTTCCTGGTGACCGCCCCGCGCCGCACGTATCACGTGGGCACGTTCTCCAAGACGCTGTGTCCGGGCTTGCGGGTGGGCTGGCTGTTCGTGCCACGCGTGGCGCGCGAGCGCGCGCGGCGCCTGAAGGAAACGGACGACCTGCAAGCCAACAGCCTGGCGCAGGCGGTGGTGAATGACTATCTGGGCCACGTCGACTTCGACCGGCGAGTCGAGGTCTTGCGGCGCTACTACCGCGGCCGCGCGGCACGCCTGGCCGAGGCCATCCGCCGGGCTCTCCCCGCCTGGCGGTTCCGATTTCCCGAAGGCGGCTTCTGCCTGTGGATCGAGACCGACGTCGCGGTCGACGAGCGCCGCTTCGCGGAGCTCGCCCTCGAGGAGGGCGTGTCCTTCGATCCAGGCAGCGATTTCCAGGTCGGAAGCGCGCCGAGCGCTGCCACCACCTTGCGCCTTTGCTTCTCGTACGTGTCGCCCGCGCGGTTCGGGTCGGGTGCCCGCCGCTTGGCGCGAGCCTGGCGCCGCGCCGTCGTCGGACCGTCGGCGCGCGCCAAGCGGCGGTGAGTCACCCGGTCAGCCGGTCATTCGGCTATGGCCGCGGCGTGCGGCGGGCTCGTTCCGCGACCCCCTCGGGGTCGCGGCCCTGGGCCGGGCCTTCGCCGATGGCGCGCGGCAGCGGCTCGCGCATGGCGTCCGTCGGGTTCGAAGGGTCGGTCCCGAAGGCGATCTCCTCGTCCGCCGTCGTCTCGATGAAAGGTCCTCCGATCTCTTCGGGGACCGAAGCGTCCAGACGCTCGTCGTCGGGAGCTTCGCCCGAGGTGGCCGCCTCGAGGAACTCCTCCCCGAGCCGTTCCGACAGGTCGTCGTCCGGTGGGGGCCCACCCTCGCTCGGGTCGGGGATGAAGGCATGGGCGTCGTCGGATCGGCCCGGATTCCGCTCGGCGGCGGTCTTTCGCGGCGTTCGTGTAGGGCTCATGCCACACCATATGGGTCCGGATCGGGGACATGTAAGGCCGGCAAGGGCCTCGGGCCTCGGGCTTCGGGCCTCGGGCTGCCTCGGGCTTCGCGGATTGCGGTGAATCGAGGCTCATTACCCGGAGTGCGTCCCGAACGTTCCGTCCGCTTCCGCTTCCGCTTCCCGAGGCCCGAGGCCCGAGGCCCTTGCCGGCGCCCGACGCCGAGCTGCATTCGCCGTGAGCCCGTCAGGCGCTGATCAGGGGGTCGCGGGGTACGTGTCGCGGATTCGAAGCAAGCGCCCGCCGCCCGGATCGCCCACCCACGCGTTGCCGTATTCGTCCGAGGCGACCATCTGCGCGCCCGCCGCGGTCTTCACCGAGCCGAGCACGGTCGGCTTGCCGGCCGCCGAGATGCCGACAATGGTCAGATCCATGCTGTCTTGGCCGGCCAGGTACATGTGGTGCAGCACGGGGTTGTACGCGCTGACGTCAACCCCTCGGCCGGCCGTCGTGATCTCGCCGACCATCTTGCCGCCGTCGTCGACGTTCAGCACCGACAGATATCCCGACGCGCACGCCACCATCAGGAACCCGCGCGCCTCGTCCAGCTCGAGATCGACGGTGAGACCCGAGCAACCGTTCTTCCAGGTCTCCGCCACCATGTGAGTCATCAGATCCACCGCGTACGTGTTCCCGCCGCGACCGTTGTTGGTGTAGCCACGCCGCCGTCCGTTGTCGATGTACAGGGCCTCGGGTCCGCTGGCCGGAAACGTGATGTTCTGGGAATGCAGGGGCGCCCCGCCCTCGGGCACCTTCAGGACCTCGATCTCGGGTGTTGGCACCGTGACGCCCGGATTTTGCGGCATGGTCACCCACAGCTCGCGCGTGGATTCCACCCACCGGACGTAGTCGGGCGCCGCCGCCAGCACCGCCGAGCCGAAGACGACCTTCGTCGCCGGATCCACGACCTTCACCGTCACGGTCTCGTTGTCGATGGCGAAGATCTTGCCGTCGCCGTAGTCGGCCGACGTGCATCCGTTGCGATGCTTGCCGAGCGTGAACATGGTGGACGCCGTGAAGCCGCTCACGCGCGTGATCTCGAGCGTCTGGGGATCCACCAGGTCGAGATCGCCGGTGCGCCCGGCGGGGACGAGGAGCTTCTTCAGATCCGGCGAATACTTCATGTCGTCGAAGCCGATCCCCGAGCCCTTCCCCGGCAAATCCACCGCCGTCATCAACGCCCCGCCTCCGGCAGCTCCTCCCGTCGAGGTGGCCGGCGCCCCCCCGGCGCTCCCCCCGCCTCCGCGACCCCCCGGGCTCCCGGAGCTCCCGCCCGCGGCGCCCCCGCTGGCGGCGGGCGGGGCGCCCCCGGAGGCGGCTCCCCCGGTCCCGCTCGCCGGGGCGCCGCCGCTGCCGGATGCCGCCGGACCGCCGCCCGGACCCCCGCCTGCGTCCGTGCCTGCACCGCCGCTCGCGCTGGCGCCGCCCGATCCTGCCGGCGCCCCGCCGCTCCCGGTGCCCCCCGACCCGGTGGGGCTGCTTCCGCCGCTGGCGGACGACGGCGCGCCTCCCGAGCCCGCGACGTGCCCTCCCGTCCCGGCCGACGAAGAGCCGCCCGACGACGAGCAGGCGGGCAGCCATAGGACCAGACCCACGGAGGCCCCAGAAATGACGGCCAGGGCCGAGGACGAGGCGCGGCGGGCAGCTCGACGCAGACGCATGGGATCACCTCCTGCGAGCAGTCAGTCGAGCGGACTCTACCTCTCATCGCGCTGGGCCCGGCTCAGAAAAGACCGGCGGACACCCATGAAAATAAATGACCTCCCGCCGGCCGAATTTGCCTCTTTCGAGCGAACCGGGCGTTGGGGACCTCGTGCTCCGCCGGATCCGCAGGCCCGCAGTCGCGGGGCGGCTCCGGCGGGGCCGAGGTGGGGGGGGGCCGCCGCAAGGGACCCCTCGGCTTCACCGAGCCCGTGCCTGCCTGTCGCACCGTCGCGCAGCTGGCGACGAAGACCCTGTCGGATGAGGCGGGCGCCGTTGGCTCCGAAGGTTAAGTTTGGGACATGGCAAATCAAAAGCTCTATCGAGGTCGATTGCTCGATCACGTGCACCTGGTGGTTCGGGATCTGCCGGCGAGCCGTCGCTTCTACGAGGCCGTGCTCGGTGTCCTGGATGTTCCGCTCGTGGCAGGGCCCGACTTCTTCTGGAGCGACGAGCTCTTCGTCTCGTCGCGGGAATCTCGCGCCGGCCAGGGTGAGCTGACCGGACGCATCCACCTGGCGTTCCAGGCCCCGGACCGAGCCACCGTCGATCGCTTTCACCCAGCCGCCTTGGCGGCGGGGGGACGTGACAACGGAGCACCCGGCGAGCGCCCCTACCACCCCGGCTATTACGCCGCCTTCGTCCTCGACCCCGACGGCAACAACATCGAGGTCGTCCACCACGGCCCGGCCCACCGGTCGGCCCCGGCGATCGAGATCTCGCTCTGAAACCGAAAGGCCGGCGAGGCGCCCCGAGTCCTTGGGCGCCCCGCCGGCCTTTCACGCGACCTGTCCCTTCTTAGGAACGTGTTGCGCTATCGCGCCACGTTCCATACGGGGACCGCCACGCCCTCCCTCCACCCCCGCCGGCTTCGCCGGCGCCCCTAGACGCCCTTCCCTCCGTCGAAGGCGGGCATCCCCGCGTCCGTCGGCGGCGGCGAGGTGCCGCTCCGGCCTCCCACGCCCCCGACCTTGCCGCCCGAGCCGCCGATGAAGCCGCCCGTCCCACCGAGTGGCGTGGTGTCAGGGGGCGGGGGCGGCAGCATCTCCTGCGGGCAGACCAGGTCGTGCAGGATGCGTCCGCGACGCCCGAGCTCGTTGAAGTGGCGGAGGACGCCGGCCGAGAAGTCGGGCACGTCCGCGCCGGTGAGGAACCCCGACAGCGCCGCCTCCTGGCCCGGGAAGCGCGGCCTGATCTGGAACTCGGCGCCGCCCGTCACGCTCTGCGTGTGGCAGCCATTGCAGGTGTTGCGCGCGAACCGGTGGCTCGTCTCCGGGCTCACGTTCGGGACCTGCCACGTGAAGAAGTCCGAAGCGTCGACGTTACCGCCCTGGAACGGCACTCCTTCGAACGTCAGAGGCACCGCGTGCTTCTCGGTGAGGATGATGGGCTCGTTGGCCAGAACGAACCGTCCGAGCTGCGCGGTCGCGTTGAACGAGCGATCGGGCGTCTGGGCTACCGGGGCCGGCACCAGCATGCCGGTCGTCGCGTCGAGGTGGAACTCACGGAACTCCCAGGCGAAAGGTGTCAGCGCGAAGAAGTCGTTCGTTCGGATCTGGCCGATGGCGCTTCCGTTCTTGCGACCCGGAGCCGCGTTGCGCGCCGTGAACCGCTCGGTGACGCTCTGAAGAGCGGCGTTGTACTGTTCGGACGGGAAGGGCAGGGCGCGCAGAGCGTGCCACGCGTTGGCGAGGTCGGCGATCTGCGTGGGCGACGTCGCCGGGATGTTGTACTCGAGAATGAGCGTCGCCTGCAGCGTCGAGCCAAACGGCGCGAAGCCGAACACGAAACGCCCCTCGCCACCGGTGGAGGTGGTGCCTTCCTGGCCGTCGTGGAGATCGATGCGGTTGACGATGGCGAGCAAGCGGAACGTCGGTCGCGAGAGGTCGAGCTTCCCGTCGGGGCCGCGCAGGCTGTCGAGGACCTGCGACGCCCCGGCGCGGGGAGCCAGCGGGAAGCCGTTGACCGTCTGCTGGCTCAGGAACGAGGTGAGCATGCCCTCGACCATGGCGGGCGCCTCGGCCGGCGTCGGCGCCATCTGCTCCATGAGCTTGCCGAAGGTCCACGCGCCGCCCGGCGCGGTGCGAACCGGATCGTCCACCACGCTGACGTCGCGGATCTCGAGCTCCCGGCGCGGCTTGATGCTACAGGGGGTCGAGTTGTCGAGGACCGAGAAGTTCACGACCTGCTCGAACGTCTCGAAGGAGCTCGAGAACAGCTGAGCGGACACGTCGACCTGGAAAGTCCCGGAGTCCTCGATGTCCAGCGAAGCGATGACGGAAAACGGAACGTGTGCCGTCTCGTCCGCGGGGACGAGGGCGTTCCCGAAGCTCGGGGTCACGATGATGTCCGGGTCGAAGGAGAAGGTGAACGCGTTGAAGAAGAAGGACGCGTCCATGCACGAGTTGTTCGTGATCTGCACGTCGTAGGTAACGGGCGTCCCCGGTGCCACCGGTGCGGGATCAACCGGCGTGACACTCATCACCGAAGGCTTCGGCAGGCACGTCAGCTTCGTGATCTCGGCCGGCGTCGCCGGGAGCGTGTCGAAGACGACGTTGTCGATGATGCCGTCGATGCGGCGCTTGTTGGCGTCGTTGCCCATCAGCAGCGGGCCGATGCCGTCGCTCAGCCGGCCGACGACCCGCTTCGACGCCGCCTCCACCCCGTCGAGGTAGAGCCTGAGGAAGATGCCGTCGTAGGTCGCGGCGACGTGGGTGAACTTGTCGAGCGTCGCCGGCGCCTGCACGTCGGCCGCCTTGCCGTTGGCCAGGTTGATGACGATCTGGAAGTTCTGGCCGTTTTCGGCCAGCACGAAGGTGCTGGTGCCCTCCTGACGCTTGCGGAAGATCGTTCGGACGCCGTTCAGGGCGACCGGCTTGACCCAGGCCGCGACCGTGAAGCCCTCGGAGAACACGAAGTTGGGTTGGTCGGGCACGATGATGAGATCGTCGTCCTCGTCGAAGCCGACGCCGTTGTTGGAGATGCCCGGGCGACAGAACGCCGTCACCGAGCGGAACGCCGTGTGGCCTGAGGAGGTGCTGTCGGCGAGCTCCGTTCGGCCCATGTTGCAGTCGTCGAAGCGCCAGAAGCCCTGGGCCTGCCCCGGGAAGCTCCGGTTCCCGCCGGAGCCGCCGCCCATGCCGAACCCGCCTGAGCCTCCGATGAAGCCGCCGCCGCCGAAGGTTCCGCCGGAGGAGATCATGACCCGGCCGCCGCTGCCGATTCCGGACCGCCCTGCCACGCCGATGCTTCCGCCCGAGCCGGTGCCCATGGGGCTTCTGCCGCCCGCGCCGGTGGTGCCGGCCGCGCCGCCAGCCGCCGTCGCGCCCCCCGCACCCGCGGCGCCGGCCTCCGCCGCCGTGAGCATGCTGCGCGTGACCTGCGTCAGATCACCGTCGCGGAGAATGGACTGCAGCTCGGCGCTGTCGACGCCTTCCTCTTGGTTCGCTGGCTTGTCGACGCCGCAAGCGCCGAGGCCCGCCGAGGCGAGCGCGAGTGAAGCGAGGAGGGTGCGGCTTTCCAGCCGACGCCTCCTTCCAGGACGTGTTGGGTTGAGGTCCATGAGCAGCTCCTTTGTGTCGGTTGGGCAACGGCAAGACAACGAATTGATCAAACCGTGTTGGTCGACGACGTTCGGCTTCGTACGCTTTCGTCAGAGCCTTCCAAGGACCCATCAAGTTGCGCGGCAACGACGAAAGTCGGTCAGGAATTGTCGCGGGGTCCCCGGCGAGCAAGACGCATACCGTCGACGGCGCCTCGTTTTCACGCGCTCGCAGCGAACCAACCGTTGCGCATCGTGGGCAATCTCTGAGAGGGCACGACAAACCTGTCGCGATCACGTCGCGCGCTCATCGAGGGCATTCGTCTCGGAGAGATCGTCGGCGCTCCGCCCGAAACCACCGTTCAGAATCGCTCGCTCCGGAAACGACCGCCCAGACCTATGAGGCCACGAAGGCGGGGAGTAAAAACGCGGTAGCAGCATGGCCGTCCTTCCACCTTCCGCCGCCGCCTTCATTCGAAAGCCTTGGTTCAAGAGAGCCGCCATCGGCGTCGGGGCCGGCTTCGTCCTGTTCTCGCTCTTCGGGCTGTTCGCGCTGCCGCCCATCCTGCGGCACGTCGCCGAGGGGCAGATCTCCGAACAGCTCGGGCGGCGCGCGTCCATCGGCCGCATCCGGGTGAACCCCTTCGCCCTCTCGATGGAGATCGACGATCTGACGATCTATGAAGCCGACGGGAAGACGCCTTTCGTGGGCTTCGCGCGCCTTTACGTCAACGCGCAGCTCTCGTCGATCTACCGGCGGGCGCCGGTCGTCAAGGAGGTCTCGCTCGAAGGGCTGCGGGTCCATCTGGTCCACCTCCGGCAGACGGCGGACGGATTCGGGGACCTCTCGGCCTACAACTTCTCGGACATCCTGGCCCGGATCCAGGCGGCGGCCGCCAAGAATCCCTCTCCGCCGTCGCCGCCCAGCCACGAGCCGCCCCGCTTCTCGATCAACAACATCCGGCTGGCCGACGGCGCCCTCGTGTTCGAGGACCGGCCGACCGGGGGCCATCATCAGATCGCCGGGCTGAAGGTCGGCGTGCCCTTCGTGTCCACGCTGCCCGTCGACATCGACACGTTCGTGAAGCCCGAGCTGGCGGTGACCGTCGACGGGACGCCATTCGCGGTCGCGGGGCAGACCAAACCGTTCAAGGACTCGCTCGACACCTCGGTCGCTTTGCGGCTGAGCGACCTCGATCTGGCGCGGTACCAGGAGTACCTGCCTCTCCCGGCGTCGTTGAAGCAGGTGAGGCTCGCCTCCGGGAAGCTCAGCCTGGCGCTGGACCTGTCGTTCCTCCGCCCGCGGGACGGTCAGCCCACGGTGAGCGTGAAGGGGCAGCTCGGATTGCAGCAGGTCGCCCTGCGACGGGCGGGCGCGGGGACGGAACCGGTGCTGGATCTCGCTTCGCTGACGGTGAAGATCGGGCGCGCAGACCTTTCGGCCATGCGCTTCCAGATCGAGCGGGTGGCGCTTTCGGGCCTGGAGCTCCACGCCCGCCGCTTGGCGGATGGATCGATCGATCTGGAACACCTGGTGCCGGCGTCGCCGACCGCCGCTCGTCCTGCCAAAGCTCGACCGGGCCAGCCGACTCCGTCTGCGATGCCCGCCGGTCCCGCCGCCCCCGTCGGTTTCGAGGTGGACGAGATCGACCTCGAGAAGATCGGCGTGCACCTTCGCGACGAGACCGTCCGCCCGGCCTTCGTCGAGACGATTCGCGATCTGAACGTCGAGGTGAAGCATTTCTCGAACGCGCCGGGCGCGCGCGGCGACGTCAGCGTGCGCCTGACGGCGGTCCCCGGCGGGACGGTCACGCAGTCCGGGACGCTGAGCCTCGAACCCTTCGCGGCGGCCGGGAAGGTCGTCGTCGAGGGAATCGAGCCCGGCCGATTCGCGCCCTACTATCGCGATCGGATCGCGTTCGATGTCGTCTCGGGCCGGGTCCGCGTGGGGACCGATTATCGGATCGCCACAAAAGGGGGGCGTACCTCGATGAGCCTGGACGACGCGTTCGTCGAGCTCGGCGATCTCGCGTTGGCGCGGCGCGGGCCGTCGGGCGGACGCCGAGCCGCCGACGATTTCCTTCGCCTGGCGAGCCTGGCCGTGCGGCGGGTGAAGGTCGACCTCGACGGGCGCGCCGTGCAGGTGGGGACGATCAGCAGCCGGAACGCGCGTCTCCGGGCCGCCCGCAGCGAGGCGGGCGTCGTCGATCTGACGACGCTGGTCTTGCCGCCGCTCCCGCCGTCCCCCCCGCACGCCGGCCTCCCGGCGGCGCCGGCCGGCGGGGCGTCGGCGGAGGCGCCCTGGACGGTCGACGTGGCGGACGTCGACATCGAGGGCTGGGCGGCGCGGTTCGACGATCACGCGGTGAAGCCGAAGGCGACCGTCAGCGTGGACGGCCTCGCGCTCCGGGCGAGCGCGCTCTCGACCAAGCCCGGTAGCCGCGCGACCTTCGACCTGAAGCTGATGCTGAACCAGACCGGAAAAGTCGAGCTCTCCGGGAAGGCGGTGGCGGAGCCCCTCGCGCTCGACGTCCGGCTCGATCTCCGCGCGTTGAAGCTGCTGCCCTTCCAGCCCTACTTTCGCGAGCGGGTGAACGTGGTCGTCACCGACGGCGCCATCTCGTTGAAAGGTTAGGCCAAGGTGGACGCCTCGCCGCCTTCGGCCGGGAAGCGCGCGGCCGCGCCGCCGCCTCCGAAGGTCACGTTCGCGGGTGACCTGGACATCGCGGATCTGGGGACGCTCGACGGACACAAGAACGAGAAGCTGCTGGGGTGGAGGTCGTTCCACCTCGGGGGGATCTCGGTCGTGACCGAGCCGATGGCGATCGGTGTGCGCGAGGTGAAGCTGACCGACCTCGTGACGAAGCTGGTGATCTTCCCCGATGCGCACTTCAACCTGGAGGACGTCGCGGGACCGCGAGCGGCGCCGAACGCGCCCCCCCCGGCCAGGGCGGCTTCGCCGGCAGGGAAGGAGCCCGCACGTCCCAAGGCCCCCATGGCGGCCGCGGCGCCCGGCCCCCGCATAGAGATCGGCCGGGTCATCTTGCAGAACGCCGCCATCGCGTTCACCGATCGATCGATCACGCCGAACTACGCCACCGAGCTGACGGGCCTGTCGGGCGAGATCGGCAAGCTGTCGACCGACCCGCAGACCACCGCCGAGGTCGCCGTGCGCGGCGCGGTCGATCGTTCGGGCGCGCTGTCGATCGAAGGGCGGGTCAACCCGCTCAGCCGGGATCTGCTCGTCGACTTGCGGGTCAAGGTGAGCGACCTCGAGCTTCCCCCCGCCAGCCCTTACGCCGGGCGGTTCGCGGGCTACAACATCGACAAGGGCAAGCTCTCCCTCGGCCTCGACTATCACATCGCCGGCGGCAAGCTCGACGCCCAGAACAAGCTGACGCTGGACCAATTCACGTTCGGAGACAAGGTCGCCAGCAAGGACGCGGTGAAGTTGCCCGTCAAGCTGGCCGTGGCGTTGCTGAAGGACCGACACGGGATCATCGACATCGACATGCCGCTCTCCGGCTCGTTGAACGATCCCGAGTTCAAGATCGGCCGCCTGATCCTGACCACGCTCGGCAACTTGATCGTCAAGGCGGTGACCGCCCCGTTCTCGCTGATCGCCAGCGCCTTCGGTGGCGGTGACCAGGAGTCGCACGTGGCCTTTCCGGCGGGGCGCGCCGACCTGAGCGCCAAGGGCGCGACCAAGCTGCAGGGGATCGGCAAGGCGCTGCGCGAGCGGCCCGGGCTGTCGTTCGAGATCGAAGGTCTCGCCGATCCGCAGCTCGATCCGGCGGGGCTGCGCCCGCAGCTGTACGAACGCAAGCTGCGCGCCCAGAAGCGCCGCTTGATCGCGGAGTCCGGGCAGACGCCGCCGCCCGGGGACGTGCTTCCGATCGAGGCCGCCGAGCGGCCGGCGCTCGTCGAGGCCGCCTACCGGCGCGAGACCTTCGTGAAGCCCCGCGGTCCCGACGGCAAGGAGCAGGTCCTGCCAGCCGCCGAGATGGAGAAGCTGATCCTGGCCAACATTCGAGTCGAGCCCGACGATCTGCGCCAGCTGGCCTTGCGGCGCGCGGGGGTGGTCAAGGAGGCCCTGGCCAAGGCGTCACCGGAGGCCACGCCGCGCCTGTTCCTCATCAACCCGCGCACCGCGACTCCGGGCAATCGAGTCGAGCTCAAGCTGAAGGCCGACTGAAGGCGGGCGGGGGGCTGAAAAAGGGCCTCGGGCCTCGGACTTCAGGCCTCGGGAAGGAGCGTTCTCCGACGGAGAAGCTCGGGTGACTTCGAAGCCCGAGGTCCGAGGCCCTCTTTTCCAGCCCGCGTCAATCCTGGAGAAGGAATTGCCCTTTGGTCAACCAGGAGAAGCCGAACGCCCACAGCGCGACCGTCTCCAACCAGAAGATCGGCTTCAGCGAGGCGAGCAGGGCCTGGTCCGGGAGCGCACCGGCGACGGCGATCGCGGCGACGCAGGCGAGGATGATGATGCCGCACGCCCGGTAGACGCGGTTGCGCTTCAGCTTTTGGGGCGTGGGCTGCGTACCGGCCGCCGTGCGGGTGAAGAGGAACAGCGAGAAGACCGCCAGCGTGAGGAAAAGCGCGGCGGCCGAAGCGAAATGAACGACGCGAACCCAGCGCAGCGCGCTGGTGGTCGGGAACAAGGCGACCCCGATGGCGAAGAGACAGGCCAGCTTGCCCGCGAGCTCGTCGCGCCAATCGAAGCCACGGTAAGAGAAGAGAAAGAGCCCCATCGCGAACAGCAGCCCGACGAACACGTCGCGCATCCCCGTTCCGTAGTAGTCGCTGATGGTCGGCTGGAGACCCCGCCCGTCGCCGAGGATCGAGTCCCCCACGGCCAGCACGAACGGCAGCGCGACGCCCAGGACGCCGAGCGCTTTTCGGAGCGTCAGGTACGAGATGACCAGGCCATCGGTCGAGGACGGGACTCGTTCCTCGGCCGGCTGCCGCGCCCTGGACGGGCTCTCTCTCCGCGCCACCATCGGCCAGAGTGCGATTTATCGAGCACCCCGAGGCCTGTCAACGTGAACGGTCGTGAGCAGAGCGCTCTCGCAACATCGCGCTCGCCGTGGGAGGCTCCTCGTTCGCTCTCGCCCCCCTTTCGACTCGGAGGAGCCATGACCACCCGTGAGATCGCCGACCGCCTGGTGAGCCTTTGCCGCGAGGGCAAGTTCGAGGTTGCGCAGAGGGAGCTCTACGCCGCCGACGCCGTCAACATCGAGCCCTACGGTACCGCCGACTTTCCCCAGGAGACCCGCGGACTCGACGCCATCCTCGAGAAGGGCCGGAAGCTCACGGCCATGATCGAACAGGTGCACGCCCTGTCCCTCTCGGAGCCTCTCGTGGCGGGCAACTCGTTCGCCATTGCCATGCATCTCGACGTGACGATCAAGGGCCGCGGTCGGATGAAGATGGACGAGCTCTGCATCTACGAAGTCGAGGGTGACAAGGTCGTCACCGAGCGGTTCACCTCCCGACTCGCGGTGTGACGACGCGACTGGCCGTCGGGCGCGCGGCGGCTCATCCTCTCGTTCATGACCTCGACCCCGATCTCGTTTCTCGATCTCGCGCCCATCACCGAGGGGGGAACCGCGGCTCTGGCGTTCGCCCGATCCGCCGATCTGGCGCGTCACCTCGAGGGGTGGGGCTTTCACCGTTACTGGCTGGCCGAGCACCACAACATGCCCGGTATCGCCAGCGCCGCGACCGCGGTCGTGATCGGGCACGTGGCGGCCGCGACGTCGCGCATCCGCGTCGGCGCGGGCGGCGTGATGTTGCCGAACCATGCGCCGCTGGTGGTCGCCGAGCAGTTCGGGACGCTCGACGCGCTTCATCCCGGCCGAATCGATCTCGGGCTCGGCCGCGCGCCCGGGACCGATCCGGTGGCGACGCATGCCCTTCGCCGCGCCCTGGCCAGCTCGGCGGACGAGTTTCCCGCGGACGTCGACGAGCTGCAGCGCTACCTGGCGGGCGACGACGTCAACGGCGTCCGTGCCACGCCGGGCGCCGGCGCGGCGGTGCAGCTCTGGATCCTGGGCTCGAGTCTGTACGGCGCCCAGGTGGCCGCGCATTTCGGGCTGCCGTACGCGTTCGCGTCGCACTTCGCGCCGGCGCAGCTCATGGACGCCATCGCTCTTTACCGGCGCGCGTTCCGCCCCTCGGCCGCCTGGCCGCGCCCTCACGTGATGGTCGCGGCGCACGCGTGCGCGGCCGATCGCGAGGAGGACGCCCGCCTTCTGATGACGTCGCTCGAGCAGGCGTTCGTCGCGCTCCGGTTCGGGCGCCCCGGGCCGCTGGCGCCGCCGGTGGCGGGCTTCAGCCAGCGCCTCACCCCTCCGCAGAAGGCGATGCTCGAGGGCGTGCTCGCCTGCGCGGCCGTAGGCACGCCCGAGCAGGTCTCCGAGCAGCTGAGCGCGTTGATCGCGCGCACGCAGGCCGACGAGCTGATCGTCACGTCCCAGATCTACGATCACCAGGCCCGCCTGCGATCCTGCGAGATTGTCGCCGAGGCGCTGATGGACAAGCGCCCCAATCCGCGGTCGGAGGCGTAGAGTAGCGCCAAACCCGGGGAGGACGACCATGAGTGACCGATCGACGCCGCCGTTCCGAGCCGACCACGTGGGCAGCCTGCTTCGCCCCAGCTACTTGCTGGAGGCCCGCGACCAGTTCTTCAACCAGAAGTCGATCAGCGCGGCGCAGCTGCGTGAGGTCGAAGATCGCGCGATCCGCGAGATCGTGAAGCTCCAGGCCGACGTGGGGTTGCGGTCCATCACCGACGGCGAGCTCCGCCGCACGTACTTCCATATCGACTTCCTCGATCAGCTCGGGGGCGTGAAGACCGACATCCCGGTCACCGTGAAGCGGCCCGACGGCACGGAGGAGCTGGCGCCGCCGGTCATGCGGGTGATCGGCAAGGTCCGCCACACCAAGAACATCCAGCTCGCCGACTTCGAGTACCTGAAGGGGCAGGTCGCGGGCCTGCCAGCCGAGGGGCTCGTCCCGAAGGTGACCATTCCTTCACCCACCATGTTGCACTTCCGGGGCGGGCGGGCCGGCATCAGCCAGGAGGCGTATCCCGAGCTCGATCCGGAGTTCTACGACGACGTGGCCCGCGCCTACGGCGCCGAGCTGGAGAGCCTGGCCGCCGCGGGCTGCCGCTACGTCCAGATGGACGACACCAACATGGCGTACCTGTGCGACGAGAAGATTCGCGAGGCGGCCCGGCAGCGCGGCGACGATCCCAACGAGCTGCCCCACCGCTACGCGGGCTTCATCAACAGAGTCGTGGCCCTCAAGCCTGCCGGGATGAGGCTGGTGATGCACCTGTGCCGCGGAAACTTCAAGAGCACCTTCGCGGCAAGCGGCAACTACGAGCCCGTCGCCGAGGCGTTGCTCGGCGAGATGAACCTCGACGGCTTCTTCATGGAGTATGACGACGACCGCTCGGGCGACTTCCGTCCCCTTCGCTATCTCAAGCCCGGCAAGGTCGTGGTGCTGGGGCTCGTGACCTCCAAGTTCGGCCGCCTGGAGAACAAGGACGACCTGAAGCGCCGCATCGACGAGGCGTCCCGGTTCGCCCCCCTCGACCAGCTGTGCTTGTCGCCCCAGTGCGGCTTCTCCAGCACCGTGCACGGCAACGACATCGCGGCCGCCGACCAGCGCCGCAAGCTCGAGCTCGTCGTCGAGACCGCCCGCGAGGTGTGGGGGTAGGGCGCCGACGGCGAAGGCGGTCGCTCGGCGTCCAGGAAACCTCGCTGAGCAACTTTCGGCGCCCCCGGTCGCGGCGGAATCGACGGTTGACGGTTGATCCGCCAGGGCTCACAGGCGGCCTACGGAGATGCTCCTCCCGCCACCCCTGCGCCGCTCGCCGCCGCCAGCGCCCGCACCACCTCCAGCGATCGGTCGACATGCGCCCGCATGCGCACCTTCGAGTCGAAGACATGGCGGATGACGCCCGCCCGATCGATCACGTACGTGACCCGGTCGGCGACGCCGAGGAGGCTCTTCACACCGTATTGCCGGTGCACCTCGCCCGTCGGATCGCTGAGCAGCAAGAACGGCAGGCCGTGATGCGCGGTGAAGCGGGCGTGCGAGGCCTCGTCGTCGCGGCTGACGCCCACCACCGCCGCCCCCGCCTCCAGGAAGAGGTCGTTGGAGTCGCGGAACGCGCACGCCTCGACGGTGCACCCGAGCGTCTCGTCCTTGGGATAGAAGTAGAGCACCACAGGGCCGCGGCCGAACAGCTCCGACAGCCGGACCTCGCGCCCGCCCGGTCCGGGCAACACGAAGTCAGGGGCCACGTCACCCACGCGAAGAGTCCTTCCCGCCATGGCGCAACCATGACACGCGCGCCGGGCGCCGCCAGAAGGTTTCCGGCGATGTCCCGCGGCGACCGGGGCATGATCACGAACGCCGAGCGGCGAGGCGCCGTTCCAGCAGGCGCCGATCGCCGTCGTTGGTGACGAGGGCGAGCGCCTTGCGCAGGTCGCGCGACGGGTTCTTCCCGACCCGCTCGAGGAAGTCCGCGCGCGCCGCATAGAAGAGGTGGTAGTCGGCGAGCGGCCCCTCCAGCTCGGCGAGCGCCGCCAGCCCGGCCGCCGGTCCGTCCCGCATCGACAGCGCGATGGCCCGGTTGAGCGCCACGATCGGCGACGGAGCCACGGCGCCGAGCGCGTCGTACAACGCCACGATGCGCCCCCAGTCCGTTCGTTCCCAGGCCGGCGCCGTCACGTGGGCGGCGGCGATCTCGGCCTGCAGTACGTACGGTCCTCTCCCTCCGATCGTCCGCGCGCGCGCGAGCGCCATCAAGCCCTCGCGCACGAGAGCTTTGTCCCACGCGCCGCGATCCTGCGCGGCCAGCAGGATGGGCACGCCGTCGGCGTCGACCCGCGTTCCCGCCCGGGCGGCGCTGAAGGCCATCAGCGCGAACAGGCCGAACGCCTCGGCCTCCCCTGGCACCAGATCGCAGAGGATGCGGCCGAGGCGGAGCCCCTCGGCCTGGAGGTCGAGCCGCATGAGCGCGCCCGTCGTGCCGGTGTGGCCCTCGTTGAACATGGCGTACACGACCCCGAGCACGGCCGACACGCGCGCGCCCAGCTCCTCGTGTCCCGGCTTCACGTAGGACAGCCGCTTCTCCTCGATGGTCTGCTTGGCGCGGAGGATCCGCTGCGAGATGGTGTCCTCCGAGCAGGCGAAGGCGCGGGCGATCTCCGCGGTCTCGAAGCCGGCCACCACCTTCAAGGTGATGGCGATCTGATTGTCGCGCGACACGTCCGGGTGGCAGCAGGTGAAGACCAGGCGCAGGAAGTCGTCGCTCACCGTGTCGGGATCCTCGCGTGATGCCATCTCGTCCTCGGCCAGCAGGGAAGCTTTCGCGTCGGCCACCGCTCGGTGGCGCCACGCGTCCCGCAAGCTGTTCTTCGCCGCGGTCATCAACCAGGCGCCGGGGTTGGCGGGCGCCTCTCGCCGCCACGCCTCGACGGCGGCGAGCGCTGCCTCCTGGAAGGCCTCCTCCGCCGCGTCGAGGTTTCCGCCCAGGCGCAAGAGACCGCCCACGATGCGCCCGCGCTCGCGGCGGACGACGTCCTGGACGAGCGCGGCTTCGCCGCTCACGAGGGGGTGACCCCCCTCGTGGGCTCCCCCCGTAGGCCGTCGACGCCGGCGCGGCAAAGCCGCGCCTCCCGGGTGCTTGGACCCGCTCGCTCCGCTCGCTCTGATGCTGTGGTCGCCATCGGAGAGGAGGACTCGCTCTTGTTTGTGAAGATCGGATTCACCGACAGATCGACGTCGGTCAGCTCCGCCATAGCTCGCGGATCTCGATCGCGCCGTACACGCCGTGTCGGGTCTGCCCGAGCCAGCGAACGGCGTGGTCCTGGCTGGTCACCCGGACGAAGAAGAGGCCGCCGATGACCTCCTTGCTCTCGAGGAAGGGTCCGTCGAACATCGCGCGCCGTCCTCCGCGAGTCTCCACGCGCCGCCCCGTGCTCGGCGGCTCGAGCCGGACGCCGCCGACGAAGGATTCAGGGAGGTTGGCGTGCGTCTCGGCGTCGATCCGGTCCATCACGTCGACCCACCCGTCCTCGGCCACGGCGTTGCCGAGCACGACGAAGCCGAAGATCTTGCCCGGCTTGGCGTCCTTGTCGGCGTCGCCCACGCCCTTCATGACCGGCCGGACGTCGATCGAGTCGGACGCGAGCGCCGGGCATTCGACGGCAAGCTGCGCGGCCTCGTCCACGCTTGCGGTCTGGACCCAGTAAAACCCGCCCAGCGCCCGACCGTCCTCGGCGAAGGGCCCACCCTCCAGGGCCAAGCGCGGGCCGTCGCGCCGCGCTCGCGCGCCCTCTTTGCTCGGTCGCAGCCGCCCATGGTCCCGGAGCTTCCCGGCGCGCCGGAGGCGACCGGCGAACTGCGCGCGTTGCTCGATCAGCTCCGCCATCGCGGCCGGCGTCTGCGCGGCGTGCTCGGCTTCGTTCTCCAGAACCATGAGCATGTAGTCGGGCATTGGTCACCTGGCTGGCGTGGTGGTCGCCGTCGCCGGCGCTTTCGCCACCTTGGTCGCTTTCGTCATGGCCGTCGCCGTCGACTTGCCCGTCGAGATCCACCGGAACAAGGCATCGTTGACGTAATGACCCCAGGCGGCGGAGCACGCATTGTAGCATTCGAGCGCGGGGCGAAGTCCGCGGTGGGTGAAGCGCACCTCGGTCCGCCGCCCCTTGGTCGCGATCTCGAACACGATATCCGTGTCGTGCCACTCGCGGTTGTTGGCGACGAAGCTCAAATCGCTGGCGACGACGTGCCAGACGATCTTCCTGCCGGGCTCGAGCTCGGTGATCGACTGGGTGGTGCGGTGGAGATCGTCGTAGCGGTAGGTGAACTCGGCGCCGAGCTCGTCGGTGCGGCCGTCGATGGCGCCCGACCACCAGGCTCGCACGTCGTTGATGGCCGCGAAGACCTCGGCGGGAGATCGATCCACCGTGAAGGAGGTCGTGTAGCTGGCATCGGGAGCCTCGCGCGTCTCGGCACTCTCGATCGTCTCGCGCATCTCGTCGGCCCGGCTCACGATCTCCTCGATCGGGTTCGGCTGACCTTCGCCCTTGGTGATCAGATTGCGCAGGCTTCCCGTCACGTATGAGCCCCAGGCCTGGGAGCAGACCTCGTAGCATTCGTACGCGGGCACCAACCCGACCTGGGTGAAGCGCACCTCCGTCTGATCTCCTATCCGCTCGATCTCGAAGACCAGGTCGTTGCCCGTCCACTCGTTGGCGTCCTTCACGAAGTTGAAGGTGTTGTCGACGACGTGCCAGACGACCTTCTTGCCGGGCACCAGCTCGGTGGTCCGGAACGTCGCGCGGTGAACGTCCTGGTAGCGGTAGCGCCACTCCCCGTCCAGGCGGCCGGCGTCGCCTTCGATGGCGGCTGACCACCAGCGGCGCGGGTCGATGATGGCGGCGAAGACCGCCGCGGGCGACTGCGGCACGGTGAAGCGGGTCGTGAAATTGGAATCGGAACCGTCGATGCTCGTCATTTGGATCGTCATGTGGACCTCCCTTTCGGCCACACGACGATTCACGCGCCCGAGATCCGACATCGCTCGGCACGATCGCGCCAAGTGCGCGGATACGTTCAGTTCTTAGTCAGCCGGATGTCGTCGAAACAGATCGTGATCGGGTAGTAGTCCAAGAGGGCCGTGTTGAAGACCAGGCCCGCGGTGGGATCGCCCACCGTGAACTGCAGCTGGTGCGAGAAAGTTTGATACGCCCCCAGCCCCGTCGTGATCGAGTCGGTGAAGGGGACCGTGGGCACGAGCTCGGTGTAGGGCGGGCTGGCCTGCCCAATCTTGACCATGACCGTGGCCGCGCCATCGAGCTTCAGCCGATAAGACAAGGTGTAGGTCGCGCCCACCTCGATGGGGAACGCGTCGCTCGGCGTGGGCGGATAGCCGAGGCTGAACGAGAGCCACATCAACGAGGATTCGTTGCGAACGCAGTACTCGCCGCCAGTGTAGCTCTCGGCGTAGATCTCGCCTTCGTGAGGGGTGAGGTCCCAGTAGGTCTTGCCCAGGGAGAAATCGCCGTTCTTGATCAGGTTCGGGCCCGCGCTCCCGCCGGCGCCGGGCGCGCCCCCGGCGCCGGGCGCTCCGCCCGCGCCCGACGAGATGCAGACACCGCCGGCGCAGGTCAACGCGGCGTTGCAGGTCAGGTTTGGATAACAGGCGCACCCTTGCTGTCCGGTACAAGCGGCGCTCCCCGCCGCGCCGCCGGTTCCGACCGCCATGCCCCCCGCGCCCGCGGCGCCGGCCCCCTGGCCGCCGCCCGCGGCGGGCGCGCCACCCGCGCCGACGGCGCCGCCGAGACCAGGCGCGCCCCCGAGCCCCGTCGTCATTCCGCCGACTCCGTTACCGCCCGCGCCCGTGGGCGCGACGCAGATGTCGGAGAGACAGACCAGCCCGACGTTGCAGGTCAGGTTGGCATAACAGGCGCAGCGCTCTTTGCCCTCGCACGGCGCGGAGGAGGATTTTCCGCTGCACGCGCCCATCAATCCAACCGCCAATGCCAGCAAACCAAGGACGTACGTCGTCGATAGGCTCTGTTTCGTAAGCATAGGTCCGACGATGATCGGACATGTCTCTCTTGTTTGCAAGCTGCTCTTTGCGACGCCTTCGGCGTCAGGCACCTCCGCGACCGCTACGGAGTGATGCGTCCAATCTTGTTGCCGCTGCCCTCTGCGAACCACACGTTGCCGTCGGGGCCGGCGGTAATGCCTTGCAACGTAGCCGGCTTGGTCGGGACTGTGAACGACGTCACGGTCCCTTGCGGGGTGATGCGGCCGACGCGGTTTCCGTTGTATTCGGTGAACCAAAGATTTCCGTCCGGACCGGCTGCGATGCTCTGCGGAGTGGGTGTGAGCGTCGCCGGGTACGGGATCACGAACTCCGTGACAACGCCCGCGGTCGTGATGCGGCCGATCTTGTTGGCGCTCATCTCGGTGAACCAGAGGGCGCCGTCGGGGCCCGCCGTGATGCCCGCCGGAACGCTGGCGGCCGTGAGCGTGGGGAACTCGGTCACGACGCCGGTGGCGATGACCAGGCGGCCGATCTTGCTGTAGCTCCCATCGGTGAACCAGATGTTGCCGTCGGGGCCCGCCGTGATGCCGCGCGGGGCGCTGGCTGCGGCCGGCAATGTCGTCTCGGCCACCAACGCGCCCGCGGTCGTCACGCGACCGATCTGGTTGACCTGGCTCTCGACGAACCAGATGTTGCCGTCCGGGCCCTTCGCGATGTCGAAGGGGCCGCTGTAGGTCATGGGCAGCGCCGGAAACTCCGTGATGGTCCCGGTGGGCGTGATGCGCCCGAGCCGGCTGCCCTCGTACTCGGCGAACCAGAGGTTGCCGTCGGCGCCGGTCACGATCGCGATCGGGCTGTTGGGGGTGACCCGGCCGATGGGAAATTCGGTGATGGTCCCGGTGGGCGTGATGCGTCCGATCTTGCCGGTCGTGATCTCCGTGAACCAGATGTTGCCGTCGGGGCCCGCCGTGATTCCGCTCGGGCCATTGGCCGGCGTCGGAAGCGGAAATTCGACCAGCGTTCCAGGTGGGCTTCCTCCACCGGCACCGCCGCTGCCGCCGGTTCCCGTTCCGCCCGTGGCTCTGCCGCCGGCGCCCCCCACGCTTCCGCCCGCGCCTCCCATGCGCCCGCCCGCGGCCACCCCGCGCCCCGCGGTGCCCCCCCCGCCGGCGCCGCCGCTGGCCGAGCCACCCGAGCCGGGGCCGCCGGTGCCGGCTCCTCTGCCTCCGACGGCCCCCGCGCCACCGGCGCTGGTGCCGCCGGTTTCGACCGACCGGCCGCCGCCGCTCGTCGCGCCTGAACCCATTCCGCCTTCTCCGGCGGCCCGGCCCGCGGCGCCGGGATCGCTCAGCCCACCGGCACCGCCGAGACCAAGGGCGCCGCCGCCTCCTCCGACGGCTTGGCCGCCGAAGCCCGCGGCGCCGCCGCCGGAGCGGCCGCCCGCGCTGGGATCGAGGACGCACCGATCAGAGCGACAAACCAATCCCGTGTTGCAAGTTCCGTTTCCGAAGCAGGGGCAGCGTTCGTTTCCCGTGGTGCAGGTGGTCTGAGGGCTCGATCCGCCGCAGTCAACCAGCGTCACACCGCTCAAGGCCAGGAGCACGCCGAATTGGATCCACCGTCCCATTCGAAGGTTCACGGGTGAGGAGTGTGGCAAACCCTTCGAATTTGAACCAGCAGCGCGGCGCACGCTCGCGGCGGGTCGACCCCACGGTCGGAGGCGGTATCTTTCGGGCATCATGCGCGTCGCTGTGATTCTCGGAGCGTCGGGATCGGTCGGCAAGGCGCTCATCGACGAGCTCGTCCGCTCGAAATCGTTCGACCCGATCGTGAGCCTCGTGCGCCGTTCGCAGCCCGATCAGGTCGCGATTGCCCGTGAGGCGGGCGTCGACCTCCGCGAGCGGCTCGTTCCAGTCATGGAACCAGCGAGTGTCGAGGCGGCGACCGCAGATGCCATCCGTTCCGTGGAAGGCGAGGTCGTTGGCTTGAGCGTGCTGGGCGTCGGGGCGGGAACCGCGAAGCTCACCATCGACGAGCATCGCGCCGTCGACGTGCGCCTGAACGCGGCCTTCGCGCGCGCGCTGAAGACATCGGGGCGAGTGAAGCACCTGGCCTTCATGTCCGCCGTCGGGGCGAACCCGACGGCACGAGAGACCGGCTCTGGTGCCGCCGGAATGCCGCGGTACGCGCGCGTGAAAGGCGAGGCCGAGGAGGCCGTGAAAGCCAGCGGCCCCGCGATCGTGAGCGTCTTTCGCCCGGCCATGATCATCGGATCACGCCACACCCCGTGGTTGCTCGAGCGGGTGCTTCCCGTGTTCTCGTTCGCGACGCCCGCGAAATACAGATCGATCACCGTCGCGCAGATCGCGAAGGCCATGGTCGCGACGTCCCTGAAGGTGCCGGCGCAATCGGCCATCTATCACTACCCGGAGATGATGGCGTTGAGCCACTGACCGCTCCCGCGCTACCATAATCGAGTGGTCCTTCGCCCTGTTCGCGCTCATGAAAGGTCGGCTCGGGCTCGGGTTCCAGTCCCGTCCCTTTGGCCCGCCCTGCGTGGATGCCTCGTGGCGGCGGCGATCGCAGCCGCATCCGGATGCAGCTCTTCGGTCCGCCAAGGGGCGGGTGGTGCCGGCGGCGCCGCGACGGGTGGGGCCGCCGGTGGAAACGTCGGTGGCGCCGCGGGCACTTCTGCGGGGGCCGGTGGAGACGTCAGCCATGGAGAGGCCGGGGGCGGCGGCGTTGCGGCAGGGGGCGGTGGCGCTGCCGGGGCCGTGGGCAGCGGGCCAGGAGGCGGTGCGTCCGCGACGTCGAGCGGGGGCGTCGGCAACGGAGGTCGGGGCGGGGGCGCCGGCGGCGCTGCCGGGCAAGGGGGCACCCCGAGCAATCCTTGCGGGGGCACGCGGGTCTGCACGGTCGGCGCGACCCGCTGTGCGATGGGAGAAATGCAGACCTGCCAGCTCGACGAGAACGGTTGCGAGCTCTGGGGTCCGACTCGTGGCCAGCCGATGATCTTCTTGCCGGACTGTCCTCCGAACCACGTCATCTGCTCGCCGGTGAGTGGTGGTCCTACTTGTGATTGCCCGACCTTGACTTCGCCCTTGTGCGGGCCGGGCGGGAAAGGTCCCCTGAAAGAAGGCGACTACTGCGTCACCCCGGGCGTGACGACGTTCGCGACCTGTCACTTGGTCGACGGCTGCTACGTCGAAACCAACGACCTCGCGTGTCCGTCGGGAACCGTGTGCAAGCAAGCCGCCTCGCTGCAGCTCGTCTCGTCCGGCACCGCTTGCGAGTGAGACGCTGCCCTCACGGCGCCACGGCCAGGAGTCGTCGATTCGCCAGGGACGGCCAGAACCGTCTACAATGTGACGCGGGCCACCCTGGCTCGCCTGAATGTCGGACATCTCGGACGCGATTCGCGGCTTTGCCGAAGAGCCGGACCGGTTTGTGGCCGTGCTGCCGCCGGCGCGGCGGATCCAGACCGACGCGTTCACGCTGATCCTGGCGCCGGCGCGTACGGTGTCGACCGTGTCGGGAGTTCGGATCTCGGCGCGCGACCTCGACAGGACCATCGCCGAGGTGCGGGGGCTGGTGCGCGCGGCGGGTTACGGGCGGACGGCCTGGAACATCGGCCCCTCCTGCCAGCCGGAGGGTCTGGCGGCGATGCTGCTCGAGCGCGGTTTTGTTCCGGCCACGCGCTCGCCGTTCGAGCCGGAGGCGACCGCCATGGCCTTGGTGCACGCCCCGCCTGCTCCGCCCCCCGGCGTCGAAGCCCGGCGGGTTCGCGATCTGGACGAATATCTGGAGACGTGGCGTATCGCGCTCGAGACCTTCCACGCGTCGGACGAGGACATCGCCGGCTGGCTGTCCGTGGCGCCCGAGCTCTGGAAGCAGCAGGACTTCGTCGAGCGATTCACCCTGGTCGCGCTGATCGACCGGCGTGCCGTCGGCTTCGCCTTCGCGTATGCCGGACCGTGTGGGTTGTTGCTGGGTGGCAGCGGTGTCCTCGAATCGGCCCGCGGTCGCGGCGCCTATCGGGCGCTGCTCGCCGCGCGCTGGACCGAGGCCGTACGCCTCGGGAAGCCCGCGCTCGTCATCCAGGCCGGCGCCATGTCGCGCCCCATCCTCGACCGCGCGGGCTTCCAGGCGCTGTGCCGGATCCAGGTGCTGGAAGATCCGGGGGTGTGACAGGAGAGGGCCTACGTCTTCGGGCGGGCGGCGCGGTCCTTGTCGAGTCGGGCCACCAGCGCTCGCATGGCGCCCTGGGTCTCGTCGGAGAACCAGGCCTCGAGCATCTTCTCCACCACCGCGTCGTCGACGGCCGCGAACGCGTCGAACAGCGGCTGCCGAGCCTGGCGCCGGGTGGCCGCCACCGCGGTCGGCGAACCGGCGGTCACACGGTCGAGCCACGCCAGCGTGCGTGGAATGACCTCGGCCATGGGAACGACCTCGTCGACGAGACCGCAACGTAAGGCCTCCGGTGGTTTCAACAGCGCGCCAGTGACCTCCAGACGCTCGGCCGATCGTGCTCCGACCACGTAGGTGAGCACGCGATGTACGACTGCGGGCAGGGGCAGGCCGACCTCGACCTCATTGAGGCCGACGAGGTAGTCTCCTTCGGCCAGCACGCGGTAATCCGCGCAAATGGCAATGACAGCGCCGCCCGCGGGGCTGTGGCCGGTCAGCGCAGCGCCGATCGGGATCTCCGAGGTCGCGACGTCGGAAAGCAGCGCGAAGAAATCCCGCCACATCGCGCGCAGCCGCGATCGATCGAGCTGGAGCAATTCCGGGACGTCGAGCCCCGCCGAGAAGCAGCCGGGCCGCCCCGACAACACAATGGCCCCGCAGCCGTCCTGGCGCGCCTCACGAATACCAGAGCGCAGGGCCGCCACCAGGGCGGGGTTGATGGCGTTCACCGGGCGGCGCGCCAGCGACAGCTCGCGCACTCGGCCATGCTGCGCGACCGTGATCATTCGGCGCCCATGATAGCCCTCGTCGCGCCGCGTGCAACCTGACGCGCCGGCAAAGAAATTCGCCGCCAGGGTGGCCGGCGCGCGATGCAGGACGTCGCCTATCGGCTCGGCGGCCCGCCCCAACCTCGAGAAATTGGTTGCCTTCGAAGGCAAAAGTGAATACATTCACTTTTGTGACGACGGCGGAAGAAACCAAGGGGCAGCGCATGCGGCGCCAGATTCTGGAGCAGGCGCTCGAGCTCTTCGATCGGCGTGGTTACGAGCAGACCACGCTCAAACACATCGCCGAGGCGAGCGGGGTCGCGATCGGGCTGGCCTACCGTTATTTCAGGCGAAAAGAGGACATGGTGCTCGCGTTGTACGAGCGGCTCTCCGAACGGGTCGCCGCCACGCTCGAGCTCCCCTCCGGCTCTCTGGGGACGCGGTGGGCGGCCCTGGAGCGGGCACGGTTTCGGGTCCTCGCGCCCCACCGGCGGACGTTGCTGGCGCTGGTGCAGGCCGCCCTCGATCCCGACGGCGGCCTCGGGGTGCTGTCGCCCGCCACGGCGGACGTTCGCGCGCGCTGGCTCGCCCTGCACCGGCGGGTGGTGGAAGGCGCCGAACCGGCGATGCACGCCCCCACCGCCATCGAAGCCGCGGCGGATGCCCTTTACGGTCTCGATCTCTTGATGGTTCTCCTTTGGACGCAGGATCGCAGCCGCGAGGCGCGCGCCACCCTCCAGGTGATCACACAATGCGCTCGATTGATCGACATGGCCGCGCCGCTGCTGGCCCTGCCGGGGGCCGCGCAACACCTGGGCGTGTTGAAGAACGTCTTTCAGCCGGTGGGCGCCAAGAGCTCCACGGGAGCGGGCGCCAAGGGAAAGAAGAAGGAGTGACCATGACGAACCAGACTGTCGGAGCCCGCATCGACCATCTCGCCGCCGTCTACGCGGATCTCGCGGTCTTCAGGGCCGTGCGCGCCGATCGCATCCCGGAGGAGCGATTTCCCGCCTTCTTCCGGGAGCAGGCGATGGCCGCTCGGTTCTTCCAGGATCTGATCTGGGCCGCCACCGACATCGACACACCGGAGCTCGGCACGTTCGCGGCCGCCCACCGCAAGGTCGACTCGGGGCATTGGCGCTGGAGCGAGCACGATCTGGCCGCCACGGGACAGGGACCTCTCACGGTGCACGATTGCTTCAGCCTCGAGCTGCTCGAGACGCGCATCCAGATGGCCCGCATGCTCGCGCTCTTCCACGACGCGGCCCCCGCGCGCCGGCTGGTGGCCCTTTGCGCGCTGGAGAAGGCTGGCACCATCACGCTCGGGACGTTGTTCGAGTACGTCGTGCGCCATCGCCTCGACGACCGGGTCCTATACCTGGGCCATCCCCACGTCACCATCGAGCAGAACCAGGTGGAGGGGTTGAAGGCGCGCCTCGGACCGACCCTCGAATCCGAAGATCCGGAGTTGCTGGCCGTCGTCGATACCATCTTCGATGCGCTCGGCTGCATGTTCGACCGGGGCGGTGTGCGCCACTGGGGAGACCTGCTCGATGAAGCGCCGCCGGCGGCTCCGCCGCTCGCCCGGCTCGCCCTGGTCGAGAAGCACGAGCAGGTGGCACCATGACGCCGGCCGGTGAGCTGAGGGCGCTCGGCGAGCTCTACGGTCTACCGGTCGCCGTCCTGGCCGACCTCGCCAACCGTCACGGCGACGCGCTCGAACGTTACGCGGAGTGGGTGCTCGAACGTGACACCTTCTCTCTGGTCACGCTGGGCCGGCCGGCCGATCTGGTCCCGCTCGCCGACGCTCTCGCCCAACCGCGCTTCGCGCGGGCCGTGGCCGCCTGGCCCGGCGTCGTGGCCGGCATCAAGCTGGACGCGCCGGGGCGCCGGGGCTCGACCCTCTACGTTCGCACCGTCTGTCCGTGGGCCGAGGGCCTGGCGTGGCTGGAGGCTGAAATGGGGCCGGTCGCGCGCACGGTTCCGGCGGCGCGCACCCTTTATGGTCTCGGCTTCCAGGGCGAGCTCGTGAAGACCTACGCCCTTTCGCCGGGGGGCTTCGTGTCCTGGCGCCTCCGACCAGGTGAGGTCGCGCCGTCTCTCGAGCACAAGGACTATCGGGCCGACGTCGCGTGGGATGACATCGCGTGGCCGGATACGCGGTGGTGTGCGGTCGGGGAGCTGGGCCGCCGGCTCGGGTTCACGACCGCCAACCATCTGGCGCGGCACGCCTCGACGGGAGAGCTCAATGTGTACGTCGAGCGCCGCGGCGGCATCCCCACGGACCGGTCGCTGGCATGAGGGCCCGGATCACCGATTACCTGGCGTACACCCGTCCCCTGTCGATCCCGATCACGATGGTCATGGTCCTGACCGGCTGGCTGGCATGCCCGGCGCGGCCGCACGGGGTCGCCGAGGTGGGTGGGAGCATGGCCCTGCTCGTGCTCGTGTACTCGGTGCTGCTGTGGGGCGGGTCGAACGCGTTCAACTCGGCCCAGGATCGGGACGAGGGCCCGGTCAACCTGCTGCCCCATCCCCCTCCGATCCCGTCGCACCTCGGCGCCTTCGGCCTGTCGTTGAAGCTGGCCGGGGTGCTGGCATCGGCCGCGTTCGGCGCTGCCTGCGTGGCGCTGGCGGCAGGGGCTGCTCTCGCGTCGCTCTTCTACTCGTGGCGCCGAATGCCGTGGCGGCGCGGGAAGGAGATCCCCGGCGTCGACAACCTCATCAACGCGGGGGGCTGCGGCCTTGGCAGCTTCGCGTACGGGTGGTGCGCCGCGGGCGGCCTACCCGACGCGACGATGGGTTACCTGGGCCTTGCCTGGACCGTGTGCCTCTTCGGCGGCATGCCGACCGCGCAGATCTTCCAGCTCTCTCCGACGGACACCGCCCAGAGCGCGCGAAACTGGACCGCCTGGCTGGGCGCGGGACGGACCCTGAAGGTGGGCGCGGCCCTGTTCGCCGTTCACTTCTTCCTCATCGCGTACGCATCACCGCTGAGCGCCTCGACCGTCGTGTGGGGTGCCAGCGTGCTGGTCGGGGCGGCGCACAGCGCCTGGTGGTCGCGGCGGCCCTTCGATCACGCGCACGCCCGGATGCTGCGCCAGATGACCGTGTTGACGACCGGTCAGCTCGCCTGGGCCATCGGGCGGCTGTAGCTGCCAGAGGCCCTCCTCGGCGGCGGCGCCCGTCGCGGTAAGATGCTGCGATGCCCGCCGCTCCGAGGACGCTCAACCTGAAAGCCGCGCCGTGGAAGATCGCCAGCCTCGCGCTGCTCAAGCGGGACGGGCGCTTGCACCTCCCCGATCTGCAGCGCGGGTTCGTGTGGTCGGCGGACCGGGTGCGGGCCCTTTACGACTCGCTCTATCGCTCGTATCCGGTCGGTGCGCTGCTGCTGTGGCAGCCGAAGTGGGAGGGGGAGGCGCCGTTCTCGACGCGCGCGTGGGACATCTGTCCCCCGGACCCTGGCGCCGGACGGGGCGTGCCCGAGCCGGCGCAGCCGGTGATTCCTGGCTCGCTGTTCGTCCTCGACGGGCAGCAGCGGCTGACCTCGATCTTCCGGCTGGTGTTTCGCAGCCGGCTTCGCGACCGGACCACCCCCGACCCGGACCTGCTCGTGGCGCTGTCGCCGCGCGACGAGTGGGTGGAGAGCCCGTTTCACCTGCGGTCGAAGGCGCTGCGCACCCGGATGCGCGACGGGCTGCTCGTGCCGGCGGAGGTGCTGTTCGAGGGGATCCGCGCCGGCAACGAGAGCCTGGCGGTGCAGCGCGCTCTCGGCGAGTGGCTGACCACCGCCGACGAGCTGTTCTTCGAGGCGCTCGATCGCGCCAACGCGATCCGGACCGCCATCCTGCAGGCCGAGGTGATCGCCTACGAGATCGACGCCGACGCTGGGGACGACAACGTGATCGAGATCTTCGCGCGCCTGAATCAGCAGGGTGTGCGGTTGCGTCCGGGGGATCTGGCGGCGGCTCGCCTGACCGGGCAGATGGCGAGCTTCCGGGCGCGGGCTCGCGAGGCCTTGATGGCCAAGGAGCTGCAAGGGTTCTCGGCCCCCGAAGGCGCCGAGGAGGGCGCCCGCACAGGCGCGTTCGTCGACACCGATCTCTTGATCCGGGCGGCGCTCTTCCTGGGGGGCGGCGGCGTGCGCTACCGCGACGCCGAGAAGCGGAACGTCCAGAGCCACTACCAGAACATCGAGACAAACTGGGACGCGGCCATCGCCGGGTTCAAGAGCGCGGTGGCGCTGTTTCGCAACGCCGGCTTGCCCGACGGTGACTGGTTGCCGTACCGCTACCTGCTGTTCCCGCCGGCCATCGCGGCGGCGAGCGGCCACGACCTGGACGAGCGCTGGACGGGCTGGGCGCTGGTCGCGAGCTTGTGGCGCCACTACTCGGCGGAGGTGGACACCAAGCTCGCCAAGGACGCGGCGCTCGCCGCCCGCGGCGACATCGACGGCCTCATCGAGCATGTCAAGCTGCGCGCCAAGCGGACGGAGAGCGTGATCCCCGAGGACGACGATCTCGTTCACAACATCGTCAGCGAGAACGCCGTCCTCTTCGGCCTGCTCGCCTATTTCCTGCGCGTGGACGCCCACTCGTTCCCGAGCCGCAAGCTGATGAGTGGCGCCCAGGAGCCGCTCGAGCCGCATCACATCTTCCCGCGCGCCAGCCTCGACCGTCACCCCGACCGCGACAACGAATACGTCCCCGATCGGCTGGGGAACCTGACCGTGCTGGTGCGCTCCGACAAGGAGGCGATCGGCGAGACCGCGCCCGACGTGTATCTCGGGCTCATCGAGCCCTCCGATCGCGCCGCGCACTTGATCCCGAACGACACGGAGCTGTGGTCCGTGCGGCGATACAAGGAATTCTGCGAACAGCGCGAGCGCGCCATGGCCGCCATGTTGCGCGACCTGCTGTTCACCTACGGATTGGTGTGAAGAGCCGCTGATCGGATCGCCTCGGTCGACACCGAAGGAGGCGTCTCGCCGTCGCTGCGGTGGGGATCGACCACGCGTCTCCGACGGAAGTCGCCCGCGAGCGAGACGCCGTACCAGATGGCGGTTGCGCTGGCGCAATAGCCGTCGCGGGCGGACATCCGGAGCAAAAACTCGCGCGCGACCCCTAGCCCTGACCGAGTGAGGCC
>Ga0105238_10000346_pt1 | contig 49916 bp, 30 predicted proteins | sample KBSC34metaG_FD_81526 | JGI IMG/M metagenome (GOLD analysis project Ga0105238, IMG submission 81526) | Corn rhizosphere microbial communities from Kellogg Biological Station, Michigan, USA - KBS C3-4 metaG | ecosystem: Host-associated > Plants > Roots > Rhizosphere > Soil | place: Michigan, USA...
GGTCGAACGAGGTGCCTCGTCCTGCGCGTTTGACGCGGGCACTAGACTGCTGAAGAAAATGAGCGTGAAAAAACAAATACGAGCGACCGACATGTCGACTCCCTGAAATCTGGATCAACGATTCGCGATCTGAAGTGGCCAGATTCGTATTGTGAGCCCAATCAGACTGACTCGCAACGGCCCCGACGGTGTTGCAAGTTGTTGCCAGTTCCAATTCTCCGAGAGAATGGGGCATGAAATTAAGGATTCGTCGTCGCAGATTCTGCCGGGACATTCTGTTCTCGTTTGATCCGAAAAACATTTGCTCGCGTTGGAAAAGAGATCAATAAAAAGGCTGACAGGTGCGGCGGAATCATGCTAACCTGTTCACTCTTTCTGATGGCTCGAGGAAGAAATGGGATAGAAAGCAGCTAATCCCAATACCCTGAATGCCGACAATTCAGAGAGAAATCCGCTTGGAACTCACCAGTTTTTGATCGGAAAACCGCAAACCCGCCAAAATGCCCGCCACTTTTCACTCCGTACTTGCCAAGTTCACCTACCATCCGCCGCTCATTTAAGACAAAATTGTTTTATCGAGGACAAAACCGCAGGAACTTTTTTTCCGTGTAATTATCCAAGTCACCGTCATCCATTTTGAGGACCGGGCCACACTCACTGGGATGAAGATTGGCAAAAGGAATTGTTGATGGGTCGATCGTTCGAGCCCTTCAACGTCCCAAACGCCGTTGTTTTTCATACAACTTTCATGTGGTACCGAACGAATGTCACTTACACTCGCAGTCACCGGTAGTCCCGTCGCCTCGTTTGAAGGCGATACGATCACCTTGGGCAGCGACGCCCGGTGTACGATCCAAATCACTGACGGGACGGATGTCCGTCGAAAGCACGCCTGTTTCCGTCGCGTCGACGGGATCTGGATGATTCAGGCCTACGCAGAAAATACGTTCACGGTCGGTCGGTCCCAACCATTGCAGACACATCGCTTGCGGTCGGGCGATGTGATCCGATTATCCAGTGACAGTTCGCCGATTGTATTCGATCCCATCGAAGACAAGCCATTGACGATTTTTGATGACGATACGCCCTTGACCTTAGTCAAAGACGACGAGCCGATGTCTCTCAGCACGCACGAAATCTCGCTGACAGAGACGGTTCCATTTCTACCGGTGACGACACCCAAAGAAACTCCCGCAGTCCCATCCAGCAATCCGGCGCCGAAGACGGGCTCGATTTCCGTTCCGAAATCTCGTTCGTCGGATTCGATCCCCGCTAAATCGGGCACCATGCGAACGACGAAATCTGCGTCTTCGGCAAGTGTCTCGACTCGAAAATGCCAGTCTTCAACTTCGATTGCTACGACGAAAAAGTCGTCGACTGAAATTTCAGCACAGTCGCGCGAATCCGATGCCGCTATCGACACCAATGAAGTGTTGCGTCGCAGCCTTGAAATGGCGATTACCGACACCGATGCATCCGAAACATCTGATGACGCCGATATCATCGATCTACCCGTTTTGCAGCGGCTGTCGACCTCGTCGTCGTGGGAAGAAGAACTCCCGGAAGCTCCACGACGTCGATCGGCCCAAAAGGACGAAATGAAATGGGTCATGATGGTCGTCGGTCGCATTGTTGCGGCGGGCGCTATCGTACTCGTTCTGTTGCTGATCATCAGTGCGATTCGCAAGTCGATGGAAACGCCCACCGCGGCACCGGTTTCCATGTCTGTGATCGAATCCAGCGCAACCTGTTGACCTCATTTTGCCGAAACGGACGGGAGGCTTGGGCTGGTGGATCGGTTTCGTCGCCGTACAATCGCGAGTATGAGTGGCGCCCATTCATCATCACCCTTCCCGCACGACCACTTCGCAACGACTCGTTGGAGTCTGGTTGCAGCCGCCGGAAATGACGATTCCGTTTTGAATCGTGGTGCACTCGAAAAGCTTTGCTCGCTGTATTGGTATCCCATTTATGGATTCGTGCGGCGGCAAGGATTCCGTCCTGAGCAGGCCGAAGATCTGACGCAGGAATTCTTTGCCATGCTGCTGGATCGGAACGATCTGGCCAAAGCGGATCAGCAACGCGGGCGCTTTCGGTCGTTTCTTCTGACTGCGGTGAAGCATCACCTGTTAAACCAACTGGATCGCGACCGAGCCACCAAGCGTGGCGGACGCCGCGAACGGATCTCGATCGATTTTTCGGCAGCCGAGGGGCGGTATACGATTGAACCGACAAGCGACGATGGAGGTGACGTCGCCTTTCAGAAACAGTGGGCTCTGTTGTTGCTCGAACGGACCCGGCAATTGATGCACGGCGAATATGCTACTGCTGGCAACGAAGCTGTGTTCCTGCGACTGCTGCCGATGCTGACCGGAGACGGGCCGACCAGCAGTCACGCAATCGCCGCGGCAGAGCTCGGCATGACCGAAGGTGCGGTGAAAGTCGCACTCCACCGGATGCGGAAGCGATTCGGAGAGCGATTGCGCGAGCAGATCGCCGAAACGGTCGACGCGCCAGACCAAATCGAAGACGAAGTCCGCGAACTGTTTGAAGCGTTGCGACGTTGACGATCAGCGAGATTTCTGGAAAAAGCCTGTAACCTTACGGAGGAATTCCGGCAGTACCAGTCAGAATCGGGTTCTGAAGACGCGGAGAAATCGTCATGCTAAGTACTGCCAAATGCCCTCAGTGCGGTGCGACTCTCGCATCGGGTGCGCAGAAAGTGCCGTGTCCAGGCTGCCTGATGCAACTGGGGATGGCAAGCTGGCAATCGAACATCGATCGCGTGACATTAAAGTCTCCCGATCGATCTCAGCCCGAATCCAATCAGGCGAATCAGGCTCCGGTGATTGACGATTTCGCCGACCAGTTTCCTGAACTGGAAATCCACAGTCTGCTGGGGCAGGGCGGCATGGGAGTTGTCTATAAAGCACGGCAACGCGCCCTCGATCGTCTGGTCGCACTGAAAATCATCACCCCCGCCGCGGCGAATGAACCGGGATTTGCCGAACGGTTCACGCGAGAAGCGCGAGTCCTTGCTCGACTCAATCACTCGCACATCATCGCTATCTACGACTTTGGTCAACGCAACGGACTGTTCTACCTGCTGATGGAATTCGTTGATGGCGTCAACCTGCGCCAGTTGATTCGTGAGAAAGCATTATCTCCCAGTCAGGCACTGGAGATCGTTCCCGGATTGTGTGAGGCATTGCAGTACGCCCATAACGAAGGCGTCGTTCATCGTGACATTAAGCCCGAAAACATCCTGCTCGATCGAAAAGGTCGCATCAAAATCGCGGACTTTGGCTTGGCAAAAATGCTCAGCGACCACGCGTCGGATGCAGTCCTGACCGGAACTCGACAAGTGGTCGGCACTCCGCAATACATGGCTCCAGAACAGATGCAGGGCGCCAGCAGCGTTGATCATCGCGCCGATCTGTATTCGCTCGGCGTCGTCTTTTACGAGATGCTAACCGGGGAACTGCCGATTGGAAGATTCGAGCCTCCTTCGCGACACGTGTCTGTTGATATTCGTCTGGATGAAGTCGTCTTGAGAACGCTCGAGCGCGATCGCGAACGTCGTTATCAACACGCGTCCGACATCAAATCGGCCATCCAGACGATTTCGACGACCCCTCAGCCCCGTCCTGCCCAAACGGTTTCTCATGCGCGCGGAAACTCGGGCGTGGTCTCGATTGCTCGATCCGGCCTGCGTTGGATTTGTGACGTTCCAACGAAGCTGTCACGGACTCCACGGATCATCATCGGAGTGTTTGTGCTGCTTCCTTGCGTGCTCTGGATCGTCTCGCTGACACCCATCGCTCGACGTCAACTTGTCAATGCCGCCGAGCAAGGCAATGTGACGAAGGTCAACGGCTGGCTCGCGATTGGAACAGACCCGAATTCACGGCTCGATGAAGGAGGTGATACCGCCTTGATGCGTGCATCGGGACAAGGGCATCTTGCGATTGCGAAGCGACTATTGGATTGCGGAGCGTCTCCCGATGCGGCCAATTCGAACGGAATCAATCCGCTGATGTGGGCATCGTGGCAAGGTCAGGAAAAGGTCGTCGAGCTGCTGTTGGGGCATCATGCCACCGTCACCAGTCGTTGTAACGAGGAGGAAACGGCGTTACACAAAGCGGCCTTCCGTGGCCAGACATCGATTGCCAAAAAACTCATTGAAGCCGGATCGCGAGTGGACGACAGTGATCGCAATGGCGAAACAGCACTGCTTCTCGCGGCAACTCGAGGGCACCTTTCGACCGTTCAATTGCTGCTGGATCGGAGTGCGACCTGCAATGTGGCGACCCGTGATGGGGTCACGCCACTCATGGCGGCCGCGCGCCACGGACACTCGTCAGTTGTCAACGTGCTGTTGCCAATCAGCCTGCCGGCCGCCGTCGATGGAAAAGGTGACACTGCGATGGCGTATGCCATTGCGGGGGGAAGTCAGGCCGTCATTGATGCCCTGGTGACGGGTGGAGTGCCACCGACGAGGACTCTCTGGATCTGGCGCGGGTTTCGAGCCGCTCAAGTCGGTAACTTCGCTGAGGCGAATACGCTGTTCGACAAGGCGGAATCAATTCGTGAGACTGCTGTTATGTCGCGCAGTTGTCAGTTCACGGCCGATGCGTGGGAGTACAACATCCCGGTCGCTGCTGGGTTTGCCGAACTCGCCAGCGGCATGTGCCATCAGCGAAACGGGCAGTCCGAACTGGCCAGGGAATCGTTTCGCAAAGCATTCGACCGATTCGGCCAATCCAATAACAGTATCGTGGTCTTCCATCGCACGCATGAGCGTTCCAACGAGAAACGCACTCAACGATTTGAGCTGCAGCCAACTGAAATCAAGAAGCACATTGATGCACCAGGCGAGAATTGGTCCTTCCAGGTAGCCGTAGACCATCACACCTGGAATGCGGGTGTTCACGGCAGTAGTTCGGGCAGTGAGACGCTGACTCAGAAAGACTTATTCCCGTGACTCACGAATCGGCTTTCAAATTCAGGACAGCCACTGAGTACGGAGCTGGTCTGCCAGCCTCATTCATTCTGCAACATGTTGTTCAAAGTACTCAAGACGTTCGTTGAAGGCTGAAGATTCCAGTGCTTCCAAAACACTCGATCGCCACCGACGCCCGAGGGTAGGTGATCGCACCCAACGCAAAACGCTGCCCTTGTCGACAAACTCCCTTGTGATAAAACTCGTCGCTCAAGGTCGCCTGACGACGAGCGAAAAAACGAGGGCAGCAAGATCTCGGTCGAAAACCGTAGGAATGGGCAATGGACCCACGATTATTGAACTATCTGCAAAAAATCCTGAATGCTCGCGTCTATGACGTTGCGATCGAATCGCCACTGGAACGCGCAAAAAAACTTTCCCATCGACTGGGAAATCGAGTCTGGTTGAAACGGGAAGAAACTCAACCGGTTTTCAGCTTCAAACTGCGTGGCGCCTACAATAAGATGGCTCATCTGTCCGTCGACGAGCTGTCACGCGGCGTTATCTGTGCTTCGGCAGGAAATCACGCTCAAGGAGTTGCGCTGAGTGCACAGCGTTTGGGTTGCCGCGCGGTCGTTGTGATGCCGGTCACCACGCCCCGATTAAAATCGGATGCGGTACGAGCGTTTGGGGCCGAGATCGTTTTTCATGGTGACAGCTACTCGGATGCGTTTCGGCATGCCCAAGAATTACAGTCGCAACATCAGTTCGTCTTCGTTCATCCGTTCGATGATCCGGATGTCATCGCGGGACAGGGAACGGTTGGGATGGAGATTCTACGACAACACCAACATGCCTTGCATGCCGTGTTCATCGCGGTCGGCGGTGGCGGACTGATTTCCGGAGTCGCTGCTTACATCAAGGCCGTGCGTCCCGAGATCAAAATCATCGGAGTTCAGATGGTCGATTCGGACGCAATGGCTCGCTCGATCAAAGCCGGTCGTCGAGTGGAATTGACGGACATCGGCCTGTTCTCGGACGGGACCGCCGTGAAGCTGGTGGGCGAGGAAACGTTTCGCTTGGCTCAGGATCTGGTTGACGATTTCGTCGTCGTGGACACTGACGCAGTCTGCGCTGCAATCAAGGATGCCTTTGAAGACACGCGTGGCATTCTCGAACCGGCGGGAGCGATGAGTATCGCGGGCCTAAAGCAGTATGTCGCCAATCACGATCTGCACAATCAGGATCTGATCGCCATCACCTGTGGCGCGAACATGAACTTTAATCGGTTGCGGTTTGTCGCCGAACGAGCCGAAGCGGGGGAACAACAAGAAGCTCTATTCGCTGTCACTATCCCGGAAGAGCGAGGGAGCTTGAAGCGGCTGTGTTTGACAATCGGCGATCGTAACCTGACGGAGTTCAGTTATCGGATCAGTGACGGATGTGAAGCCCATGTGTTGGTCGGCTTGGCCATTCATAACCGTGGTGAGATCGCGGTGATCGCTCAAGAGTTCGCCGACCAGCGTTTTCCTGCCGTTGATCTGGTCGACAATGAACTTTCGAAAGAGCATGTGCGTTATATGGTGGGAGGCCGCAGCACTCAGTCGACAGACGAACGACTGTTTCGCTTCGAATTTCCCGAACGGCCAGGTGCCTTGATAAAATTCCTGTCACGGATGCATCCAAACTGGAACGTCAGTCTGTTCCATTACCGCAATCAAGGTGCTGATTACGGTCAGATTCTGGTCGGAATCCAGGTTCCCGACGACGATTTACCGGCGTTCCAGCAGTTCGTCGAAGGACTGGGGTATCCTCATGTCGACGAGACGGCAAATCCGGTGTACCAGTTGTTCTTGAGATAAAATCTCGCATGACGACCTGATCCGCCGTCTTCCTTTCGGGCCGAACGTTGGTTTCGTACAGTTCTCGTCTGGCAAACAATGATGTTTTTCAATGAGAGAACTGAACTGATGGACGTTGTCGCGCTTGTTTCACGCTGGGTTCATATTGGTACCGCGGTTGTCCTGGTCGGGGGTACCTGCTTCTTGCGGTTCGTGCTGGCTCCCGCGGCAGCCCAATTGTCCGACACCGAGCATGCCAGGTTGAGAGAACTCGTCATGCAGACGTGGAAAAAGTTCGTCCACGGCGGCATCGCGCTATTCCTGATCAGCGGATTCTATAATTACCTGGTCGTCATGCGACCGCAGCATCAGGGCGACAAGGTCTACCACATGCTGATCGGGATCAAGATTGTGCTGGCCCTGGTGATCTTTTTCGTCGGTTCGGCATTGGTCGGTCGATCGAAAGCCTTTGAGGGTATGCGCGTCAAGGCGAAGTTCTGGCAACTGGTGATCGTCATTCTATCGGCTGCCGTGATCGGCATCTCAGGCTATGTCAAAGTTGCCCGGCCGGGCAAGAAGCCGGTGGTTGAGACAACCAGTCATCCCTCGCGCTCCAACCTGTCCAACTCCTTCAGTCTGCGATCGGCATCGAATGTCGGCGGCGGAAGCGTAGCGGCCAATCGTATGATTTCGTCGGTCGAGATATCAGTACGTGGCTGACCGATACCACGAAAGACCGGCAGCGACTGTCGCAGCGCGATGATTTCGCGGCGTGTGCGACCTTTGGGTGCGTCGGGCCAACAGCCAGGATGTTCCGTCCACTGGAAGAACATCGGTACGATCTGCTGGATGTAGCGCCAGTAGCCGGGGTTGTCGGTTTGCAACACAAACATCCCACCCGGCTTGAGTGATCGATGCACCAATGAGATGAATTCTGGAGTGATCAGACGCCGATGCACCTGATCACCGTCGTAGAACGGCTGTGGGTGATAGACGTGGATCTCGTCGATCGAACCAGGGGCGATGTAGTCGGCCAAAAGTTCGCGACCACCAATTACTGCGAATCGCACGTTCGTCAAACCTCGCTGATTCGCGCGTCGTGTGGCGTAGCGGATGACGACTGGCAGGACGTCGGAGGACAGGTGATCGACCCCTGACCGCCAGACGGCCGATGCCAATGTCGATCGCGCGTTTCCGCAGCCGATATCCAGCATCACCGGCGCCTGGCGACCGAAGATCTCAACAAGATCCAAGGGACCGATGGGCGGTAGTTTCTTCAGAGCGGTCTGGGTCCACTGCTCGGACGGCAGGATTTCACCAGGAACGGGAACTCCAAACTCACGCTCGATCTGGCGTCGAGGGCGTTCAAACGGACGATCTTTGGGCACTATGAACTTTCAGGCAACCGGCTTAGAGATCCTGTACGTGTCACATGGTCGTGCCGCGTTGAAACATGGGTTAGACAACCTGGTTTCAGGCTCGCGGCAGGCCGAACGGAACTTGGATGCGCACTGAAGATCAGCCACGATACAAAAATCGACAGACGTCGACATTGGTCGTGATCTGATCCGCGTCCGGTAGTTTGCCATCGTGACGATAGATGAAGCAAGGAATATCGCGTTCATGAGCCGATCCGTGCGACCGATAATCGGCGGCGAGAGTCTCGCGTTCTTCTTTCGAATGCCCAAACACAACGTCCTTGACGGCCGTCAGCCAGAGGTCGCCGATACGATGCGGATTCAATCGATATTTGGCGGCGGCTTCTTCGCGAGTCAGGATTTCTTCGATCTCGGGCATGTCACGCAAGGCATGAATGGCTTTGTCAGCGTCGGCGGGTGATTTCAAATACACGAACGCCGTTCCGCCGAATCCGCTGTGATGCTTGGGATACTGATCGCGTTCGGCTGACATCACGATTTTGAATTCGACGCCCTTCCGTTGCAGCGTCTTATTGAGATTGATGACTGTCGACTTCGAATTCAGTCCATGGTCTGGCGCGATGTAGAATGCCATGTTCGGGTCTGCCGCTGCCGCTTCGGCCAGGAATTGATCGATCATCTTCAAATGCACTCGAGATTCGCTCGATTCCGGAGCAAACTTGTGCATTGGATAGTCGGTGGTATGAACGAAGAACAATCCCATCTTAGGCTGCGTCTTGATCAGGTCGATCGCCACCTTCCAGACCCAGTAATTGACATCCAGCGAATAGATCTCGGGCGGCTTACCGTATCGTTGAACAATCTCTTCGGGCGGATCTTGAGATCCGATGGCCAGGGATGTTCCCTGACGCAACAGTGAAACCGACTTCTGCTTGGCCGAAATGATCGCCGAACGAACTCCATACCGGGCGGCTCGCTGAGATAATGTCGGAGCTGTCAGCAGATTGGCATCCGACATGAATTGTTCCAGATCGGTTTCGACATCCCAGTACGAATTGCCTGTAATGCCATGTTCATCGGCATGCACCCCGCAACTGACCCCCGCCATATTGGTGTTGGTGACCGTCGGCATCACCGACTGAATGGGCTTGTGAAAGCCGTTCCTGGCCCAACTGTTCAGTGTGGGCATCGACGAATTCTCGTAGTAGTCGGTGCCAAATCCATCGAACAGAATGACACAGACCCGCTGCGGCGACTTCGTGACCAGCGTGTTTGCCCAGCTCGACGAAGCCCACAAACCCGCCAATGTTCCGGCACCTGCGGCACCAAGAAAACCACGACGTGAGACAACTGAAGATGCAGACATATTCGTTCTCGACAGATGGATCAGACCGAATCCGATGCTTGATCGCAGACAATAGCAAGCGGGTAAGACCTCGACGACAATCGCAAACACCTTCATCAATTCTTAACAGCCCGCCACGCCGCGACGGGCGGCTTGTCCGCATCGCGCGATGGGTTACGAATCGGTAGCCGTTTCGCGCGATGGAGGGGCGCACGCACTGCCAGACTTGAGGCCAGATGAGTTCGCTAACAGTTGCGAGGCCCATCACAGCAAACGGTGTACAGCTGTAGTGGCTCTGTTCTATCCAGGAACAGTCTTCGATTTTACGCCCTCGCTGTCGCCATTGCCGTCATAGACGGACGAATCGTTCGACGATTTTTTGTTGAAATTTGGAAACATTCGCACGCCTCGAACTATGGTTCGCAGAACGGGCCTTTACCGGAATTCGGATTGTAAACGAGCTTCGGTTGAGGCCATTCGTTTTCTGGTCCTGCGGTCAACAGACAAATCCTGTTTCTGTCGAGCATCCGATGCGCATCATTCAGTCCATCCTTACGCGGATTCCTGCCATCGGGCGACGATCAATTTCGATCGTTGGGTCTGGGGGCGTTGATCTCGCAGATCAGACAGGGACCACAAGACCTGCTGAAAGTTGTCTCGTTGACACACGACGATTTCCGTCGCCTGCTTTAACAGCATTGATTGTGCTGGTTTGGATTGCTGGGATCGGGATCGGCTTGCGGTCTCAAGGTGCGTATGACTTCGTCCCATCACCCACAAACATCGTCGAACGACAATGGCCCACTGTCACTGATCTCAAACTGGCATCAGACAGACCGACGCTGGTGATGTTTGTGCATCCGCGTTGTGGCTGCTCGCGAGCCAGTCTTTCAGAACTGGCCGAAGTCTTGAAGACGTGCCGAGACCGACTGAATGTGCAAGTTGCATTTCTGATGCCTCAGTCAGCCTCCGCCGAATGGTCAAAATCAGACTTGTGCGTGACCGCGAAGAACATGACTGGCGTCAACATTCATCTGGATGTCGATGGTCACGAGCACGAACGATTCAAAGCCACGACATCGGGCGAGGTCTTCCTGTTCCAGCCCGATGGCACATTGGTCATGCACGGCGGGATCACCGCGAGTCGAGGTCACATCGGTGAAAATCGCGGACGCAATTCGATCGAACAGTTCGTACTGCAGGGCCGGTGCCCGACCAATTCAACACAGGTTTTCGGTTGTGGTTTGAAGTCGCCGCAACCCGCTCCACGTATCACTCGAACGGCCGCTCCACAGCCCTTAACGCCGGATGCAGCGATATGAACGTCAAACACACCAGCAAGTCACCCGCTCTTGCCCTGCGCAAGCACGAACTCGTGACCAATCATCAGCAGAGCATCTATCGGCGAACGGACCGGATGTTTGCCCTATTGATGGTCCTTCAATGGGTGGGTGCCGTCGGAGCGTCGCTCTATTTGACCCCCAAGACATGGGCTGGTACCAGCAGTAGCGTTCATCCTCATTTGTGGCTGGCGGTTCTGTTTGGTGGTTTCCTGTGTTGTGTGCCAGTGTTGCTTGCTTTGCTGTCACCGGGACGCGCGGTCACACGCTACACGATTGCAATCGCACAAGTCTTATTTTCATCGTTGTTCATTCACCTGAGCGGTGGTCGGATCGAGACGCATTTCCACGTGTTTGGATCGTTGGCTTTCCTGGCCGCCTATCGCGACTGGAAACTTTTAATCCCGCCAACGCTACTTGTTGCAGCCGATCATTTTGTGCGGGGCGCATTCTGGCCCGAGACCGTCTTTGGCGAGTCCACCGCCGACCCGTGGCGCTGGTTGGAACATGGTGCGTGGGTCATTTTCGAAGTGGTCGTCCTGTCGATCTCGATCCGCCAATCTGTGAAAGAGATGCATGCCGCGGCGTCGCAAACGGCAGAACTGGAATGGAATCACGATCAACTGCGCAGGGCCAAAGAGCAGGCCGAATCGGCGAACGCAGCGAAGAGCGAATTCCTGGCCAACATGAGCCACGAAATCCGTACTCCGCTGAACGGGATCATGGGATTCAACGAACTGTTGCGCCGAGGGATCGGATCACCTCAGCAGCGCGACAAGTACCTGGATACGATTCAGGCGAGTGGCAAACACTTGCTGACACTGATCAACGACATCCTCGATCTCTCCAAGATTGAAGCGGGGCACATGGAATGCGAACGCGTACGTTGTTCACCCCACACGATCGTGTGCGAAGTGTTGTCCGTGTTGCGAGTACGTGCCCAGGAAAAGGGCTTGCGGCTGGAATGCGAATGGGCCAGTGACATCCCCGAAACGATCATGACCGACCCCGCTCGATTGCGGCAATTGCTGATGAATCTGGCGGGCAACGCGATCAAGTTCACTGAAAAAGGCAGTGTCATCATTCGGCCTGCCATTGAACCTGGCGAACCAGAGGCGATGTTCTCGTGTGTCATCGCCGACACCGGAATCGGGATCCGACCCGAACACCTCGAAAAAATCTTTCGACCGTTTGATCAGGCGGACAACTCCATTACTCGCAAATATGGCGGGACCGGATTGGGTCTGGCCATCAGCAGTCATATCGCTCGCGAATTGGGGGGCGATATCACCGTGAAAAGCCAGTACGGCCACGGCAGCACATTCCGTGTCACGCTGCAAGCGGGAAGCCTGACTGGCATCAAACTGACACGATCGGATCGCAGTGAGGCCTTGTTGCCCCGAACGCGATCAAAGGTCGTGGATTTCTCGAAAAACGTTCTGCCGTCGATTCGAGTCTTGTTGGTTGAAGACGGTGAAACCAATCGAGAATTGGTCTCGCTGGTCTTGACCGAAGCGGGAGCGAAAGTCACTTGCGCGGAAAATGGCCGCCAGGGAGTCGCCATCGCACTGGCGAATGAATTTGATGTCATTCTGATGGATATGCAGATGCCGATCATGGACGGTTATTCGGCAACGAGTGTCCTGCGAAAGAAGGGTTGCCAGATCCCGATTCTGGCTTTGACTGCCCATTCGATGCGCGGCGACGCAGAAAAGTGTCTGAACGCAGGGTGCACTGGATACGTTTCGAAACCGATTCACATCGATCAGATGATCAAGGCCGTTCTGGCTGCGGTCTCGGAGGGAAAGCCGAGTGATTGTATCGTGAAGGTCGGTCGACGATCTGATGCGAGCATTGCGATTCCTGTCCTCGATCAGCCCTTGGCAGAACTGAGCGAAGTTTCGATCGGATCGGAGTCGGTATGCAATCCCGCCTGGGCACCGATCTTTTCGACGTTGCCGCTCGAGATTCCCCGGTTCCGCCACATCGTCGATGAATTCCTCGCCAAAGTGCCAGGTGAGGTCGACAAAATGGAAGCGGCGATGGCTGAGGAAGACTGGAACAGTTTGACCAGGCTGGCACACTGGCTGAAAGGCTCGGGCGGAACGATTGGTTTCGATTGTCTGACAAGTCCCGCGAGCCAACTGGAACAAGCGGCACACAAGTACAATTCCGCCTCGGCACGACGAGCCTTGGACGACATTCAAAAGCTACTCGAACGCATGGTCATGGTCGCAACCTGATTCTTTCGTACAGATCCCTTCTGAATGTGGATTGAACGCCGATGCAACTGGCCACCTTGCCTGAATCCGCTTCCAACATTGATGCCGCAGCATCCACCCGGCCACGGGACGGGGAAGCGATTTTGAACTCGCGGATCCTGATCGTCGACGACGAAATGCTGAATACGTGCGTTGTCCAAAGCTATCTGGAACTGGACGGGTTCTCAAAAATCGCATCGACGGAAGATCCCACACAGGCCTTGGGGTTGGTCAACCAGTTCCGTCCGGATCTGGTGCTGCTCGATATCAACATGCCAGTGCTCAGCGGGCTTGAGATCCTGAAGGCGATTCGGTCGGATAACGCGACTGCCCATATTCCGGTCGTGATTCTGACAGCCAGTTCCACCAGTGATACCAAGCTGGAAGCCCTGGAAAATGGTGCCACCGATTTGCTTTCGAAGCCCGTTCACCGCGGAGAGTTGCTGGCGCGAATCCGCAATGTGCTGAGCGTCAAAGCCTATCAGGATCGTCTCTGCCGCTATTCCGAAGAACTCGAAATTGCCGTTCGCGAACGAACGGCAGATCTTGAAGCCTCGCGGCTGGAAGTGATTCACTGCCTGGGCCGTGCGGCGGAGTTTCGCGACGACGACACGGGAAAACACATCATTCGTGTAGGACGTTATGCACGAATCATCGGTGAACAACTGGGATTTTCATCGGCGGAACTCGATGTCCTGGAACCCGCCGCTCAGTTGCATGACGTGGGAAAGATCGGAATCCCCGATGCGATTCTGTTGAAACCCGGTCGATTGAACCCGCAAGAATTTGAGTCGATGCAAAAGCATTGCGACTACGGGCGACAGATCGTCGATGGACCTCCGTCGAACGACGGTGAAATCGTTCGCCGCCACACAGAACTGGGTGCCAAGATCCTGGACTCGGGTCGTTCACCAATTCTGTCGATGGCCAAAAGCATCGCGATGTCGCACCATGAACGCTGGGACGGGTCCGGTTATCCATCGGGTCTATCAGGAACAGACATTCCGTTAGAAGGACGAATCACAGCCGTTGCGGATGTGTTTGATGCCCTCAGTTCCAAACGTTCGTATAAGGCCGCCCTGCCAATCGCGCGTTGTTTCCAAATCCTCGAAGAGGGACGAGGCACCCATTTTGATCCCGACATTCTGGACGCCTTCTTTGCCCGTCGGAATGACATCATCCTGGTGCAGTTGGATCTTTCAGATCCAAATTGAATCACCTCGTCGCGGTGATGGGATCAAGCCGCGTGAAGCAGGCTCCTCATTCAGCGATGGATGCCCTTCACCTCACGAGTCTCTTGCACAGTCTCTCAGCCTCCCTGGCACAGTGTCGCCGACTGAGAATCTGCACGCCCCAGGCTTTATGACGTCTCAAAGGTACGCCAAGACCACGGCCCGCATGTGGGCCCCCACAGTTCAAAGCTGCTGCGAATTCGTTCGACACAGTGAACAAATCTTTCGCCATTGTATGTTGCTGTTACAACTCGAGTTGCGAGTTGCGAGTTCGCCATTACTAGCGTCAAAACTTGGCCGCCGGATCGCGAATTTCCATCGGATTCTGCCGACATCTGCGCAGGACGAAGTATGGTTGCGTTGGCGGGCCACAATCTGAATTCGGATTCACCGACGAAGATCGGCGAAGGGCTCGTTCGTTTTCAGTCATTTTGAAAATACGTGCCACCCACTTTGTCGATCGCTCCGGACAATGACTACCTCTCCGACAAGCAGACCGCCGGCGTTGATTGTACGCCAACAGGAACTGCTACAGCTTCGACAACATGAGGTCTACCGGCGGACCGATCGCATGTTCGCGCTGCTGATGCTGCTGCAGTGGGTGGCAGCCGTCATTGGTACCGCGTGGTTCACGCCGACGACCTGGTCAGGGACCAGCAGCACTGTTCATCCTCATGTGTGGACGGCAATTCTGTTCGGCGGGCTGCTCTGTGCCTTGCCGGTGACGTTTGTCGTGTTGACCCCGGGACACGTTGCGACTCGCCACACGATCGCGATCTCGCAGGTCTTATTTTCATCATTGCTCGTTCACCTGAGCGGCGGACGCATTGAGACACATTTTCATGTGTTCGTCTCCCTGGCTTTCCTGGCAGCCTATCGAGACTGGAAACTATTAATCCCGGCGACAGTTCTGGTGGCCGCCGACCATTTCCTTCGCGGTACGTTCTGGCCTGAATCCGTTTTCGGAGCAGAACTCGTCAATTCGTGGCGCTGGCTCGAGCACGGTGCGTGGGTCATTTTCGAAGTCGGAGTCCTTTCGATTTCGATCCGACAGTCGGGCAAGGAAATGCTTGCCGCGGCGGAGCAAACCGCCGAACTGGAATGGAATCACAATCAACTGCGACATGCCAAAGATCTGGCAGAATCAGCGAATGCCGCGAAGAGTGAATTCTTGGCCAACATGAGTCACGAAATTCGCACGCCGCTCACAGGCATCTTGGGATTCACCGAGCTGTTGCGACGTGGGATCGGATCGCCGGAACAGAGTCAGAAACATCTCGAGACCATTGAAACCAGCGGTCGACACTTGCTGACACTGATCAATGACATCCTGGATCTTTCGAAGATCGAAGCGGGACATATGGAATGCGAGCGAATGCGCTGCTCGCCTCATACGATCGTTTGTGAGGTTTTGTCGATCCTGCGCGTCAGGGCACAGGAAAAGGGGTTGAGTCTCGAGTGTGAATGGGCCAGCGATGTCCCCAAGACGATCGTGACCGATCCGGCTCGTTTCCGACAATTGCTTATGAACCTGACGGGCAACGCCATCAAGTTCACAGAAAAAGGAAGTGTGACACTTCGGCTCGCGGTCATGCCCGCTGAACCGGAAGCCGCCTTCACCTGCGAAATCATCGACACCGGAATCGGAATCCGAACTGAACACCTGAGCAAAATCTTTCGTCCGTTCGATCAGGCTGACAACTCGATCACCCGCAAATATGGTGGCACCGGATTGGGTCTGGCGATCAGTCAACACATCGCGCGCGGACTGGGTGGTGAAATCTCTGTGCGAAGTGACTACGGCCACGGCAGTACGTTCCGCGTGACATTGCTTGCAGGATCGTTGGAAGGTGTTCGTCTGACTCCGGCCGATCGTTACGAAGCGATTGCACCTCCGACACAGCCTGAGGCCGTCGAGCTTTCCAAGGATGCGCTGTCATCTGTGCGAGTACTGCTGGTCGAAGACGGTGAAACAAATCGCGAGTTGGTCTCGCTGGTTCTGACCGAAGCCGGCGCCACAGTCTCGTGCGCCGAAAACGGTCAGGAAGGGGTGAAGCAAGCACTGAGCAAAGACTTCGATGTCATCCTGATGGACATGCAGATGCCTGTCATGGATGGCTATACGGCGACCAGCACTCTGCGAAGTCTGGGTTGTCCCGTTCCCATCCTGGCGTTGACTGCTCACTCGATGCGCGGCGACGCGGAAAAATGTTTGAAGAGTGGTTGTAGCGGGTACGTTCCCAAGCCGATCCAGATCGATCAGTTGATTAAAGCGATTCAAACTGTCGTCTCGGACGAGCAACTCGATGACTGCGTCGTCACCATTGAACGCCCCTATGACGCCAGCACGATGCTACTGGGTCTGTCGTCATCAAAACTCAACATCGCACGCGGTGAGTTTGAATCGGCAACCGCCTCAGAATCGAATCCAATCGTCTCGACACTGCCACTCGAAATCCCCGAATTTCGAGCCATCGTCGATGAGTTCCTGGTCAAACTGACGACCGAGCTTGTTGAAATGGAATCGGCGTATGAGAGTGAGAACTGGAAGTCGCTGGCGCGACAGGCTCACTGGCTGAAGGGTACAGGTGGCACGGTGGGCTTCAAATGCCTCACGTCACCCGCCAGCCAACTGGAACAGGCGGCGCTGAATCATGACGCAGTCGCGGTAAGTTGTCTTTTGAATGACATTCGGGTACTGCTGAACCGGATGACGATGGTCGCGGTCTGATGGCCGGTCGATGGCCGTTCTGAAAAATCGCCGAGTCCGGGTGGTGTCGAGATCAGCGAGATCTCTCCATTGCAACGCAGCACACGTCCTCGATCAATACCTCAGGTCCTGGACATCCGTATTCAGCACACAGCCCGCCTGCTAGAGTTCGCGCGTCGGCATCTCAGGGTGCCAGTCGCTTGAACAAATCTGGGTCTGTTTTATGAACATTCTCCGCAGGCCAGGGTTGCTGATCGCGGTGATCGGCACATTCGTGATCGGCTTTCTGATTCCGGCCTGGTTCAAGCCGGGGCCAGCCCCTCCACTGCGGATTGGGAAGGACACGACGCATGTCACGTCGCCATTATTGGAAGATGGCTCGATCGATTTCGCCGGTGCTCTCGATCGGCAACTCTCCATCGAGGTTCGTCCGCAGGACAACGCCGCCGTTTTGCTCGACCAGGCGTTCGGTCCGTCATCGATCGATCGTAAGCTTCGCCAGAAGTATTTGCAGGCGATCGGCGTCGAAGCGTTGCCAGAACAGGGTGACTACGTCCGGTTTCGAGCCGGCCTGTTCAAGCAACGATTCGAAGGCGTCGAGGATCCGGACGCTGCCATCGAGGCCTGGATCGCTCAGTCCAATCAAGCAGGACGACAACCGTGGAACGCGGAATCAAACCCGGCCGCAGAAGAATGGCTGCAGGCGAACGTCAAGCCGCTGGAATTGATCGAGCAGGCGTCGAAACGTCACCAGTACTACGTTCCTAAAGTCGAGTTCTTCCAGGACACGACCTCGTACAATCTGAAGCCGGCCGCCGAATTGCTTGTGGCGCGCGCCATGCGCCGGTTGGGTCATGGGGACACAGCGGGCGCGTGGGACGATCTCCGTGCAGGCCACCGGTTGGCATCTCTGGCCAGCCACAACTGCCTTACGACGATCCCGTTCAATCTGGCGATTTCCGCCGACAGTCTAATCAGGACCGGCGATGTTGCGCTCATTGAAACGGGTCTGTCTGCTGACCAGGCCCGCAATTGCATCGCTGACATTGATCAGTTGCCCGGGTTCGTATCCATCGCTGACTTGATCGATCAGGGCGAACGCTATCACATGCTGTTCACCATCATGAGTGCAATGGAAGAGAAGTCCACACTCGACGTCAATGTGATGTTGAAACAGGCGAACCAGACTCTGGACGCATTGATTGAAGCCCTGAAGAGTTCTGACTGGGAAACGCAAAAGCAAGCCCTGTTTCAAGTGATCGATCAGGTCGAAGATCGAATTACGCAACTGAAGAAATCGACAGTGTCGCCGATGAGCCAGATTCTGATGACGCGGCACACAGCCTCGCTCATCGCGGCTGACACATTGCTGACCAACGGGCTGACGTTGGTCAACTTGCAACAGGTCATACTCACTCACCTTCGCGGCCAGGTGCACCGAGATCTGGTCCGTTTGGGGTTTGCGCTGGCCGCACACCGCGCGGATCATCTTGCCTACCCCAAATCATTGGATGAACTGGTGCCCGCATATCTGCCAGCGATTCCACTGGATCGATTCACCGGTAAACCCCTCGTCTATGTTCCCGGTGACAATGGGTTTCAGATCTATAGTGTTGGCGTCAATCAGCAGGACGATCGCGGAGTCATGTCTGGTCCCGCAGATGACGTTCTGTTCGAAGTTCCTGCTGCGAGAGAAACGCCGTAGATCGGAGAGGTTCCATTCAGTTAAATGAAGTATCGCACGAAACGTCCGTTACAGATCCAAGTTCCGACTGGCGACCGAAGATTGCGTTCAGAGAGTATCGGTTCCAGAAATGAAGGGGCGTTGATGCCAGCCATCCAGCAGTTTGGCCTCCATCCTCACAATCGAAGCTGCGATCGAACTGTGATTCGTACACCAACGAATGGGCGCGTAGACGATATCGATCGCATCGCGCAATTCAGACCGCAAATGAAGATGGCTGGCGATGTAGTCTGTCAATTCCGCTGAAAGGAAATATGTCGCCATCGTCAGACCCAGAAAGCTGCACCAAATCCTGCGGTTCCATCGCCAGGGCATCAGCAGTCGGCGTCTCGACAGTTGCTGGGCATCTCGTTCCATCGGTCGCGTCCTGAACTTGTCAGCCAATCGCAGGCAGCACAATGAATTGGGATGGGATGACATCGGCGAGCCAGACTCGCTCGTTACCTTCGTAGAAACAGATTCCCTGCTCGGCCGCTTCGCCCGCATTGATTTGCAGGATGACCGGTTGCCGACATTTTCGACGTCCCACTTCCCTGGCCATGGCTGTGTCAGTGGAAAGGTGAACATACTGCCGAGACATCGGTCGAAGACCCTCGGTGAGAATCATTGGCGCAACCGATGGATTCGTTCCATGAAATAGAATCGTAGGTGGAACAGCGTGTTTCTTCTTCAATTTTCCTTCAATCGAATGGCCGTACAAAGCGCGAATCCGATCGCCAGAGATCTCATACCGACGTTTCGTCGACTGTTCGATCATTTGCCGCAAATGATCCACAGTCAGTTCGTGCCAGTACGGACGCTCCAGACGAAGGGCTTCGACCAGTCGTTCTGTCGGCGTCCAGCCCTCGTCGTCCAGTTCCAATTCATACAGCCAAGGCTCGTGCCGTAGCGCGTGTGAAGTCACACGGCTGATCGCTACCAGATCGATTTTTCTGCCATCGCTCATACTTAGATCAAGATTCTCTCATGATTCAGATACCACCTCAAACTCGCCATCACAGGCTGATCAATCTCGGTGGAGCGTCTGAAGCAGCCTGAGGTTCGTCGAGACAATCAAAAAATGATCGGCATCCTCCACGGCCCAAAAGCTCGGACGAGCAAATCATTCTCGATTTGAACGACTTTCATGGCGTTGTCACTGTGCGCAACAAACCACCGAACGGGTTCATAGAATCGATCGATGGAATCGTGAATCTCCACAGGAGCGCCGAAATACCACGCGAAATAGCGCATCGGTTCTGCAGAAAGAAAATATCCCGTCGCCATCGCGAACACGGCTGGGCCGATGAGCCAACGACTCCATCGCCATGGCATGAAGACCAGTGAGCGAAGTGGTCGTGTCGAATTCTGCGTCACGCGGGTCGTCCTTGGTTGAGTCCCTACATCCTCACGGAAGATACGAGACCGATCAGGATTCGGCAATCAGGACTTCTGCCCGGCCAGTTCGCTCGATCACTGCTTCGCGTCCAGTTCAAAAGTCAGTTGGTTCTTTCCGCGACTGACGCCAGCCGTCAGAATGATTAACTACTAAAAGTGCCAGGCACCCAGAGCATTGCATTTCAGCTGGACGTCATGCCATTGTCACAGACTGGTGGGGCACCGATCGGGCAACAATTCGTCGAGGCAGCCGCATGAAGATGAGCAACCAGACTTCGTCTCGCTTTGGTCTCGGTGAATGGATCTGGTCTTGCGCAGGCAGGTCTGCCGCGTTGTTGCTAGTGCTGATCATCCTCACCCGGCCAGCGATCGCAGATGACGCGGTGACCGTCGATTTGGGCGCGAAATACCCCGCAACGCTCGATCATTCGCCACAGCCGAAGGGTTATCCATGGAGCTGCACCGAAAGAGATGTTTGGCAGTTGAGCGGTTTTGCGTTCGAACTCAGAGACTCGTTTCAGATCGAATTGAAATCGGCCCAGGTGGCGTTTGGACAACACGATTCAAACGTGCTGTGGGCGGCCGTCTTTCCCGATCAACCCGGTACGATCACGAACGCTTCTGCTGGTAAAGGCGAACAGATATCCAGTGTCTGGCTGCGCTTTCACCCGAGTCGCCTGGCCGAACTGTTTCCCACCGCCACTGTACTCAAACAAGGCGATCCGGACATCATGGGTGAAGCACAACGATTGGCACTTCATAAAATGAGAACCTCGTGGCAAGCGGGGGGCCAACCAATGATTCCTTCGAAAGAATCTTTAGTTGTCGATCTGGAAACAACCGCTGGTCCACGGCGGTTTTTCGCGATCGACACCACCAAATCGACCGTCCAATACATCGATGCGTTCGAAGCGCGTCCGCTGCCGAAGGCGAAACAGATTGATCAGGAAACGGCGCAACAGATCTTCGATCTGGTCTGGAACACCTTCGATCGCGAATACGCGATGTTTGTCGTCAAACCAGATGTGAACTGGGAAAAGCTGCGCGACGAATTTCGGCCCACGGCATCTGCGACGAAATCAAATCAGCACCTGGGACGGGTTCTCGCCAGAATGTTGGCGCATTTGCAGGACCTGCACATTGATGTCGAGGTCGATGGGACCTCATTACTAGTCTACGAACGCAGTCGACCGCTGAACGCGAATATTGCAGCCTTGCCATCACTGGTCGGAAAATTACAGACCACCAAGTCGAATCTCGGTTGGGCCATCACGAAAGATGGAATCGGTTATGTCATTATCGATCGACTCACGGATCCGAAACTTCCCGAAGTCTTCGCACAGGTCCTGCCCAAGCTCGAATCGACGCGTGCCTTGATCGTCGACCTGCGTTACAACGGCGGTGGAGACGAGTTGCTGGCGCGGGGTATTGCCGGCCTATTCCTCGATAAAGAGCGTGTCTACTCGCATTCTCAATATCGCCAAGGACCAATGCATAACGACCTGACCGAACCCTTCGCTCAAAGTTGCCCGGTCAAAGATCCCTGGCAATACGTCGCGCCGGTTGTCGTGCTGCAGGGACAACGGACGATGAGCTCCGCAGAGTCATTTGTGCTGATGATGGCTCAGGCCCCACAAGTCACGACACTTGGCGATCGCACCGCAGGCTCCAGCGGCAATCCCAAAGTCCTGGAGGCGGGGGCCGGCATTCGAGTCAAAGTGCCGCGTTGGAACCCGCTCGATGCGCAACGCAAGCCGTTCGATGCCGTGGGCATTTCACCTCAGGTCGAGGTCACCACAGCGTCCGACGATTTTCGCGAAAATCGTGACCCGGTTCTCAGTCAGGCATTGGAGCGACTCCGAAAGATGGACAAGTTCGAAGGCCCCGCAATCATCATTCGTCCGGGCGCCGACCGGCCGAAGCGATAAACTGTTCATGGCGACCCGAGATGGGTTGAGCGGTGAGCATTCGGGCCAGGACGAGTCAGCCGCGACGATTTCGAATCAATCGTTACCTCGATCGTTTCAAACCCGTTATCTTGAATCGGTCGGCCAACTCGGACGAGTATGCCGATCGTGTCTGTAACCGCATCTTGGGGACGGTCGATGCCGCCGACAAATGACGATGATTCTTCGCGGATCGACCGGATGCAGGCACTTCAGGCGGAAGACTCTACATCGACTCTGGTCCAAAACACCGTGACCTTCCAACCGGATTCCACCGCGGAAGTCCACGAACCTTCACAAGCGACTCGTCCAGAGCCGCCATTGCCAGCCATACCTGGGTATGAGATCGAAGGAGTTCTGGGCCGTGGTGGCATGGGTGTCGTCTACAAGGCACGTCATCTGATACTGAAGCGGACCGTGGCTCTCAAGATGGTGCTGGCGGGAGGCCATGCCGGTCCCGAAGAGTTGTCACGATTTCGGATTGAGGCCGAGGCGGTGGCTCGGCTGCAACATCCGCATATCGTCCAGATTCACGAAATCGGTGACGCAGGTGGGTACCCCTTCTGTGCGCTGGAGTTCGTCGAGGGCGGCAATCTTGCAAGTAAGCTTCGCGGAAGGCCGACGCCGGCACGGGACGCGGCCAGACTGGTCGAGTCGTTGGCGCGGGCGATGCATCTGGCCCATAGCCGAAACGTGGTGCATCGAGATTTGAAACCAGCCAACATCCTGATCGCTGGTGATGGCACAGCCAAGATCACCGACTTCGGTCTGGCACGGCAAATGGACAGCGACAGTGGCCAGACACGGGCCGGCGCCATTCTTGGAACACCGTCGTACATGGCGCCAGAGCAAGCCTCCGGGCATGCCCATGAGGCCGGTCCTGCGGCGGATGTGTACGCCCTGGGTGCATTGTTGTACGACTGTCTGTGTGGTCGACCGCCGTTTAAGGGGGAAACTGTCTTCGAAACGCTTGAACAAGTTCGAACGCAAGAACCAACGGCGCCATCGCGCTTGCAACCAGGTCTGCCGTTGGATCTGGAGACGATCTGCCTGAAGTGCCTTCGCAAAGAACCCGAGAATCGCTATGCCTCGGCCGCGGAACTCGCGATGGATCTGAAGGCGTTCCTGGAAAACCGGCCCGTGACGGCTAGACCATTGGGATCGTTCGAGAGAATCAGAAAATGGGCCAAGCGCAACCCCACCTTGATGGGCAGTATCGTGGTCTTTTTGCTGCTGCTGGCGGTGGCGACCGGCCTGGGCTTGCTCATGCGCCGCCAGAGTATCAACAAGCAGAACGAGACCCACGCGATCGGACTCGTGGATTCTCTATTGAATGCCGAGATTGCACGAGTCCCCTCGATAGTCTCTGAGATGAACGCGTACCGGCAGTGGTGTCGTCCGTTACTGACGGGTAAGTATGTCGACGCACACGAAGATTCCAGAGAGAAACTCGTTCTCGCTCTCGCGCTGCTGCCTATTGACGACAACCAGGTCGACTACCTGAAGGAACAATTGCTGGATTGCACGCTGGAACAATTCCCTGTCATCCGGCGAGCATTGTTGCCGTACAGAGAGCGGTTGCGCGATGCGATGTGGCCCGTGTTGCAAGATCAAGGACTTGACAGCCCGCGTCGATTTCAGGCGGCCGCGGCCCTGGCGGAATATGCGCGCGATGACGATCGTTGGCAACAGACCGCTCCGTTCGTCGTCGAGCATTTGACGAATGACATTTTGTCCGTCTATCTGGGCCAATGGCGTCAGCATTTTCAACCGGCCAGTAAGGCTTTGGTCGGTCCCTTGAAAGCGATCCATGCGGACCGCAGCCGTTCAGACAAACAGCGAGAAGCGGCCGCATTCTTGATTTCCGACTATGCGCGAGACCAGTCAGACGAATTGATCGACGCGCTTCTCGTGGCGGATGAGTGGCCCGAATTCTCGCTGCTGGTTGAAGCCGTCAAACCTCATTCCGCAAACGTCAAACAGGCCCTGCTCGCCGAACTACAGAATCCGATCCCTGATTCGCTTAAGAAGAACAATGACGAGCTGTCCCAAGGCGACCAGCAACAGCGCGACGCTCACTGGAACCGACAAGCACTAGCCGCGGTCACACTCGTCCATCTGGGATACGAAGATGAGGTATGGTCGCAACTGATGTTCAGCCCCAACCCCTCAATGCGAAATCTGGTTATTCACTATCTCGGAAAGCTCAGGGTAAATCAGAACGTGCTTGCCGCGAGATTACAGACGGAACCTGAGGTCTCGATTCGCCGAGCGTTGATTCAAAGCTTGGGCGGTTTGGATGCGGCCCGGATGCCATCGACAGATCGCAGCCGCATCGCCGAGCAACTGCAGGCGTTATACGTTCAGGATCCCGATCCTGGAGTTCACGCGTCGGCTTCATGGTCATTGCGAAAATGGAAAAACGCGCGACCGGTCTTGCCGGTCGACGAGTTGATTTTTACCGAACAACAAAAAGCTCGCATGGCCGACCTTGATTCCGAAATCGAGGCCATTTGGCAACGGATTTTGAATTCGGAACGGGAGCTTCCGACACGACAGTCCGCGTGGGAACAACAACGACGAGAACAACCGTCTGACTGGCCTGTGTCACTCGACGAAGGATTGGTGGCCCACTACCCGTTTGACGAAGTTGAAGGGAAGGAAGCGACTAATCTCGTCAACGGGCGCTCTGCTGGGACGTATGTGGGATCGGACCAGCCGCAACGGGTTCCGGGCATATTTTCGAATGCAGTGCGGCTGAGCGGCAATGGAGGATATTTTTCCTGCGGTGAAGCGTTTTCCTTTGAACTGAGCAATTCATTTACATATGGGTGCTGGTTCCTGAGTGAGAATGCCAAACAGAACGCGGCCCTGCTGGCCAAAATGACGGATGGCGAACGCTACCAAGGTTACGACCTGTTCCTGGAAGACGGTCGACTGGCGGCACACTTCAAGCATGAGTGGCCCGACAATGCTTTGAAGGTCGTTTCATCCGATCCGCTTTCGGCACGCTCCTGGCATCACGTGATGATGACGTACGACGGATCATCAACCCCACCGATTGCCAGGCTTTACGTTGATGGTCACATCATCAATGCCAGAGTCGATACCAACAGCCTGTCGGAAACAATACAGACCCACGTTCCATTCCACATCGGCCAGCGGAATTCGACGTGCGCGTTCTGTGGACTAATCGATGACCTGAGAATTTACAATCGCCGCCTAACCGAACCAGAAATACAACACATCTTTGAGTCCGGCGTGCAATCGTTGATTCGGATTCCTGAACCGGATCGCACTCCTGAACAACGGGCGTTGCTGGCCGCAACACACCATTCTGACGATCAACTGCTGTCACACCTGCGAAGTCAGCAAAGAGCGGCCGAGACAGAACTTGATGATGTTCGCTGGAAAGGTGGCCGCTGGTACGTCGATCGTCAGGGACACACGATGACGGTGGTTCCAATCACGGCGACCGACAAGAAAGGTCCCATGACTACGGTCCTGGCGATCTCCAGTCAGGAAGTAACGGTCACCGAGTTTCGTCGGTTTCGGGAGTCGCATGAAATCGACCGCAGAATCGCCCCGACGGATGACTGCCCGGTACATCTTGTGAGCTGGTATGACGCAGCAGGATACTGCAACTGGCTAAGTAAGCAGGAAGGAATTCCCGCAGAGCAGTGGATCTATCAGCCCTCCGGAATGACCGAAGGCAGGGACATATTCACGATCAAGCCAAATTGGTCAGAATTACGAGGGTATCGATTGCCAACCGCTATGGAATGGGAGACGACCTGCCGTTCGGAGACAACTGGAACGTACGGGTTTGGCGAGGCGATCCCATTGCTGAAGAGTTATGGCTGGTACGGAACAAATTCCTCGGGCCGAAGTTTTCCGGTGGGATCTCTGTTGCCGAACGACAGCGGGTTGTTCGATATGCACGGCAATGTTTTTGAGTGGACGCAGAGTCCGGGTGATGTCCCGGAGACATGGTTTAACGTTGGCATGATTCCTGGGTTGAATGGCGGATCATTCAGCAGTCAACCGTCGGACCTGACGTCCGCACACCGGATCACCATTCTGGCAGGATACAATTACGCCTACCTCGGCTTTCGCATTGCGAGAACGCTTCCCGCTGTCACAACGATCTTATCACCGGCAAATCACCGGCAAATAACATTAAGACGCGTAGGAACCCTATCGAGTAATCCGGTGGACGGCACGGCAAGCAATCACTTGTTTTGCAACATCTTTTCAAGTTGTGCGATATGCTCGGGCCGATTCGGTGCGAATCTGCTGACAACGTTGCCCTTCGGATCAATTAGAATCATTGTCGGATAAATCGTCACGCCATAGTCAGCGACAATTGGTGATCGCGCCTTTCGAACCTCGATCGCAGTGTGGTACGGCGTCCGTTTACCCGCAACGATCCCGACAGGAAACGGCAGATCACGCTCACCCCACAGCTCAGAACGAATCTTCGTCAGTCGATCGTCGAGCTTGGCAACGGTATCGACGGGTTCTTCCTCGTCTTCGCCCAAGTCGCAGTGGATTGCGATAACTTCCAGCCCTTGCGCGTGGTAAGTGTCGTACATTTTGAAAAGCTCGGGCATTCGGTACACGCAAGGACCACACCAATAGCCCCAGAATTCAAGGATGACACATTTTCCCTTCAGTGCTTCCAAGTCGACCGCGGGACCATTCTTCCACGCGTCGATTCCCTGAAGCTTTGGTGCTGGCAGACCTTCCAATAAAGCCAATCGCGTTGCGGGTACTTCAATCGCTCCAACATCCAGCTCCTGCTGCCCCTGCTTAACCACAAACGGAACGTCCACGTCATGCAGGTTCCTTCCAAACGGGTTCAGTTCATACTCACCCGGAGGAATAAAGAAGTGATACGCCAGTTCTTCACCATCGTCCATCGTGAATTCAAAGGCCAATTGCGTTTGGTGATTCAATCGAACAAAGGCCCGACCGACTTCGCGGCCGCGTTTTGTCAGATCAGCGCATGTCAGTCGGCCAGTGACACGGCATTCGGGCGACATGTTGATCTCAACAGCGCCCCTCTCTGCTTGTGCATTAATCAGCTTGGAATCGATCTTCCACAAACCAACCAGTCTGCGTTCCGGATGCCGGCCAACCACGCACAGAAAGTCTCTGTCGCCACCGTCTTCAAACTTCGCGATGCCATCATCGCCTGTGACTGAGCCCAATTCATAATGCCACCCCGTCGAGTCGACTGGTTTGATCGATTCATTTCCGGAGCCGAACAAACCCAAGATCCCTGCGGTCACATCTTTGACCGGCTGACCTTTTTGATCGACGAATTTTACGGAGAAAGGGTATTTCTTTTCCCCTTTTTTCTGTGGCTGACGGCATGTCTGCCGCGGTAGCGGTACCAGCAAGATAAACGAGAGCAAACAACGTCACCGTCGACTCAAGAGCTCTACGAAACATGGAACCTCCACGACCACTATACAGTTTGAATCACTACCCGGGCTGGCGTATCGGTACGTGCCTTTTCGTTCCAGACAACATCCGGAACAAGAGGCTTGAACTCGCAACTGATGACATGCACCTGATCAGGTTGCAAACTCGACAGAGCCCATTTCTCGGATCGCCTCCAGATTTCGATCAGTGCATTGTTCAAAACCCAAACCTGAACGTTGACAGCTCGCTTAGCGCTGGTGGCGTTCTTGAGCGTAATGTTGCATCTCTTTTCGCGAAATTCGACTCGATTTACCAAACAATAATCGAGCTGTACCTCGTCCTGAGTAAATCGAATGACCTGCAAATTTTCCGATTTGAATTGATGAAGCGCGTAAAGATTCAGGGGCAATAGTGGCTGCCGCCGTCAGTCTTCAATAGTTCTCGGCTCATAATCGAATGGAACTCCAAGTGGAAGAGCGATTCTCAGTGGCATCAGGGTGCAGTTCGAAGTCAGCTTATCGAGACGCACTTAATTTGAGTATCTCATCCATTTCTTGAAAACCACGACAGCCACGTGAAATTGACATTATGTCGTTGTGGGCAGTGCCGCTCGATCGTGCGCAGTCACCTGGAGTTAACGACTCGTGCCCAATCAGTGACGATGTATGCATGACGGCCAGTGCGAAGCCGGACAGATGCTAAGAACATCGCGATCGGTGATGATTCAGCGACTGCGCAGTCGCCAGTCAACGTGATGATCATAGGCCATCGTCTCGCGAACGAGTTCGCACAGTTCGGGGTCGTATGCGCCCAATTGCTCACGGGTTTCGATAGCGCGGGGAGAGTCGGTTGGGGAGGCCGTTTGTCCGGCGGCATCGAAATAGGCCAGGACGCCTGTTGTCCAGTAGGCCTGAGGTCCAGAAACGGCCGTCGTGCCTTGCCATTTGCCAGACGTCATTGCCTTGTCGAACAATTCCTTTAATCGTTGATCGAAACCTGCATCCAGCCGTTTGAGACGCAGTTCATATTGCTGCCAGACCTGACGCGGTCGTGATTCCCAATTGGGATCGGCCGCGCGGGTTCCGGCAATTTGATGAATCGCGTGCGCCAGGATTCGCACCAATGGACTGTCGCCGACACCTGCTGTTGCCGGGTCTGCGAACAGGCTCTCTTCGCTGACGACCAGAAGTTTCGTCTCCGGCGAATATTCCAGAGATCGGCTGAGTAAATCCAACTTGCTGGTGTCGATTCCCTTCAGTTCAGGCAGAGCACTTAGTGGTTCTTTTTTGCCCAGCACAACCAGTTTGCTCCCGCTGGCGATAAACGATTTCAGGATGTCGTGCCGATACGCGAACATCTTTCGAACGATGTCGTTGGCCCGCAAGATGGAGTCATCACTGGCGTCGCGACCGACCACAGGGAATTCGCGCGCCCAACTGAACTTGGTGTAGTACGGGTCGATCTTCAACTTCGCTGGCGGAGCCTCGACGACCGGCATCTTGCGCAGGAATGTGTAACGCCAGTCTTGATCGGCACTCAATCGGAAAGTAGTTCGTACCAATTCGTATCCCAGTGGGTCGTAGGCTTTCAGTTGTTCACGGGTTCCCACCGGGCCGTGGTTCCAATTGTTCACTCGATTGCAATCGAAATAGGCTTGGCAGACTTCAGCCCAGTATTCGCCCGCATTCGAACCGGCATAAGCGAGTTCGTGCAGCTTCTGACGACGAACAGCACTGAATGTGTCACGCAGGCGTTCGCTCCACGTCGGATCGATCGACCTGAGAGCCCCGTCGATCGTGTGGCAAAATTCGTGCACACCGATGCTCTCGTCGTCGTAGCGATCGAGTGCGAGGCTCAGCAGGTTCTCTTCGCCGAAACTGGTGGGCTTACCTCCTGTTCCGCGGACACGCTCGTTCTGAAACGCGGGATTGGGATGGTCACTATACTCGGGCATATCGGTATAGACCTGATCCCTGCCGATGATGATCAGATACATTCCGCTTTTGCGCATCGACGTCAGGACATCGGGACGGCCCGCCAGAATGTGCGTGACGATGTCATGCGTTCGAAGCAGTGCCTTGTCTTCGACGACATCGGCTGCGACGACGGGCAACCCATCGATATTCAGGTACTTCTTGTAGAAATCGCGCGCGGCCGGTCGGTGTCGCTCGGGCACGAGATCGAAGAATTCAGCCGGAGGTGCCGTCACGGTCAACGATGAACTCGCCGGAGCGCTCTTGGCAGCCGTTTCGAAGACCACTTGAGCGACAACAGGCTGCTGCGTCTCTGCCGGACGAGGCACCGTCACAGTACTCGCGGTCGCGTTACGGCTTGGCGGCTCCGTACCAAGCAGATGTCGGACGAAGAAGTCATTCATCCGTCGTTGCCCGTAAGCTCCGCCCATGCCATGTCCGGCGTTGGGAACAACCAGCAAGTCGAAGTCTTTGTTGGACCGAATCAGTGCGTCGGCGACGCGAAGGGTCGATTCGGGCGGCACGTTGTTGTCCATTTCACCCACGATCAGCAACAATTTGCCTTGCAAGCGGTGAGCGTTATCGACGTTCGAACATTCGCCGTAGTGCGAACCGACAGGATAACCCATCCACTGTTCGTTCCACGACGCCTTGTCCATGCGATTGTCGTGGCAACCACAACCGGCCACGGCCGTTTTGTAGAACTCGGGATGGAACAGCACGGCCGCGGCGGCATTCTGTCCGCCGGCCGATCCGCCGTAAATTCCGACGCGCGACAGATCCAGTTCCGGATACTTCTCGGCTGCGGCTTTCATCCAGGCGATTCGATCCACGAAGCCACCGTCCTTCAGGTTCTTCCAGCAGACGTCATGAAATGCCTTGGACCTGTTGGCCGTTCCCATGCCATCGATCTTCACCACTATGAAGCCCAATGCGTTTAGGTCTCGGTATCGTTGGCCAGGAATGAATGCCTTGGGAACGAACGAATCCTGCGGGCCCGCATAAATGTCCTCGATGACGGGATACTTTTTCTGTGGGTCATAATCACGCGGACGACAAATGATCCCCCAGATGTCGGTCTGGCCGTCGCGGCCTTTGGCCGTAAACACTTCCGGAGCGACCCAGCCACTGCTTTTGAGCTCCGACAAATCAGCCTGCTCAAGCGAACAAACGAGCTGACCATCGGATACGCGTCGCAGCTCGGTGATGGCCCCTGCATCGACGCGCGAATAACTGTCGATGATGTATCGGCGATCCGGGGAAAATTCGATGGTATGAGTGCCATTTCCCTCGGTCAGCCATGTCAGCTTGCCACTGTCAATATCCACATATGCGAAATGCAGAAAGTAGGGATCCTGATCCGCACGACCACAGGCCGAGATCCAGATGCGGCGCTGTTCGGGATCGATCGATGTGATCCCACGGACCACGATGCCTTTAGGAGTCAACTCGCGGACTTCCGAGCCCGTTTTGGCATCAACCAACAGTAACTGCCGCCAGCCGTACTTTTCAGTGGCATAGATGACTTCGCCGCTATTCAGCCAGCTGATGATCGGAATTGGGAGCGTGTGAGCCGTCCAGATGAAGGTGTCCGTCTTCTCTTCAATAATGTTGCGAACCTTGCCCGATTCGAGTTCGACTTCGATCAGCCGGAAGCGCTGGTGTCCGCGATCGGTTTGCTCGAAAGTGATCTTTTGAGTGTCGTCGAAACGCACTCGCGGCCGAAGCCACTCGTGTTCCAGTCGATCGACGTCGGGCTTGATCTGCTGTTTGCTGTCGATGCGGAACAGATTGAGTTCATATTTCGGGAATGCATCCCCGGGCAGCGCGTAAGGTCGAGATTCCAGTTGTGCGCGGCCACCTCGCTCAGGCGACGAGCGTAGCAGGTGGACGTGCGGAATCGTCACGGCCTCGACGCGGTACGCAATCAGCGTCTTAGAATCGGGAGACCATTGAGGCGGGCTATAGGAATCGCCTTCCTGACCATCGCTGCTGGCCAGCAGGACTTCGTCCGAATCGACCGGTTTGATCACCACATTGTGATTGTCAATTGACGCGGTCCATTTGCCGTCTGGTGAACGATTGGCAGCCCGGCGATTGTTCTGTTCGCTCTGATTGGGATCGCGCTGCCTGCGGCGTCCTTGGGCAGCAGGCTCGAACTTGCGTCCGTCAATGACGATGTCGGTGGGTGTGTCGTCGGCCACAACCTCACCGAGTGATTCGTTCTTCTCGTTGATAATCTGCCAGCGATGTCCGCCAAACGTGTGTTGATTGCGAGTCGTCCCGGGCGCGATCTTTCCATAGCTCTGCTTCGAATCGTCACTCAACCAGAAGATTTCGACCGGACCTGGCAAGCGATTGATAAAGTTGACTGACGAATCGGCCCCGGTCCGTGTGCCACGAGTAGCTCCGCCCTGTGGTTCCGGATTCGTAGCCGACGCGGCAGTCTCGGTGACTGTCCCTGCTTCAGCGTTCCACGAATACCGTTTGGTACCTGACACAAAGGCTGTCAGTTTTCCCGCACCGTCATACTCAAGCGATTCAATGGGAAGTTGGGTCGCCTTCACATCTTTGCCAAAGGCCTGCGCCACGGCTTGGTGATCGAAGGCCAGTTCGCGAACACCACGGACAGCGTCGACGACGATGAATTCTTTGTCACCCCCCCGCAGATCGTTGCAGTACCAGAACTTCGAATTGTCGGCGAACCATTTGGGTTTCACCTGGCTGCGATACACACGTCCCTGATTTCGATCGCCACGTCCACGCTGTTGTGGTGCTGACTGAGATCCCCCGTCATCACTCGGGCCCGATTGATCGTCGGCCACAACGATCGGACAGGACGCCAGGAAGAGAACCAGCAAACAAGTCGCGCGATGAAGTCTCTTGCACATGACTGATCCTCGCTTACATGACATTTCGTAATCCAACGAATCTTCCCAAAGGGGACTGGCTCGGCCCTGCATGGCTATCCCCTTTTGCAAGACCCTCTTTTTTCTTCACAACAGCATTCTGATTCGGCGCAAATCTGTCCAATCACGACGCGTAAGGATTTGTGCGTGGCACTGCTGGATCAAATCCGCATGAAGCCATGATGGCAGCAGCAATGGAAAGAACTTTGGAATTCAAGATTATCGCCGAGGTCCATCGTATTCTGCTCGGCGCACCACTCGGCACAGACTCAAATCCGCGCACAATCGCAGCCCGACTCATTTAAAGGGGCCGAAGCGAGTCGCAGTGACTGCACCTTCACGATGCTAATTCCGCAACTCGACCCGGTACGGTTTGTTGGATTTGTACAGGTCGAGCATGAAGCTGAGTTGTTTCAGTTCACTCTGCGAGTACATCGATTGAGCTTTCGTTTCCCATTCGATCGCCTTCGTGAAATCGCCTGATTCCGCGTACGCCGCCGCCAGAGTGTTGATGTTATAGGCATCTTTCCAGGCGGTCAGTTCACACGCTTTCGTTCCGTACTTGACCGCCTCTTTTCCATCGCGAAATTTCTCGTTTGGACATGTCGCCCTGACCCAGGCAATCCCGTTGTAGGCTTCCACATCGATCGGATTGATCCGAATTGCCTCGGCGTAATCCTTGAGGGCATTTTCGGGGTCGGCTTTCGTTTGCCGGGCAGCGCCTCGACTGCAATAGGCCGCGGAATCAGTTGGATCGAGCTTGATTGCGTCGGTGAAATCCTTGATGGCTTTGTCGAGTTCCGCATTGGCCTGCCAGGCGGTCCCACGATGGAAGTACGCCATGGCATTGTTCGGATCGATCCGAATCGCGTCGGTCAGATCTTTGACCGCATTGTCGAATTCACCTTTCGCAGCCCACGCCATTCCACGTCGAGTGAACGCCGCCGCCGAATTTGGAGTCAACCTGATCACTTCGGTCTGATCGTCGATGGCATTGTCCATTTCTCCTCGGGCATAGCAGACCGCGCCGCGGTTAGATCTGGCCAGAGTGTTTTTGGGATTCTTCCTAACCAGATCAGCATAGAAAATCATCGCCTGATCGGACGTCCTGACTTCGTCACGTTTGATCCATGCGCGACCGATCCATAACCAATCTCCATTGACCGACGTCACCTTGGCAGGGAACGGGATCAGCTTTCGATCGAAGAACTCGCTGCCCACTTTGGGCTTCGAATTCTCTTTATAAAAGACCTGCTGACCGACCCAGACCGCTTTCTCATCGGGTGGAACGGGTGTTGCAGTTGCGATCAGTTTTTCCATCTTGGTGAAATCGGGAGAAATCGCTTCGGCCCGGTCAAAGTCCCTGTACTGCTGGGATCTCTTCCCGGCATCGGTCTTGATCACCACGGCAACATTGAAACCGTCTTCCGTGTGACCTTGAAGGTTTTTCGGGTTCGATTCGCTGACCACTTTGACGGCGGCATCGTAGAAGTCTTTTGTCTCTTGTTCGTTCAGATTGGCTTTCTCGACAATCTGTTTCCCAAAGCGATACCGCCGTCGGATCTCGACGCTACCGTCAGGAGTCAGCTTGAATCCGACTTCAATACGTTCCAGCAGCGAGCCACTGAACTCGGACAGCTCGACAGACCCCTGTTCGAACAGCGCAGGAACCACAATCACTGGCTCAGCTTCTGGTGTCGTGTCATCCTCCGCCCGCAATGCCGGAACGAACAAAAGGACAGCCAGCCCTGCGAACAACGACCGTCGCAAACCAATCGGGCCCATGACGCACTCCACAACCGCCTGACATTTCAATGTCATAATTGTGGAGTGGTTGTCGAGACGTCGCAAGCATCTAGACCTTGAGATGATGCTGCCGTCAATCTCTGACCTTCCACCGCAGCAATGAACATCTGGCGAGTAGGTTTGGTCCGTCTTCGCTCAATTCTCAATACTGGACAGCCAGCACGTACGTTTCGTTCAAGCTCGTACTTTGCTGCCAGTTGAATACCTAATGCGGATCTCTACTTCTTCGGAAAGCGAAGTTTCGATCGTGGTAACTCTTCGTCGAAGCTGTCGGCGTAACCTTCCCAGTGGATTTTTACATCGCCACCGGAGCTGGGTTCCAAGACTTTGACCGGTAGCCACTTACCGGCCCATTCGGCGACGAGTTTTGTGCCGGCGTCCAAATTGGCTTCTTCGTCGATTGATTCGCCGGGTTCAACGCCCTTCGGCGCGGCGGGCGGGGCTGGGCGGATTTGCATCGATAGCTTACCTGTCAGGCGGATTTGCTTGTTGCCTTCTTTCAAGTCCAGGTCTGTTTTCAGATCGGTCTTGGCCATCACGACGGCTCCGGTTTCCACCAGTACGTCGACTTTGCCGGAAACTGCACCACCCACGTTCAAGCCGTCACCTCGGCGGCCGCGGATGTTGCCCGTGATCTCGAATAGAGCCGTCGGCTGGTTGTTCAGCACGGTGCGCATTCCCAGGTACTGATACTTCAGCACGGCCTGAGCCGGCACGAACATGCCCGGCAATCCGACGGAGACGTCGCGTTTGGCCGAGACCACCGTGCCTGGCTTGATCGCGCCATTCGGTAGCGGCAGATACAGTAGATCGAGTGATTGCAGCAGGTTTTCTGTGATTTCGCCGACACCCTCTTGTTCGGCTTTGGCCGCACGCTTCAGGTCGGTCTGAGTTCGATTCACCGAGCCATCCGTTTCAAACTCCACCATTGCACTCGTCTTCAGCACGTTCTGACCGACGGCGCGCCAACGATCCGAGTTCTTGACCACTTCGCCGTTAACCTTCATGCCGATCGAGAAACTGTTGTATGTCAAATCCATCTTCGGCCCGGCTTTGTCGTCGCCCGGTTGAATGTTTGGATTCATGATCACCTTCAAGTGCATTGCCAGCGTATCCGGTTTGGCGGCACCAATACGGAACTGAAACGACGAATCACCGGTCAACTCGACCTGCGCTCCTTTGCCCGGTTTGGGTGCAAACTTCAACTCGACCTCTTTGCGATCAACGGGATTCGGTCGCAGGTTACCAAGAGCACGATGCCAGACTGTTGTTCCGCTGCCGTCGACATAGACGGGACGGAACCAATACGATTTCTTGGGATCGGTCAGCGCCTCGGCATCGACTTCGACGTTGGCGACGCCTTTCCCCTCGTATTCCATGGCGGAGGTTCGAATGGCCGAATCGCCTGGCTGCGGATCGGGTTGCTTCAGACCACCGGGGCGGATCTTGTTTTTGGCGGTTGGCGCCAACCAATACTCGACCCGCATGTCTTTCACTCGACCCAGTGGATCATCCAGCGACAGTCGAACGGGGACTTTGATGGTATTTCCATCTCGATAAGAGTGATCGACCGAGGTCGAGATCACTCGGCCGTTCAGAAATTCTTTCACTTCCTCAATCGGAATCGCAAAGTTGATTTGAGTGCCTGCAACCGCTGAGACCGCGACACCGATCACATTCCCCTTGGAATCCAGCACGGGGCCGCCCGAATTACCTGGATGCATGCCACCATTCACCTGGATCTGATGCAGGTTCCCATTCGCTTTCCGCAAACTGGAAACACTCGATTTGCTGACCGTGATGTTTTTTCCTAGCTTCTTTCCCAAGGGGAAGCCAAAGATGTAGACCGCTTGAGTTTCCGACAGCCCACTGGTCCCACCCAGCGGCAACGGCTCGGGCAGTTTGTCTCCTTCGGCTTTGAGTACGGCCAGATCGCAAGTGCGATCCATGCCCAGAAACTTGGCTTTCAACGTGCGGCTGTTCGTTTCGCCGCTGTTGATCACAACTTCAATCACTTGAGGTCGCCGGCTATCGGGATCGACCATGCCCACGACGTGAGCGTTCGTGATGATCAAGCCGGGTTCAAACGCGAACCAGCCGCTGCCTTCGACGACGGAATCGTCTGCGAGTTTGACTCGTATCTGGACTGTCGCCTCCTTGGCAATCTTAAGGATTTTTTCGTCCAGCGAACTATCATCTGCCACCAGTCGAGCGGCGATGATGAGGTTCATCACGATGAAGGTCACGAAGCCCGCGACATGGTTCCGCGCACAACACATTCGACAGAGCAACGACATTGGCGATGGCCCTTTTCGCACAAGAATCGACACCGAAGATCAATAACACAGATGAGTAGAGAGACCTCAAGTTGAGGGCGGGCGATCGTATCACACCACTTCCCGTGTCGATCGTCCGTCGCCTTACAAATCGGTAATCAACCGACTACCAGTCGATTGATAGTCCATCTATGATCTGACGCTGAATCCTTACGATTTGATTAGGTGCGTTCAGCCATGGAAGTACTGGGCTTGCCGAAGCGTAGCGCAATCGACGACCTCAAACGGACTGTAAAACTTGCCTTGCCGATTTTGGCTTACTAACGAGTAGCCAGAAGGACGCAAAGGTTGCAGGCAGGATGAACGTCCAGTACGGAATGGCCGCCACGTATCTGGTCATTTGTGATCCGCGTTGAATACCGACCTGGATGCCAAGAAACGGGGATCGCATGCCTTCGTTCAAGACATGTCGGACTTGCTCGGTTGTGACTAAGGTCTCCGCGGTCCAGTGGAAATGGATCGCCGAGGGGATCGCCGTTGGCTCAACTTGAATTTCCAGGCGACCTAAACGAGATGTGACTGTCGGATAGAGGGAACAGCCCGTCGGCAAGACGACGGTGTCCTCGTACAAAAAGCTTCTCAACCAGACCGCTAATGTTATGCACGACATCGCGACAATCACAACGGCGCATTTCCGTCGCCATGGTTTGAAGAATCCGCTCATCGTTTCGTCAACCCGGCAATAAACCGGAGAGTACAACTGGCGTGTCTTTTCTCGCAGTACCCTTGCAGTCAGTTGAGGAATGGAAACTGGAGGACTGGCTCGAGTGGTGTCACTAAATCATGCGTAGAGTATCCAGTTAAATTTGGTATCCTCTGAACCTGAATCCAGTGATCTATCGCCTGCCTCGTGCGACACACTAGCGAGTTCCCAATTCCTGCAGGCGTGCGGCGATCATCATTTGGAAGACGAAACAGACCAGGCCGGTCAGAATCCAGACGGTGATCGTGGCGGGCAAGCGGGCGAGGACATCTTCACCGCCGCCGTTTGGTCCAACGACGACCCACAGCAACTGCCACACCGGGCAGCAGGTCGTGATCGGACCGATCATCAATGCGGCGGCAGGCAATGCCCCCCACTTCACGAACAGGCTGAGCAAGACGATGAGATGCAGGAAGATCAACAGGGTCATGATCGCGGCCCACAAGCGGGCATCGATCAACACCAGCAGTGCTCGTTCCAGACCCACATTCTGCTGCATCAGGATGGCCCCAACCAGACACATCGTGGCAGGAAGCAATCCCAGCAAACAGCCGAGGGCTTTGGAGTAACCGACGTAGGGAATCGATCTCGGCAGCATCAACAGGGATGACATTGTTTGGAGGCGAATCTCGTCGTGGAAAATTCGCGTTGCCGATGCACACGCTTCCAGGATCAATGCCACACTCATGAAAACGATATACATCTGCGAAATGTCGGTGAAGTCGAATCCCATCAAGTTCCGGTTGTACGTCGAGATCGCGACCATCACTGCAAAGACAGTCAAGTAAAACCCCAGCTTGATGACGAAATAGGCATATCCACCGCCGATGAATTGGAAATCCTTCCACAACAGCGGATTGTTCCAACAGCGGCCCGGACTGAACATCTTGATCCGGCTGGTCGACTTGACCAGGATTCCGCGCTGGCTCGAATCGTGACTCGAATTGTTCACGATGGGGCCGAACAGCCACCAGGAAAGGCCGAAGGCCAGCAGACCCGTCACCAGATTGGAAATGACTTGTCTGGTCAACAGTGGCTTCGAGAAGCCGGTCTGCATAACCGCGTCAAGTTCGTAAAGAAGGCACGAATCTTTCATCCAATCCAGGATTGTCAGGATGATTCTCTGCCACCAGACGCCGCTGGTCCAACCCATCGTGGTCAGTTCGCTCAGTTCCAGCTTGGCACCATAGGCTGTCAACGCATGAAAGATGACGAGGAGGGCGGTACACGCCGCGGCCCTGCCGCCTCGATCAAAGGAGACCGAACAGACCAGCGCAACGTTCGCCAACAAGACGGTATAGGCAATCAGGTCGATGTATGCGGCAACAAGTTGGTGCGTCGTAACCCCGCCCAGCGTGACGGACAGCAGCATGAACGGAAACTGCACGATTAACAGCAGGATGACCACAATCAATCGGTTGGTCGACTTGCCCAGCAGAATGCCCAGGTGATTGAGTCCAGCCATCTGCAGCAGACCGATCGTGTTTTCTTCTTTTTCTTCGGTAATGGCGGACGAAAAAAAACTAATTCCGGCGCAAGTGATCGAAAACGCATTCAACCAGGCGATGTAATAGAAGAAGTACAGCCCCGGAGCGCCGCGTGACGCGGCTTCAAACGTCGTCAGCAGCAAAAAGAAATAGATGAAGCAGACAAAGACGAGGCGAAATAGGTGATTGCGTAACTGTCGTGCATCCTGCCGCAACGCTCGAGTCAGCAGTGCCAATAATCCGTAGTACATGAACAGACTCAAACGAGGATGAAGAAGACGACCTGTTGCAAGCGGGCGACGTCACGGCGAACCGGTCCGGACCAGGCGAACGGCAAGTGGTACGGCGGGTTCGATTCGGCTTCGTCTGTTTATTTCACGCCTTTCGTGGTCAGATCCATGAAGGCGTCGTTCAGATGCCGCTTGTCCTCGGCGAAGCCGATAATGGGCGCGTTCAGATCCAGCAGCCCGCGCAGCAGGTTATTTGTGTCAGTAGTCGTCCAATCGTACGAGATGCGGTACTCGGGCCGACCTTCGATCTGGTCTGCATCGATAACGCCCGGCAATGCCTTCATGCGATCGACAATCCCTGCGACTTCCGACCCCAGCGTCACGCGCCAGGTAGGATGCTCATTGGCCGAGGTCTGCAGGCCGCTCATCGTACCGCTGTACATCACCTTGCCCTTGTCGATGATTGTGACCGAATCACAAAGTTCGGCCAGTTCCGGCAGGATGTGCGAACTGATGAAGATGGTTTTGCCCATCGACCGCAGTGCCTTCAGGATATCCATCAATTCGATTCGAGCTCGCGGGTCCAGGCCCGAAGCGGGTTCGTCCAGTAGCAATAAATCAGGATCGTTGACCAGCACGCGTGCCAGACTCGTCCGCTGCTGCATCCCGCGCGAGAGACCGTTAATCAGGTCGTTCTTGCGGCCATCCATATCGGTCAATGCCAGCACTTCGTCGATCACGCGCGTGCGCTGCGCGAACGAGAGTCCATAGGCAGCAGCGAAGAAATCGAGGTATTCGTAAACGGTCATCTGCCGATAAGTACTGAAGTGGTCGGGCATGAAACCGATCTTGCGGCGAACCAGTTTCTGATCGTCCACGACATCGTGACCAAACACCTTGACGATACCGAACTGTGGACGCAGCAACGTGCAGATGATCTTCAGGGATGTGGTCTTGCCCGCACCGTTGGGGCCCACGAATCCATGCAGCGATTGTGGCATGACTTTGAAGCTGACGTGATCCAAAGCCCGCCGTCCTTTGAACGAATGAACGACGTCGTCCACTTCAATGACGGGTTGTTGCGAGTTTCCGTTAGTCGAGTTGCTCATCAGAGTCGTTCCGCCTGTGAGATGATGATTGAAGACGATCTCGATTGGGCTGATGTCACAGCAGATATGCTGAGCATTCGCGAATGATTACGGTGTCGATTCGGTCGGAAGAGGCAGCGTGATGCAGTACATCATGCGACCGGTTTGGTTCGTTAGCCGGTTGTTTTTCTCTTGAACGGCGAATTCGCCAGGAAGCTTTGAGTACAGGAAGACGCGGATCATATTCTTTGGCACGACGATCATTTCGGCTTCTTTTTCGCGACCGACGTTCAGGCCACGCGATAACAACAGATCGTACATCTGCGTATAGCGTTCCGTCAGCGATGTCTGGTTGCCATCGTCATAGCCGTATCCATAGGGGTAACCGTACCCATATCGGTTGTGGTGTTCCTGGACCCGCAAAGTCCCGACGACAGATCCAATTTCGTTCGCCAGAACCAATTTCCCGTCGCGCCAATTCAACTGGTAGAACGAATTGCCGACGAGCGCCATGGCTTTCAGGCAATCTTTCTCTTGCATTTCCTGAACTTCAATCTCGGCTGAAGCCAATCGATCATCCTGCAGTTTGACCGATTCGACGGTCAGTTTCGGTCCGGCAAAAGGAATCTTGGCGCGCGTCGCGAACTCGCGATTGGAATAGGGCGGGATATCGACAGCGAATACCGCTTCCGCACCGTTATTGATTCGGCCTCTGACGGCTTCGACTTCGTTACAGGTCGAATACAGCGCGCCCCATGCGTTGTGTCGGACGAAGTAGTCAGCGCCACTGGTGACGAAAATATTTGACCAGGCAGAAACGTCCATCTGCCCGTCGGGCAGCGGCTTGCCGATCGCAACCGTATGCACCGCGGTTGATTCGCCGTAACCACGCGCACCCACGTACGAGAACGCGATGCTGAACAGAGTGACGACACCCAGCAGCCCTGCATACACAACCCGAAAATCGGACCATTTCTTTCCCAGCAGGTAACAGCCGGGGAAAATCAGTGCGATATAGACCCAGAACATGAAATGCAGCAGCAGCCAGTTATGTTCGGGCTTGGTCATCTGCTTTAACTGACCGAGGAACGAGTTTGCCTTGAATGGATCACTTCCCTCGCTGTAGCCATTGTAGTTCTGTGCCGCGTTGATGGCTTGCGATTCATCGATACGGTCGATGATGTCATCCGTCTTTTCGGTCGCCTGCGGGTTGTAATAATTCTTGGGCAAGCCCAGGCAGGTCTGGCGATATTCTTCTTCGGTGAACTGGCTGCGATTCATCGGCAATCGCACGATTCGCCCGGACCCGTGCGGCTGTTCGTCGAGTGGCGATTTCAAGATGGTCAGCGCGTCTTTGAATTCCGGAAATTTGCCGCTGGCATCATGCAGAACGACGACCGTACCACCCAGGTAAAGCCAGTCCAGGAATGCCTGCCGACGGGACTCTTCCCAGCGCGGAACATGGTCGAGTACGACCAGTTGCAAGGCGTCGGTGGCTGTCACAAACGGAGGGAAAAGGTTGTCGGGTAGGTGAAACTTGACGACACCTCCACGCGCCGTCACTGAGTTGGGGTCGTCCAGGATGACACGCTGGTATTTGGCCAGACGCGGAACCGCGAGATCCATCCCCCCACCCGGATAGGAGAGATGCCAGTTTTCATTGATCGCACCGGAATAACTGTTTTCGCTGGCGATGTAGGGATAGAACTGAATCCACTTTGATGTATGTGGCGACAGCGTGACATTCTCGACCAGCGGGGCGTCGACGGTTCCCGCACCCATCGATTTCGTCAACTTCAAATCGCCGGTAAACGGTTGCGGTGTCGGATTGTTCACCAACACTGACAACACATTAAAGCGGTGAGGTGCCACCTTCCCATTGAAGCCCCATTTGTGATCGTCAATGTTAACGGCCCCGGCGATCGTGACCTGCGACAACCACACTGCCATGACCAACAGAAGCTGGGTCACTCGTCTCCAACGCGCGAGCGATACACCTATTCTGAACCCAACTTCATCGCGAATCCCGCCGACCCCCGGCCGGGTCAGGCGTGGTCGTCCGCAAGGTCCATTTGATTTGCCGTCTAGGGGCAGCGGCGTCAGTTTCATGCGCATCTCGTTACCTCAATGGGGGCGAGGACTTCGCGATCAGGGTCCATCTTCATTACTTATTCTGCTTCAAGGCATTCCGTCTGAGAATTGATAGAATGCCAGCGCCGCGTGGAAAATGGAACTGAAAACCGTGTCGAGAATTTCGGCCGAACAAAATCGGCGGGTCGCGCAGGAATCTGCTGATCGATTGTCGTTGCCCCATAAAAGGACCCGCTTGTGCAGTAACCCGTGGTGAGATCCTTTTCGCTGATTCTTCGGCCCATTATGCTGCTTTTTTACGGATCCATTTTTAAATGGCACCACTGGTCGGCACAATGCCAGCCAGCTCATCGAGTCTGCAACGAGAAAAGGAAGCCTGAGGATGACTGCCGAAGTGGAATTGCTTGACCTGAGCCGCAAATTGTTGAATTCGATCGATACCGGCGATTGGTCGACATACACCTCGTTATGCGATCCGTCGATTACCTGTTTTGAGCCCGAAGCGTTGGGGCATCTGGTCGACGGCTTGCCGTTTCACAAGTTCTATTTCGACCTGCCCGGTAGCGCGACCAAGCCGGCCAAACAGTCCTCAATCGCTTCGCCGCATGTTCGCGTGATAGGCGATGCTGCCGTCGTCACATATGTGCGCGTCGTTCAGAAGCTGGATGCGGCCGGAGCTCCCATCACCGTTGCGGCGATGGAAACGCGCGTTTGGCAAAAGACGGCAGCCGGTTGGAAACATGTGCACTTTCATCGAACCCCGTGCTGAACACAGGATTACAGGCGCATGACGAATCGCTCATCAGACCGCGCTACAGTGGCTGAGGTCGAATCGCTTCGTACAGAAATCCGGCGTCACGACGCGCTTTACTATCGCGACGCGGCGCCGGAAATCTCGGACCTCGAGTACGACCGTCTGATGAAGCGTCTCAAAGAGCTGGAGACGGCGCATCCCGAACTTCAATCTCCCGATAGTCCCACTCAAAAGGTGGGTGGAAATCCGATCGGTGGATTCGTCACGGTCGAGCATCTGGTTCCGATGCTGTCGATCGAGAATGCCTATACCGAAGCGGAAGTGGCCGAGTTCGGGCAGCGCGTGGTCAAGGTGATTGGCACCGAACCAATCGAATGGATCGTCGAATACAAAGTCGACGGCGTGGCGCTATCGCTGATCTACGAAAAAGGGCACCTGGTTCGGGCTGCGACGCGCGGTGATGGACGCAAAGGCGACGACGTCACTCACAATGCTCGCACGATGCGCGGCGTCCCGTTGCAGTTGATCGGCGATTTTCCCGATGTCCTGGAAGTGCGTGGCGAGACTTACATTACCAATAGTGACTTTGCCCAGCTCCAGGCGAAAATGACGGAGCGAGGCGAAGACCCGTTGAAGAATTCTCGCAACGGTGCGGCGGGCGCCATCAAGCTGCTCGATCCAAAACTGTGTGCCGAACGCAAGCTGCGATTCTTCGCGCACAGTGTGGGCAGCCTGGAAGGCGCGGCGTACTCCACGCATTGGCAATTCCTGCAGGCGATCAATCAGATGGGGTTGCCCACAGTGGCAAAGACCAGTGTGCAACCCAGCTTTGAAGCCGCCGTCGCACACACTCAGAAATTGATGGACGACCTGCACACTCTCGACTTCGAAGTCGACGGAATCGTGCTAAAGGTGAATAGCCTGAGCGTGCGCGAACAGTTGGGAATGACCAGCAAAAGTCCGCGCTGGGTCATTGCCTACAAATGGGAAAAGTACGAAGCCGAAACGCAGGTTGAACAGATCCTGATCAGCGTCGGGAAAACCGGAACACTGACTCCGGTTGCCAGCCTGGAGCCCGTGGAAATCGCGGGAACGACTGTGTCCCGTGCCAGCCTGCACAACCGGGACGAGATCGAGCGGTTGGGCGTGCAGATTGGTGATTGGGTGATCGTCGAAAAGGCGGGAAAAATTATTCCGCATGTGGTACGCGTCGAACAACACAAACGTGACGGAACTCAGACACCCTTCGAATTTCCGACGCATTGTCCCGAATGTCAGACCGCGGTGATCAAGGATGAAGAAGGGGTCTACATCCGATGTCCCAATCCGTCGTGCCCCGCGCAACTTCGTGAAGGGCTGCGTTACTTTGCCTCTCGCGCGGCGATGGACATTGAAGGATTGGGAATCAAACTGATCGAGCAGCTGACCGATGCGGGACTGTTGACCAGCTACGCCGACATCTACCGCTTGAAAGACAAACGCGACGCATTGCTCGAATTGGAACGATTGGGTGAAAAGTCGGTCGACAACCTGTTGGCGGGCGTTGAAGCGTCAAAACAACAGCCGCTATGGCGATTGTTGACGGCGCTAAACCTGAGGCACATTGGAACCAGGACCGCTCAGCAATTGGCCGATCGGTTTGGCACAATGCAGATCCTGGCGTCCCAAACAGAAGAACAGTTGAGCGATGTCGACGAAGTCGGCCCGGTGATCGCTAAATCGGTCGCGGCGTTTTTCTCCAGCGATATCGGCAAGACGATCGTGTTCGAATTGACCGAACTCGGACTGAATATGGGTGATGCCGCCGCGGCGGCCGCTGTTGCAGCCGAGCGAGCTGCCGGCCGATTGATCGGAAAGACTCTGGTCGTTACAGGCACATTAACCAAGTTTAAACGCGATGAAATTGCGGAAGTCATTCAGCGTCACGGTGGTCGTGCGTCGGGCAGCGTCTCCAAAAAAACCGATTATGTGGTCGCTGGTACCGATGCGGGCAGCAAATTGACGAAGGCGCAGGAACTGGGCGTGAAAGTCCTGAACGAGGATGAGTTTCTGGACCTGATCGGAGAAACCAAGCCCTGAACCGGTCTCGGGCTTTGCGCACACAGTGAGTCTGACCCCTGATCCGTGGCGGTTGTGAGGCCAGCTTGGCACATGTGGCGAGGGGTCTGACACACTTTTTGTGCAAAGCACCGATCGACGAACGCTTGTCGAATTGAGGCAGAATCAAGGAGGCGACATGATCCGCCGGACGATTCGTTTGTTGCGTTTGCTGATGCTGATTGTCGCTACGAGCAGTCTGCTGATCGCCGACGATGCTGCTGTTAGCGTTGAGCCCACGAAGGCCCTGCGGGAATTTCAGCGGCGTGACACCGATCACGATGGCAAGCTGACTGGCGCGGAATTTCTGGCGGTTTATTCCGAGGACCAGCGTCCGATCGCCGAGCGTGATTTTCGCGTAATCGATTTCGACGCAAACCTGTCACTGTCGTTTGCTGAATTCACACGAGTTCCCGGCGTCGAATCGATCCCTGCGGAACGTGGTGTGGCACCTGATCCCATTGCCGACCTCTATCGCAAGGGACTGCACGACTGGCAACAACGGTTTACCAAGTCGGACCGCACTAGTGACGACCTGCTGACGAAAGCCGAATGGTCAGCGACGAGTTGGCGCGGCGTGATTCCGGGTATGGATAGTCTGCGGTTCGAAGACTGGGACGCCAACAACGACAGCCACATCAGCAAACTGGAACTGCAACAGTTGCTCGAATTGGCCTACGGATTTCGACTGCCCTCAGGCGAAGCGGTTCGTTGGGTTCATGAGCCTCGTGAGACAAACTGGATTCATGTCCGTCAGATGGATCACAACCAGGACCATCGACTGTCGCGCGATGAATTTGTCGCGGGCTTCTACCTTGGGCACGAGAAGAATGCGGAGCTGTTTCGCGAAGTCGATCTGGATCACGATGGTATCGCCCCGCCGGCCGAACTGAACGCATCGCCTCGATTCCTGGTTGACACGCTTGAAGTGTTTCTCTGGTGGGATCGCAATCGCGACGCCTTTCTGGATCGCGACGAGTTGCTTCAAGCCTGCGCGGTCTGGCAACAGAGTATCGGCCTGCGACTCGTTCGAGCGTTCGACGATAACCGCGATGGCAAGCTGTCGTATCGTGAATACCGAGGCTCTGTGTTCGCCGATCAATCCTCGGACTGGTACGCCTTGAGAAAAGATGCCAATCACGACGGACTGCTCTCGTGGAATGAATTTCTGACGGAAAAATCACCTCGTTTGATCGCCTTGTCACGTTACTTCTTCGATCGACTCGATCTGGATCACAGTGGCAGCCTGTCACTGAACGAACTGGAATTCGATTACGACCCCTCGCGAGTGCCATCCGACGTCGTCTTCAAGTCTCTCGATCGATCGTTGGACGGAACTGTGAACACGGCCGAGTTACTGGCTTCGATCCCTTTGCCCACAACGACCGATCCTGCACTAGCGGCGCGTGGAAATCGCATCCGAGACTTCACCGAACAATGGTTCAAACGAGTCGATCAGAATCAGGATGGCCGACTGACTCGTGCCGAATTCCGCGAGGCCGACGTCACGTTCCAGCCGAAGTTGTTTGATCGCTATTTCAGTCTTGATCAGGACGGCGATGGCAAAGTCAGTCGCGATGAATACGTGCGTCCGGCTGTTGGCACTCAATGGGACGCGATCGCGCGCGTCGAGGCGGAGCTGTTCGATGCCGATGATGATGGCTTCCTGATGTGGAAGGAATTTCTGGCGTCGCCGCGTGGCAGCATCGCACTATCAGACCGGTTCTACGGATTGGACAAAAACGATAACCAACGGCTGGATCTGAACGAGTATCTGCATACCTTCGCGCCGGACGAAAGGCGTTTGCGACGCGTGATGTACTATCGGATGGACCTCAACAGCGATGGGCATGTCGACCGTGAAGAATGGTTGCGTCAAAGCGACGGTGGTTTCGTGCCCGCAGCCAAGAACGAATTCCGCATTCGCGACGAAAACGGTGACGGTGTTCTGTCGCTGCAAGAGTTCCTGGACGTCGAAGAATCGAGTCTTCAAGCAGTGCGGCGGCGTGACTTTCTGGTAGTGGATCAGGATCACGATGGCCGGTTGTCGTTTCACGAGTTTCGTTGCCTGCCTTACGTCGGGCGTGCCGAAGAACGCGGGTCAATCGTCGATCCGATCGCAAGTTCGATGGAACTAAAACTGAAAGAACTATTGGAGATTTTCCGACGGCGAGACACAGACAACGATGGATCGCTAAAGTTGAAAGAGTGGCCCGCGGACGAGATAGTAACGTGGTCCTCTGACTTGGCCCGAATCACGGCGAAAGAGTGGGATCGAAACCAAGACAACGAAATCAAAGAGGCGGAATGCCGTGCCCTGCTTGAGATCTTTTACGGCATCAAACGGTCTACCGGCGATGTCTTGCGAACCCCATCAGGAATGGTGGTTAACTATTGCTACTATCGCCAATTGGACCTGGACCACGACAGCGTGCTGACGCGAACCGAATTCGTCTCCAAGTTCAGCAAGGGAAAGGAACAGAACGAAGCCGAATTTGTCAAACTCGATCGCAACCGTAACGACATCATCGAATGGTCGGAACTGATGCCCTGTGCCGACATGAACTGGGACGGTCTGCAGCAGTTCCTCTGGATGGACCGAAACCTCGACGGCCTGATCGATCAGTCTGAAATCGATGCCACCAAATCACCCTGGCAGGAAAGCATGGCCAGGAATCTGATTGTCGCATTTGACGATGACCATGATGGAAAGTTATCGCTGGCGGAATTCCGGCTGACGCCGTTTGGGAATCCGATCGCCGATTGGTATTTCGTGCGCACCGATCCGGATTCCGACGGCAAGTTGTCATGGACCGAGTTTTATCAGGGTCTGCCACCTTCGTTGCAGGAGAAATCGCCGGGCTTGGCGGGGATCTACGGCGAGTACTTCCATCGATTCGATCGAAATCACGATGGTTCGCTCGATCAAACCGAATACGAATTCATCGTTCCGACGCCACCGACATCCAGAATTTTTCGCGCGACCTCGAATGAAACCGGGGTCGAATTGATCGTTGACGTCGGGACGTTGGGAGTTCGCTCGTTCGGATCACCCGACCTTTCTCCGGATGGCAAGCGACTGGCCTTCGATGCGACGCCTGCACGCGGTCTGGTGAATGATTTCACGAAGTCGCGGATCGCGATCGTGACTTTAGAAGGCCCGGACAAGGGAAAGGTGTTTGATGTCGGCTACGGAAATTGCCCCGATTGGTCGCCCGACGGAAAGCAACTGGCCTTTTTCGTGAACGGAGGCAATCCCAACCAGGACGAGCCTGGAGTGTGGATTTCGAATGTCGATGGCACTGATCGCCGTTTCATTGGGAATCGATTGAGCATGCCGAGATGGTCTCCCGATGGAAAGCGATTGCTGTGCAGCACGTCGTTTGCAGGCACACGCCGCATCGTGATGATCGATCTGTCTGACAATTCACAACGCGCGGCGCTCGGCAAATTGACCGTCGAAGGAGCCCCTGTCTGGGACCCCAATGGTGAACGCATCGTCGTGGCGATGAAGATCAACGAGCATCGGTCGCTCTGCCTGATCAACCTGAACGGAGCCCTGAATTCCGTCATCGAGTTGTGCCACTTGGATTCTGAAGCGGGAGATGGCGTGACGACCTTTCCAGACAACTCACGGCCGAACTGGTCAGTGGACGGCGAACAGATCATCTTTGCCGATCGTCTGAAAGGACAAACCAGCCTGTTTCGTGTTGATGCATCAGGCGACAAACCCGCGACGCCCATCGAACTTTCGCACCAGTATCAGGCCGATCACGGAGTCTGGTCGTTCGATCGCCTACACTTTTACTTCTGCACGTCGCTGCCGTTGGAAAAGTCTCGGCTGCTGAAGAATCCAAGCGCACCGCTGGCCGAAGTTCACACCAAACCAGTTGCGAAATGACGATTGCGAGTCACTTTGCATTCGGTCTGCTGCGGTCAACTGCCCTGTTTCTTCTGGATCTTCGCCCACTCGTCTTTCAATGTGACGGTGCGGTTGAAGATCAGGGAATCGGGTTTCGATTCTTTGTCGACACAGAAATAGCCAAGGCGTTCGAACTGGCATCGATCGCCGGGTTGAGCCAACTTCAATGAGCGTTCGACCTTTGCTGCCGGCACGACGACCAGCGACTTCGGATTAAGGTAACCTTTCCAATCTTCATTTTCGGGAATGGCCGAGACGTCCGCGATCGAGAACAGGTGATCGTACAACCGTACTTCGGCGTCGACCGCATGCGCCGCCGAAACCCAGTGAATTGTCGATTTCACCTTGCGTCCATCCGGCGCATTGCCGCCACGCGTTGCGGGATCGTAAGTGCAGCGTAGCTCAACAATCTCGCCGGTCGCTGGATCTTTCACCGCGCTTTGACAGGTAATCAGGTAGCCCCAGCGTAAACGCACTTCGCGGCCCGGGGACAGTCGATAGAACTGCTTTGGCGGATCTTCCATGAAGTCATCGCGTTCGATGTACAGCTCTTTCGAGAACGGAACCATGCGACTGCCGGCACCCGGATCTTCCGGGTTGTTCATCGCTTCCATCTCTTCGACCTGTCCTTCGGGATAATTTTCGAGCACGATCTTCAATGGATTGACGACTGCCAACACGCGGTTCGCGCGTTTGTTCAGATCCGCGCGCACGGCATTCTCAAGCACCACGATCTCGGTCAGGCTGTTGAACTTGGTGACACCGATTTCTTCGCAGAAGGCGCGCATCGCTTCGGGGGTGTAGCCACGTCGGCGGATCCCGGCGATCGTTGGCATGCGTGGGTCGTCCCAACCGCTGACCGATTTTGTTTCGACCAGTTCCAGCAGTTTCCGCTTGCTCATCATCATGTGCGTCAGGTTCAGGCGCGCGAACTCGATCTGTTGCGGGTGATACAGATCAAGGACCTCGATCA
>Ga0105238_10000347_pt1 | contig 49819 bp, 33 predicted proteins | sample KBSC34metaG_FD_81526 | JGI IMG/M metagenome (GOLD analysis project Ga0105238, IMG submission 81526) | Corn rhizosphere microbial communities from Kellogg Biological Station, Michigan, USA - KBS C3-4 metaG | ecosystem: Host-associated > Plants > Roots > Rhizosphere > Soil | place: Michigan, USA...
CCCTTGCCTTCGATGTTGGGGGGACGGGTTTCCAGCCGCAGCACGTGCTCTTGCTGCAACTGCAATTCAGCCGCGTCTTCAATCGTGATGACACGGTGATCATTCTGAATGAAACCCGATAACGTGTTCAGCAACGTCGTTTTACCAGAACCGGTACCACCGCTGATGATGATGTTCAGGCGAGCCTTGATGGCACCTTCCAGCAGCAGGGCTATTTCGGGAGTAAACGCGCCGAACTTCAGCAGGTCTTCCAAGCCCAGCGGCTTCGATCCGAATCGTCGAATCGTCAGAGATGGACCATCAAGCGCCAGTGGTGGAATGATCGCGTTCACACGAGAACCATCCGGCAAACGCGCGTCGACCATCGGAGAGGTTTCGTCGACACGGCGGCCGATGCGCGACACAATTCGATCCAGGATCTGCATCAGGTGCGCGTTGTCGCGGAAAGTCACTTCCGAACGCTGGATACGCCCGTTCTTTTCGATGAAGACGTTCTTGGGACCGTTGATCATGATGTCAGCCACACCCTGCTCTTTGAGCAGAATTTCCAGCGGACCATAACCAAACGTTTCATCCAGAACTTCTTCGATCAGGCGCTCGCGCTCCGCGCGATTCAGCAATGCGTTTTCGGTGTCGCACAGGTGTTCGATCACCAGGCGGATTTCCCGCCGCAATGTTTCACCTTGAAGATCACCGAGGCGTGACAGGTCGAGTTTTTCGACCAGCTTGCCGTGAATCAGGCGTTTCAGGCTGTCGAAGTCCATTTCAGAGGATTGACCGCGACCGCCGCGGGGGGTGGTTGGAGGTGCCGCCATAGTTCGAAGTAGCTCCGCAACGAAATCAGGAAATGGGCGCCACTCGAGATTCGAGGCGCAAGGGGACTCAGTCCAAACGTAGCTCCGATTCCGGCAGGTTGCCGAAATGAAACATGGGGAATTGAGGGGTCGAAATCGATAACTCTTGACGATTTTTATGATTCTTACGGTTGCGTCGTTCGGCTGAATCACGCGCGAGTGAGGCCGTTCGTCAGCAAAAGCAAGACTCGGGAACCTGGAGTAGTTCGCAAAGCATTTCATAAACTGCTGTTACGACTCCCCGGACACCGTTTTCGGTTCAGTTTCCGCGCAATTAAACCAGCGAGATCTACAAAAAAATGACCCCAAGAGTGATCTCTTCAGAATTTGAGCTTTCTGTTATAAGCCGCGCGGACCAGGGCGGCCTGAGTGACCCATGATTCAGACAAGCACTGGTTCGTCGCTGACAATCGATTTCTTGTAAGGCTCAGGGATGGAACACCTTTCAAGCAACTCGCTTTCCGACGCTTGAACATTCACCGCGGGCGACAATCATTCAGGTATTGGATTCTCTGGAGCTGCCTTCCATGTGCGGAATCGTTGGTTACGTCGGTCCGAAACAAGCGTATGACTACCTGATCGAAGGGCTCTTTCGCCTGGAATATCGTGGTTATGACAGTGCTGGAATTGCACTTCACGATGGCGATAGCATCGCAATCCGTAAGAAAACAGGTCGTGTTTCGCAATTGTCCGACCTTTGCAAGAATGAACCAGTCAAAGGATCCACTGGCATCGGGCACACTCGCTGGGCAACCCACGGCGAACCTAGCGACACCAACTCACACCCGCACACTGGCGGAAACGGTGAAGTGGTGCTGGTCCACAATGGGGTGATTGAAAACTACGCCATTTTGCGAGATCGGCTGCGTGAGCTGGGCTACGTCTTTCGAACGGCCACTGACACGGAAGTGGCGGCGCATTTGATCGCGCATCAATTGGAAGAGGCCGTCAAGTTGGGGGCGAACCCCACCGACACGCAAACCTGCGTCCGCGCGGTCGAATCGGCAATCAAACAAATCAAGGGGACTTATGGTCTGGCGGTGTTGTGTCGTGATGTGCCCGGATTGCTGATCTCGACGCGCCTGGGCAGTCCGCTGGTCGTCGGCATCGGACGCGGTGAACATTTCCTGGCTAGCGATGCCAGTCCGCTGGTCGGCAACACCGAAGAGATCGTCTATCTGAACGATCATGAAACGGCTGTCATCACGGCTGATTCGTTTATGCTGCGTCATCACGACGGCAGCGAACCAGTCGTTTCGGTGCGGGCTCTCGAACAGACAACACAAGACACCGAACTCGGTGACTACGAACATTACATGCTGAAGGAGATCTTCGAGCAGCCACAGACCATCGAGAACGCCTTGCGTGGTCGCCTCGAGGATGAAGAAGCTACCGCCCGCTTTGGCGGCCTGAACATGGACGCTCAGGCGCTACGGCGTATCGATCGCATTATCTTGACCGCCTGCGGAACCAGTTGGCACGCCGGCCTGGTTGGTGAATACTTGATTGAAGAATTCGCTCGGATTCCTGTCGAAGTCGAATATGCCAGCGAATTGCGCTACCGCAATCCACCTTTGACCGACCGCACGATGATCTTCGCGATCACTCAAAGTGGTGAGACGGCCGATACTCTGGCAGCGATGCGCGAGTGCAAACGCAAGGGCCACCAGACGCTCGCCATCTGTAACGCCGTCGGTTCCACCATCGCACGTGAGGCAGATGGTGGGATCTATCTCCATGCCGGTCCAGAAATCGGTGTGGCGTCAACCAAAGCGTTTACATCCCAAGTCACCGTACTGACGTTGCTCGCGTTGCTGTTGGGGCGGATGCGACATTTGTCGTATCCTGCTGGAACTCGAATCATCGGTCACCTGCGCGAGATGCCCGACAAGATTCGCCAAACGCTGAAGTGTTTCGATGCGGTTAAAGAAGTCGCTCGCAAGTACTACACAGCTGAGAACTTCTTGTATCTCGGACGTCTCTACAATTTCCCTGTAGCCCTCGAAGGTGCGTTAAAGCTGAAAGAAATCAGCTATATCCACGCCGAAGGTTATCCCGCTGCCGAAATGAAACATGGACCAATCGCGCTGGTCGACGAAGACACGCCCAGCGTGTTCGTTGCACCGCGCTGTCAGATTTATCCCAAGGTGATGAGCAACCTCGAAGAGGTGAAAGCACGCAAGGGGCCTGTGATCGCCATCGCCTGCGAGGGCGATGACAAGATTGCCGACCTCGCCGACGATGTCATTTATGTACCGGATGTCGACGAGTATCTGCAACCGTTGGTCACATCAATTCCGCTCCAATTGCTGGCCTACCAGATCGCCATTCTACGAGGCTGTAATGTTGACCGGCCACGAAACCTCGCCAAGAGCGTTACGGTCGAGTGACGGTCGGAAAACAGAAAACGGCGGCCGCTAACCCGCAGATCGAATGACTGTAATCATCAGGGGCAGCGTGCGTAGTGTCATGCTCGACCCACGCTTCAGGAAGCATTCCTATGCTTCTACTTCCACGCCTGAACGTGTCTCCCGCCACGACACGCCCAGGATTCGCTGCATAATTGCCGTATCTTTTTGAAACAATTCGCGCGATCGCAGATCAACTTGGTCGGCGGACTGCCACTTAAAACCGTTGTTAAGATCAACTTACGGTGGCCAATTCTTCGGTATTGCCCGCCACAATCTCGTGGCGACGGATGGCGATATTGTCTGGAGCTTCGATTCCCAATCGAACGCGACCGCCCTTAACTTCAAGGACTGTCACAGTTACCAGTCGATCGCCAATCTCAATCTTCTGCTTCAAACCTCGTGTCAAGACAAGCATGTTTTCCTCCTTGATTTGCCCAGAACTGCTGTCCTATACCGTTCTGTCACGCAATTATTACACCCGAGTCAAGGAATTCCTGAATTTTTTCTCATTTGGCACTCGTGTTCGGCTTAAATTCATCGTTTTTTCACTGATTTGGGGCAGAAATTGCCTTAGAAATTGGATCGGAAATCGCGTTTCATCTCGGCCCGGATGTCCAAATCACGATGTGTCGTTTTGAAACATTTTTTCAGTCTTCGCGCCGTTATCATTTCCGGTTCGAAGTTTCGATGTCGTCCAGAGCGGTCGGTTACGAATTTCAGCGAAAGTAAGTCTTGTGGTTGGTTCACTCACCAAGTCCTGTAGATTGCCCATTTTTTTTGTCTCGCTTAGTTCTCTTGTCTTCGCGGCGGATGACTACCTGCCCAAAATCAGCGAGAAGTCGCCCGATGCTGAACGAGCGATAAACGCTTTCAAAATTCCGGTGGGAATGCGGGTGGAACTGTTTGCCGCCGAACCGATGATCGCCAACCCGGTGACATTCTGCTTCGACGACAAAGGACGAGTCTTTGTTGCTGAGACGTTCCGGCAACAAAAGGGAGTCGAAGACAACCGCGGTCACATGAACTGGCTGATCGATGACCTGTCAGCTCAATCAGTTGCGGATCGACTCGCGTTTTTCAAGAAGTTCATGAAAGATGACGTGCGGAAGTGGGCGACTGAACATGACCGGATTCGACGGCTAGAGGACACAGACGGGGATGGCATAGCCGACAAGTCGACCGTCTACGCAGATGGCTTCAACGCGATCGAAGAGGGCACTGGAGCAGGTCTGCTGGCGATCGATAATGATCTATTCTTCACCTGTATCCCGAAACTGTGGAAGCTGACCGACTCCACAGGCACGGGTGTCGCTGACAAGCGGGTCGCTTTGTACGACGGGTTTGGAGTTCGAGTCGCTTTTCGCGGTCATGACATGCATGGCCTGGTGCTGGGACCTGACGGCCGAATCTACTTCAGCATTGGCGATCGTGGATACAACGTGGAATTGAAGAACGGCGGTCGCCTGTTTCATCCCGATCAGGGAGCTGTCTTTCGCTGCGAGATTGATGGATCAAACCTGGAAGAGTTTTGCACGGGCCTGAGAAATCCGCAGGAACTTGCCTTCGACGAATTTGGCAATCTGTTTACTGGCGACAATAACTCGGACAGTGGCGACAAAGCTCGATGGGTCTATCTGACCGAAGGGTCCGATACCGGCTGGCGAATGTACTACCAGTACTTGGACGACCGAGGCCCCTGGAACCGCGAAAAGCTGTGGCACACGTCCCATCCTGGCCAAGCAGCCTACGTCGTACCGCCAGTCGCCTACTTTGCCGATGGGCCATCGGGCTTGGCTTACTACCCAGGCACCGGTCTGGATGAAAAATACAAGGGGCATTTCTTTCTGGCTGACTTCCGCGGCCAAGCCTCGAACAGTGGTGTGCGAACTTTCTCGCTTGTTCCAAAGGGGCCTCATTCGATCTTGTGAATGCCGAACAATTCGTCTGGTCAGTCCTCGTGACCGATGTCGACTTTGGCTACGACGGCGGTGTCTATTTCCTCGACTGGGTCGATGGCTGGGAAGGCAGCAGCAAAGGGCGTTTGTATCGGTTGCTGGATACTCAGCACGGTCAATCTGCAGCGGTCAAAGACGTCACCAATCTGATGCGCGAAGGATTCGACGGAAAGACTCCTGCGCAATTGGCAGGACTGTTGTCGCATCCCGATTATCGCGTTCGACTGCGCGCCCAAATCGCATTAGCGAAGAAGCATGCCGCGGCTGAGTTGACTGCGGCGGCGATGAAAGGTGCGGATCTACGATCTCGCGTCCATGGCATCTGGGGTATCGGCCAGTTAGCTCGACAGAACGCCGACGAACTGAAGCCGCTACTCGGCCTGTTGGAGGACAAAGAACCTGAGGTCCTCGTTCAGATGGCGCGCATTTGTGGCGATGCCAAATACCAACCTGCCGGTGCGGCACTGACCAAACTCGTTAAGGATTCCAATCCACGTGTGCAATCGCTGGCGGCGATCGCGTTGGGAAAACTGAAGTTCAAGTCAGCGGTGAAATCACTGTTGGAAGTCCTGGCCGAGAACGATAATCGCGATCCGACACTGCGGCACGCCGTCGTCATGGGATTGGCCGGATGTGCGACCCGAGAGGAACTGATTGCAGCCACACGGATGCCACTGTCGGCAATTCGGTTGGGGGCGGTCGTTGCGCTTCGCCACCTGTCTGATGCTGGTTTGGTGGCGTTTTTAGGCGACACTGATCCGCTCGTTGTCACTGAGGCGGTTCGAGCGATTCATGATCAGCGCATTACCCAAGGATTGCCTGCCGTCGCGAACCTGCTGGGGCAACCGGGACTGACCGACGCCACAACTCGGCGTGCCCTGAGTGCCAACTATCAATTGGGAACTACCGAGAACGCGACCGCCGTTGCCGCATTCGTGGGAAATCCGTTGAACGAGGATCACTTGCGTCTGGAAGCGCTGCGTGAACTCGATTCGTGGAATTCTCCGGGACCACTCGATCGAGTTACTAACGAATATGCGCCGTTGCCAAAACGCCAGGTGGATATTGCGGCAGTGTCGCGACCGTGGTTGGGTGCGATCTTTTCAGGCTCAACGAAGATTCGCGAGGTGGGCACTCAACTGGCTGCACACCACGGGATCACAGATGTCGAGCCCTATTTGATCCAGATTCTGAAGGATTCAAAGCAATCCGCGCCGACGGTCCGCGTCGCAGCGTTGGCCGCACTGAAGTCGTTGAAGAGTCCTCAATTGACTGAGTCGGTTGAGTTGGCGTTGAACGATACCGAGCCGGAACTGCGCAGCGAAGCACGTCGCGCACTTTCGAGTCTTGATCCCGTTCGTGCCGTGAAGTCTTTGGCAACCGCCGCCAGCAGCAGTTCGATTCCTGAGCAACAGGATGCCATCCATCTGCTGGCCGAGATGAAACGTGATGATGCCGATACCGTGTTGGTTGATTGGATGACAAAACTTCTGGACGGGAAAGCCGCACCCGAAGTGCAGCTCGACCTGTTGAATGCCGCACACGCACGAAAGACCGCTCCATTGCAGGCGAAGGCCGATGCCTACGACATGGCTCGTCCAGCCGATGACCACCTGCGCGACTATCGAGAGACACTAGTCGGTGGCGATGCGACTCGTGGCCGCGATATCTTCTTCGGACGCAGTGACGTATCGTGCCGCCGTTGTCACAAGGTCAACGGATCCGGCGGCGACGTCGGTCCCGACTTGTCCAAGATTGGACTGGATAAGAAGCGTGACTATCTGCTCGAATCGATCGTCGAACCAAACAAGCAGATTGCCAAAGGGTTCGAAACGGCGATTCTGGAGATGGCCGACGGCAAAGTTTACGCCGGTATCATCAAGAAGGACGACGAACAGCATCTGCAATTGCAACAGCCCGATGGCCAGATCGTCGTGATTGATAAATCGCAGATCGAAGAACGTGCCACTGGGAAATCGGGAATGCCCGAAGACCTGGTCAAGAAAATGACGAAGGCTGACATCCGCGACCTGGTTGAATACTTGTCGACGCTGAAGTCGACGTCAGATGGGGCCGAACACGGTCACAAAGAGAACTGAGCTGACTAACATTGCGACGGCTCGATGAGGGCGCATTTGACGACGACTTTGCGTCAACAGTTGCCGGCTATTTGCGTGCGAAATAGCTACTTTTCCGACTTCTTCGTCAGTTCCGGAACAAATCTGGCGTGGAAGACGGCGTAGGTTTCATCGGGAGTGTGAATCCAGCGGTAGCTGTCCTCAATGGCCGTGCGTAGTTTCGCGTCGTTGATCGACGAATACAGGATGACTTCATTTCGCGAGACAACAAGGTCGCGGTCCGAAAACCGAACAATACCGATCTCCCACTTCCAGTCTTTGGATTCCGGTGTCGCCTTGCGCGATTCGATCATCAGTAACACCTCGGGATCAGTCCCGGCAGCGCTGCTGAGCATTGCGAACAAAGCACCGTCCTGGACATCAGGTCGAGTGGGCTGATAGCGAATCAATGGTTGAGTCGCCAGTCGCAGTTCGATTCGGTCCTGGCCATTGTGCGAGTACGCACTGAATTCGCGCGACAGCGTGCGCATCTGGATCAATCGACGCGCCGGCGTGTCAGCGACTGCGGGGGCTCCGTCGAGTGCCTTGATCGGCAGCTCCCCTTTGGGTTGCCAATGCCGGGCCACGTCGGCCGGAGAAGACACCTTCAGCCGCGATTGCGACAACGTGTGAAATTCGTGGATCACGTTGCGCTTGCCGTCTTCCGCTTGTGAGAAGATCGTTCCTAACACTTCTGGCCGCCCCTGGTACGACCAGACGTAGATCGCGCCCAATTGCCCGCCTTGATTGGTCAGGTTTTGCCATTTGAAAATCGGATCGGCGTGCATTTCCGCCGGCTGCGTCTTCGCATCGTCCAGAAAGAAGGAATAACCCTGAGCCTCGGTCTGATGAAGGTTCGCGATCGCCTGCAGATCAAGTTCCGCGGCGCCAACACGGCCGGAGAAACTGACACTTATTGCCATGATCATCAGTGCCAGCACAGATGAGAGAAACCGTTGTGTCATGTTGAGTGCCTTTCATCGAGCATTCTTCGGCAATGGCGGCTACAAAAACAGACATTATGACTTAAATTTATCGCAAGGCAACACTGGAAGTTGATACAGGTTGGCGGGTATCCGAACCGAATTCAATCTGTTTCAGGCCATTCCGACCAACCGCGTCGCCTTCAGTCACAGGCCATAAATCAAGCGAGTCAGGCGCGCCGTGGGCAGATCGGGTTTGATGATCGTGTCAGTTCGGCCCAGTCGGCGCAACACATTCTCGGCGGCCAGGAAGCCACTGCGGACAGCGCCCTCCATCGTGGCGGGCCAACCGGTGTCGGTCCAATCACCGGCCAATTGCAGATTGGAAATCGGCGACTGCTGGCGCGGGCGCAGTCGATCAATGCCTGGCACGGGCGAGAAGACAGCTCGATGTTCCGTGACCTGCCGCGAGTGCAGCAACTGTGACTGCTTTGTTGCGGGCCAGACGTCTCCCAGTTCCTGGACGACTCGTTGCAGGACTGCTTCCTTCCCCATCTCGGCCAGATTGTGACTGGCACTGATCACGATCTGATAGTAGTGAGACCGCTCCAGAGCGTTCGCATGGACTTGAGCCGCTTCCAGACTGAGACCGCGGTCAGTCCCGATCGCCGTCCGATTGAAGACCCACTGGCACAATCGATCGACCAGGACGGCATGCCGCAGTTCGGTGATCGGCCGATCAAACCAGAGATGGACACTCGAAATGGGAGCAGCCTCCAACCGATCGATGCCAGCCAGATCGGGATGTGCCGCCAGGGAGGGTGGCAAGACCGACTTCACCCGAAAGAAGGGCAGGGCCACGACGACTTCGTCGGCCGACAAGATCTCGCCTGACGTCAGGCGAACGGCAGTTACCGCGTCGTTCGTCACTTCAATCTTGTCTGCGGCGGCTTGCAGACGGACGGTTGTTCCGCGTGATTCAAGCCACTGAGTCAGTCGCCCGCCATACAGTTCTTCAAGGGGCACCGTGGGAATATCGACGTACCAGCCGTCGCGATGCGCCAGAAAGGCATCGACAAAAACCTTGCGCGCGTGACGCACCGAGATCCGATCGAGCGATTCGCTGAGTGCGCTGACGAGGACTACCAGCCAAAACCGCTCGATGGCCGCGTCCGTCTGCCCATGTCGCCGCAACCATTCGTCAAACGGCATCGCTTCGTCTTCGGCGCTGACCGGACGAGCCAGCGTTTTCAATCCCCTTGCGAGTGCCAACTTGTCGCGCCACGACAGATATGACAGTCGCGCGAATGCTCCGGCCAGGTGCAGCGGAGCAGGAAGTGGGCCCGCGGCGAAGCGATCGACCTGACCATTCGGTCCGACGAAAAACAACGCGGGCTCGCGGTGAAAAAAATCCGCCAGCCCGGTTATCTGACAAAAGTCGCGAAAGTTGGTGCAACAACCCAGCGTGACATGCTGGCAATTGTCGATCTCGGTTCCCGTTGTCGGATCGAGGAACGAGCTGGCTCGGCCGCCCAATCGCGGCCGTGATTCCAGCAACAGACAGGGGAAGCCGCGTTCGGTGAGCGCGACAGCCGCCGCCAATCCGGCGAGACCACCACCGACGATGACAATCCGACGTGACATTACGCCCCTGAACCCGAATTACGGCAACAGGTCACGGACTGTATCCCGTTCTTGCTTCAGTTCGGCAATCGTCTTGTCGATCTGTGCCTTGCTGAAATCGTCGATCTGGAAGCCAGGCAGCACGCGCCAGTTTCGGCCATCGCTGCTCAGCGGCAGTCCCGTCACCAGGTCCGCTTCGATGCCATAGCTACCGTCCGACCATACAGCGGCACTGAAACAATCGCCCGCGGCAGTGGGAGTGATGATGCTCTTGACCGTATCCAACGCAGCGTTTGCGGCACTGGCGGCGCTCGATGCACCGCGGGCCTTGATCACCGCCGCACCACGTTGCTGAACGGTGCTGATGAAGTCGCCCTTTAACCAGGCATGATCGGTGATCACGCTGGTGGCTGGCTTGCCTTCGATCTTTGCGTTCGCAAAGTCGGGATACTGAGTCGCCGAGTGATTGCCCCAGATTGCCAGGTTTGAAATCGCGGCGACGGGTCGCCCCGACTTTTGTGACAACTGAGCAACTGCACGGTTTTGATCGAGACGTGTCATGGCGAACCAACGATCGCGGGGAACGTCTGGTGCGTGTGACATCGCAATCAGGCAGTTCGTGTTACATGGGTTACCAACGACGACGACACGTACATTCTTCGCGGCGGCCGCCTGGATCGCTTTGCCGGTGTTGGTGAAGATCGGACCATTGATCCGGATCAGGTCGGCGCGTTCCATGCCTTGCTTACGGGGAATACTGCCGACAAGGATGACAAAATTCACGTCACGGAACGCGTCTTCCAAGTGATCGCTGTCATACTTTTCGACACCGGCGAGCGTCGGGAAGGCACAGTCATCCAGTTCCATCTGGATCCCATCCAGTGCCGCCATGATGGGCGGAACCTCGATCAGGTGCAGGATGACAGGACGATGAGCTCCAAAGATCTGGCCCGAAGCGAGTCGGAACAACGTGGCGTATCCAATCTGTCCGGCGGCACCGGTGACAGCGACGCGAATCGGGGCAGGGTCGGTCATTTCGAAAAGGCTCCTCAAACAAGAAAGCTCGCCAGCGGCACGAAAGCTGATTCGCGCCTCGCCTGGCGACGTAAGTCAGGCAGGAAAATCCCGGCAACTGACGGAGCGTATCGACTCGCGTTCCCCTCGGCAACGGAACAACCGGCCAACGATCAGTCGAGTCCGATCGGTCGTGACCGTGTTTTGGGCCGATCAATTGAGCCTTTACGAAGTTCGCGTATTTTCCGCATTGGCGTCGTTGCGAACGAATCGGCCAACGCCAATGATAGGGTTCTTGTTTCCGGTCCCCGATTGAAGGGAAAACTGCTTTGCCTGTCGCGTATCCCTGGTTCGTTCGTCGCGACCTGGACGGCTTCTTCGGGCTGTTCGTCGACAATCTGATTCAATTGTTGCTGGTCCTGACACTGTGTCAGTTTGTCTGCGGCATGACGGGCGACAGCGCCTACTTGCTCTATCGACACATCCTGCCGGGTGCTGCGGTCAGCATTCTGATCGGCAATCTGTTTTATGCCTGGCAGGCCCGACGACTGGCGCTCAAAGAAGGGCGAGATGACGTGACGGCTTTGCCGTATGGAATCAACACGCCATCCCTATTGATTTACGTCTTTTTCGTGATGGGACCGGTTTACAACAAGGCGATTGCCGAGCATAAGACGCCGGCTGATGCCGCCACGTTGGCTTGGGAAATGGGACTGGTCGCGTGTATCGGCAGCGGTTTCATCGAATTCTTCGGTGCGTTTATCGCCGAGGCGGTCCGACGGCGAACACCTCGAGCGGCCTTGTTATCAACGCTGGCAGGAATCGCGATCGGTTTCATCTCGATGGGCTTCGCGATGCAGATCTTCCAAAAGCCGATCATCGCCATGTTACCACTGGCGATCGTACTGATTACCTATTTCGCTCAGGTTCCATTTCCGTTTCGTCTGCCGGGCGGACTGATTGCTGTCCTCTTGGGAACAGCGCTGGCCTGGGTGATGACAGGGATCACCAGTTATTGGCCTGAATCGCCTAGTTGGATCCGAGAATCCACGCTGAATTTGGATGCAATCAAGCAAGCCACTGGTGCCTTGGGATTCTATCTGCCACTGTTCGCGGGCGGACGACTGCTGGAACTGCTGAAAGAACCTGATCAGTGGACAGGATTTTTGTCAGTCATCGTCCCGATGGGCTTGTTCAATCTGGTCGGCAGTCTGCAAAACATCGAATCGGCCGAAGCAGGGGGCGACAATTACAGCACGACGGCGTCGCTCGCTGCCAACGGCATCGGCACGATGTCGGCCGCACTGTTTGGTAGCTGCTTCCCCACGACGATCTATATCGGTCACCCCGGCTGGAAGGCTCTGGGCGCGCGAGCGGGCTATTCGACGTTAAACGGCCTGGTGGTGACCGTACTTTGCCTGACCGGTGGCGTGGCTCTGGTGAATAGTGTCATCCCGATGGAATCCGGAATCGCCATCGTATTGTGGATCGGGATTATCATCACGGCCCAAGCGTTTTCGGCCGTGCCCCGCGATCATGCACCGGCCGTGGCCGTGGGCTTGTTTCCTGCCATCGCGGCTTGGGGGTTTACTGTGACCCAAGGTGCATTCTTCAAAGCAGGCGGTACAACGCTGCAAGCTTTGATCGAGGCTGACCCACGTGCCAATGTCAACGATTTCGTCCTGCACGGGATGATCTCGCTGCAACAGGGCTACATCTTTACTTGCATGATCCTCGCCGCGATTTCGGCATTTCTGATCGATCGCAAGTTCTTCACTGCGGGATTCTGGTCGCTGATCGGCGGGTTTTGTGCCGCCTTGGGATTAACACATGCCTATCAGTTGAACGGGAATACAGTCGATTATCTGTTTGCAATGACAGATGCAACTCACACATCGTCATTCACCTATCGATCCTGGGACGTAGCGATCGGATATCTGTTGATGTCGCTCGCCTTTTTTGCCTTTGCATTTCACTTTCGCGGGCAACAGAACATCGAACGAGTCGGCCATTGAGGAAGTTCAATCGACGACCGTTTCACTCACGGCGATCGATGTTGTCGACCGAATCGGATTCACAGACGTTTTCGTCTGTAATCGCTTTCGTGATCCCGAAGAACGATCGATCGCTTTGACTATCGTGTCGGCGCATCGCAGAATGCTCGCCAAGCATCGCAAACGATTCGGAATAAATCTGACGCGTTCGTCATGTTCGGCTGCAGGATTTTGTTGCTGGATGGTTTGTGCCGGTTGTCAACAATGTCGGCTGCGGGCTCGCTGAGACATCGTCCACCCGGAAACTTTACCACTGCGGTCATAGGACAGTCCGTGGCGATGGTTTTCTGGTCGCGTCATCCGATTTCGATCTCACGTCACCGTGAATGCGAGACTCACATGAACCACCGATTGAATCTGCTTGTCGTCGCGTTGGGCCTGCTGATCAGTAGTGGGATATCCGGCTGTGCCAAACGGACTGCCGCAGCGGTGCAAACGGCGCCGACGCCGGTCGCAGTCAGCCAACCGATCAAACAATCCATCAGCGACTTCGCCGACTTCACCAGCCGCACGGCGGCGGTCGATTCGGTCGAGATTCGAGCCCGCGTGGGTGGCTACCTCGAGAAGATCAATTTCAAGGAAGGGATGCTCGTCAAGAAAGGCGACGTCCTGTTCGAAATCGATCCTCGCCCGTACCAGGCTCAGGTCGATTTCGCAAAGGCGCAACTGGCCGCCAACGAAGCAGTGCTGGTCAAAGCGAAGGCCGACAACGTTCGTAACAAGGGGTTGGCTCAAAAGAACCCCGGCGTCGTGACGCAACAAGACCTGGACCAGTACCAGGCGGCCGAAGACCAGGCAACGGCAAATGTGGGTACTGCCAAAGCCACGCTGGAAACGAACGAGCTGAACCTGGGCTACACCAAGGTGATCTCGCCCATCGACGGTCGTGCCAGCCGATTCGATCTGACGGTCGGAAACCTTGTCCAACTGGACACGACGATGCTGACAACAGTCGTTTCTGTCGATCCGATGTATGCTTATGCCGACATCGACGAACGGACGGTCCTCTACATCCGTGAACTGATTCGTGAGGGTAAAGCCAAGTCAGCCCGTGATGTCGATCTCCATGTCCACCTTGCACTGGCTCATGATCAGGGATTTCCACGCGAAGGAATCGTGAACTTTGTGGACAACCAGGTGAATCCCAGGACCGGCACGTTGCGCGTCCGCGCCGTCTTTCCCAACAAGGATCAGTTCCTGACGCCGGGCCTTTTTTCGCGTGTCCGCATCCCGATCGGCGAACCGCACGAGGCGATCCTGATTACCGATCGCGCGATCGACACGGATCAGGGGCAGAAGATCGTGTACGTGGTCGACAAGGATAATAAAGTCGTCTCACGGCCGGTCAAACTGGGGGCGAATCATGACGGACTGCGCGTGATCGACTCGGGCCTCACGGTCGACGATCACGTCATCGTGAACGGGCTGCAACGTGTGCGGCCAGGTGTCACAGTCGATCCTAAAATGGTCGAGATGCCGGGCGCGAATGGTCTGGCGGCAAAATCCAAGGGAATCCCCGAAAGCAAGCCGGCCGAGGATCAACCGGCCGACAAATGACCTCGCGGTGTGCCGCCCATTTGCGTTCGAGGGCCATTGCTGCTGCGATCGCCGCCTCACGCGCGACAGTGATTCGACAATAAGAAAACGCTGGCTGATCATCGCCTCAATATTGACGAGACTTCGACATGCTCGCTCGCTTCTTCATCGATCGTCCTGTGCTGGCGTGGGTCATTTCGATCGTGATCGTCCTGATGGGCTTGATCTCGGCGGCGCTCTTGCCGATCGCTCAGTATCCACAAATCACTCCGCCTACAGTTCGCGTGACGGCCATCTATCCCGGCGCGAATGCGCAGGTCGTCGCCGATACAGTCGCCGCTCCGATCGAGCAACAGATCAACGGTGTTGAAAACATGTTGTACATGTCGTCGCAAAGCAGCAACGACGGTTCGTACTCATTGGACGTGACGTTCGAACTGGGCACCGATCTGAATATGGCACAGGTGCTGGTTCAAAACCGAGTTGCGATCGCGCAACCAGTGTTGCCAGACGTGGTGAAGTCGGTCGGGGTGACGGTCAAAAAGCGGTCACCCGATATTCTGTTGATTGTCAACCTGATTTCCGGGATCAACCCGGACACGAAGCGGCCGTACTACGACGCGCTGTACATGAGTAACTATGCCACGATTCAGTTGCTGGACGCGCTGGCTCGCCTGAAAGGTGTGGGAGACGTCTTTACGTTCGGTGGACAAGACTACAGCATGCGCGTGTGGCTCGATCCGAACGAGCTGGCTTCGCGCAGCCTGTCGGCAGTCGATGTGGTCAACGTACTGCGCGAGCAAAATGTACAGGTCGCGGCCGGCCAGATCGGGCAGCCACCCGTCCCCAAGGGGCAGAATTTTCAGTACACGATGAGTACGTTGGGACGGCTAATCGAATCCGATCAATTCAGCGACATCATTCTGTCTACAGACGTCAATGGTGAAGTGACATATTTGAAGGATGTCGCGCGAGTTGAATTGGGGGCCAAAAGCCAGGACCAAAGTTTGACGCTGGACACGGAACCGTCGGTTGGACTGGCGATCTTTCAATTGCCTGGTTCCAACGCGCTGGACACGGCAGAGTTAATCAAGGGAAAGATGCGTGAACTGGAGAAACGGTTCCCCGAGGGTCTGAAATTCACGATCGCGTACGACACCACTCCATTCATTCACGAATCGGTCGGCGAAGTATTCAAATCTTTGCGCGATGCCGTGATCCTGGTGGCGATTGTGGTGCTGCTATTCCTGCAGGACTGGAAGGCGCTGTTGCTGCCGGTCATCGACGTGGGGGTCTCGCTGGTGGGGACCTTTGCCGTTATGGGCTTGTTGGGTTTCTCGCTTAACAATCTGACACTCTTTGGATTGGTGCTGGCGATCGGAATCGTGGTCGACGACGCGATTGTGGTACTCGAGAACATTGAACGCTGGCTCGAAAAGGGATTACCGGTTCGCGAAGCGACGATTCAGGCGATGAACGAAATCACTGGTCCGATTCTAGCCATCACGCTCGTGTTGAGTTCGGTGTTCCTACCCAGCGCGTTTCTGGGCGGAATCACTGGTCAATTCTTTCGGCAGTTCGCACTGACCATTGCGGCATCCATGATCATTTCGGCCGTGAACGCGATGACGATGACCCCAGCGCGAGCGGCCTCGATTTTCGCAGGACGCAAACCAGGTCATCATGGCGATGAAGGGAAGGAAGCGTTGCCGTGGTGGTTCTTTGCCTTGATTGGTGGACTGGTATCGGTTTGGCTGTTGACCGCGATGTTCGGTACCAAACTGGGACTGGTCGCAGATGCCGAGCACGGTGAGCCAGTCCTGCGCACGATGCAAGATTCGCTGCGCGATGTCGCGCTGCAAGTGATCCTGTTCGTCCCCGGTGCCATCGCGGGCGGCTTGATCGGCTTGGCCATCATCAAGCCGGTCAACTGGATCCTGGGGAAGTTATTCAAAGGCTTCAACTGGTTCTTTGATCGAACGACGAACGTCTACGGCAAGTCCGTCGCGCTCTGCTTAAGACTTAGTGTGATCGTGCTGCTTGTCTACGTGGGCTTGATCGGCCTGACCGGTTATGGATTCACACAAGTCCCGGCAGGGTTTATCCCCAGCCAGGACAAGGGACGATTGGTCGTCAATATTCAATTGCCCGACTCGTCCTCATTTGAACGTACGGCCGAAGTCAGTTTGGCTGTGGAAAAGATCGCGCTCGACACGCCGGGCGTCGCTCATACGATTGGGAATCCCGGCCGCTCCTTCGTGTTGAATGCGATCGGTTCAAATCTGGGGTCGATGTTCATCACGCTGGAGCCGTTCGACAAACGCCGCGGTCATGACTTGGGGGCCGATGCGATTGCTGCCAAGTTGCGTCAGCGAATCCAGCGAGAAATCCTGGAAGCTCGTATCAACGTTTTCGGGGCGCCTGCTGTCGACGGGTTGGGCAATGCCGGTGGGTTCAAACTGATGGTTGAAGCGATCGGCGACGTCAACTTCGCCGCGTTGCAGGGTCAGGCGGACAATCTGACGGAAAAAGGCAATCAACAACCGGGGCTGGTCGGTCTATTCGACGGTTTCCGTGCCTCGACACCTCAGTTGTACGTCGATATCGATCGGGTCAAATGCAAGACGATGGATGTTGCGTTGACCGATGTATTTGCCACTCTGCAAGTCTATTTGGGTGGATACTACGTCAATGACTTCAATCGGTTTGGACGAACGTGGCAAGTCAATGTTCAGGCTGATTCTGTCTTCCGCTCCGACGCGGAATCGGTCAAGCAAATGAAGGTTCGCAGCAAGACTGGTGAAATGATCCCGCTGGGCGCCGTCGCCAATATTCGAGACAACGGCGGTCCATTAACTGTGACGCGCTACAATATGTTCCCCGCCGCGACGATTACGGGAGCGTCGCGACCAGGAGTGAGTTCTGGTGACGTGCAGAGCGTGATGGAAAGTCTGGCCGACAAGGAACTGTCGCGTTCGATGACGTACGAATGGACAGAACTGAGCTACCTGCAGAAACTTTCCAGTAAGATCGAGTCATTCCGCGACCTGCAACAAAACCCGTTCAGTGCGTTCGTGCTGGGCGTGGTGCTGGTGTTCTTCGTGCTGGCAGGCTTGTACGAAAGTTGGTCGTTGCCGCTGGCGGTTATCCTGGTCGTGCCGATGTGCTTGTCGAGTGCATTGGCTGGTGTCGCGATGGCAGGAATGGATATCAATATTTTCGTGCAAGTCGGATTCGTGGTGTTAGTGGGACTGGCAAGCAAGAACGCGATACTGATCGTCGAATTCGCACGCGATCGACAACACGAAGGAGCCAGCCTGTTCGATGCGTCGGTTGAAGCCGCCCGAGTTCGCTTGCGACCGATTATCATGACATCGTTCGCGTTCATCCTGGGTGTATTGCCGCTGGTCATCTCGCACGGAGCCGGCGCCGAAATGCGCCGGACGCTGGGTACTGCGGTCTTCGCGGGCATGTTGGGGGTCACGATTTTCGGTATCTTCCTGACGCCAGTCTTTTTCTACGTGATCCGTTGGATTACCGGCCCGCTGGTCCCTGCCCTGGCAGCAGAGGTACACCCAGAACCACCACCTCCAGTGGTCGCGAAGCCAGACCAAGGGCACACGCCTTGAACAGTCTTGTCGAGACCAGTGCTGAAATTGCGATCCGTCTTCCTCTCCTAAGGGACGCCCGAGAATATCCACCTTTTTCAAAGGTGGGTGAAGCAATTGCACGAAGGATAAAGTCCCGCCCGGGACGACAGAATGGATCGAGACCGCGTCACCCGCAACGCGCGAGCCGCCTCGCCATTCTGAACCCAACACAATCGCGAACCCCGGCGACCCGCGGCCGGGTCACCCGCTACGCGCAAGCCGCCTCGCTATTCTGAACCCGACGCAATCGCGCATCCCGCCGACCCGCGGCCGGATCACCCGGCGAGTTGGCGCATCGCCCATTCAAGCGGGCCGAATCGATACGAACGTTTCCACAATGACGAAGCCAGCGCCGCAAAGACAAAGAACGCGACGCCTGTCATCACTGCGACTTCGAGAGACTGATTGCCAACCAGCTCAAGCACCACGATCGTGCCCAGTCCCAGATAAATGTGAGCGAAGTACCAGGTCAGCGCCATCTGACCGGTCGCGACGAGCGACGCGATGATCCTTGATTTGGGCCACACGTTCGTGAGTCGAATGCTGACAGTAATAACCAGAATAGCCAAACCACCGGCCCCCGACAGAAACAGCGGCAAGGGAGGCATCGAGCCTGTCCCGAACAGCGCATGTATCTCTTCTTGGCGCTGCGAATCACCGCCACTCAACAAACTGACGCAGATCAACGAGATGACCTCGGCCGAGATCATCACACTCAATCCGACGATCAACCAACGTCGGTTCGTCCCTGGATCAGCCAGGTCTTGACGGCCCAGCCACATGCCGAAGAACAAGAAACCAGTCCAGGGAAAAATCGATCTGAAGCCGTCATAGAACAAGTTTCGCAGTGAACCTGAAAGCGTCCACAAGTTGTGATAGGTCAGCGTTCGCCAGTCCCAGTTCTGTTCGTAGTTCATCAGCGACAACAAGACGAAGAAGCCGATCACGAACGAGAGTGCCAAGAGCAACATTTGACGATTTGACGCCCTGATCATCTCGGCCGCGATCAACAGCGAAACTCCATAGATCCGCAGGATGTCACCCGGCCAGATCAGCAGATTTAAGAATCCCAAGGCCAGCAGCACGAGACCGCGACGCCGCAAGATGCGGCGTTCTTGCAATTCGACTTCGGTGGCCGCGTCGTTCGACACTTTGCGAGATCGCAAGGTAATGCCGACGCCAGCCAGGATCATGAACAACGCGGCAGGTCGACCGTCAAAGGGTGCCATCAGCAAGGCCAGCCAGCGCGGATGATGCTCATCCGCAGCCATGGCCATTACGCAGTGATGGACAACCATCCCAAAAATGGCGATCGAACGAGCCAAGTCGTAACCGACAATCCGCTGTCGAGTTGCCTGTTCGATCATGCCAAACCGCCGTTCGAGAGATTATTGAAGGAACCTGCGGTCAGATCTCAATAACAGACGCGATTCTGACGCGTCATCATCGCCGCGCGACGAGATCATCTGTCGAAATCAGAAGACAACTTGAGCTGGATTGATCGCCTGATACTTGCCCTTGTTTGCCGTGATCTCGAATGCCTGCGGAACCGAGTTGATCCCATTCAGCACGTGACGAATCGTGGGTTGCATATTGACTCGACCCGATGCAACCAGATTGACTGTGTGTCGCAGATGTTCGCGCGTGCTGATGTCCGGGAACAGGTATCGCAAGCTCCGTTCGCGGAACAGATCGATCGGAACATTGATTGGTCCACCGAACCATGATACTCCGATAATCTTGCCACCCGACCTCGCCGAGTTCAGCGCGTTGATCAGCGTTTGATGGCCGGCCAACCCCTGCTTCGGGCTACCTCCAGCGCATTCGAAAACGACATCAGCACCGATGCCACCAGTCAGCTCGCGAATCGTCGCCACGACATCACAGGTTTTTGCATTCAATGCGTGGTCGGCCCCCAACTCACGCGAGACGGCACAGGCTTCGTCGCGCACATCAACCGTAATAATCTGGCCCGCGCCGCTAATGCGTGCGATCTCCAGGCATTCCAAACCCATGCTTCCCTGACCAAAGATTACGACTGAATCGGCAATTTGAATCTGAGCCGTCTCAACGGCGGCCACGCTGTCGCTAAGTGATTGCAGGCACGCGGCGACGCTGTCTGAAATGCGGTCATCCACTTTGACCAGTGAGATCTCGGGCAACAGCGCTCGCTCACTGAAACAACCCGGTTGGTCGAATCCAATGACCGGACCACGGCGGCATAGCGTGCTGCGTTCGGCGCGACACAATTCGCAATCGCCGCACGGCAACTTCGCACGCGCAGCGACGCGATCGCCAACTTGGTAGCCAGTTACCCCGGCACCGACTTCCGTGATTCGTGCACAGAATTCGTGACCGAACAACTGCAGCGGCGCGTCGGCTTCCAGTCGTGCTTTCACTCGATCATAGGCCAAAGTCGGAATACCGAAGGCCAGCTGAGCTTCGGTAACGCTGGGTTGTACGACCAATGGCTCGACAACGACATGCCCCGGCTTGCAATCCGGTTCCGGGATGTCGTCCAGTCGCATGTCACCGAATGCGTAAAATCGCCATGCCTTCATCGACCTGCTCCTGCAATGCGTTCGAACTTCTGTAATGTGTGATAGCGTCCGGTCGCGGGATGTTGTTGTCGACTTGCCGACCAGCAGACTTCCGCCAGATACAGGCTTCCCTGCGAATCCATCCAGACATCGTGCGGTGCGTAGAAATCACCCGCATCACAGGGGCGATCACCGCCGCCGAAGCGCGCCAGCAATGTGCCGTGTGAATCAAAGATGCTCAATCGTCCGCCGGGCGAATCGGGTGACGGTGCCGTCGTACCGGGCCACATGCCGGCTCGGTAGCCAAGTTCCGCGACGTAGACTTCGTCCTGCGGTCCGATGAAGACCTCACACGGTCGCGCAATGTCGGTCCATTCGGTCAAATACTCACCCTGCGGCGAGAACAGTTGCACTCGGCTGTTCTCGCGGTCCGCGACGTAGACAACACCGTTCCGATCAACGGCGATTCCATGCGGCACGTGGAACTGACCAGGTCCAGAACCCGGTTCACCCCACGAGAATTGCAGCGTGCCATCTGGCGTGTATTTGTGGATGCGAGCGTTTCCGTATCCGTCCGAAATGTACCAGTCACCGTTGGGCGCAATAGCCAGGTTCGTGGGGAAATGGAAGGGTCGACCCGCGTAGCGAATCGTGCGGTAATCAATCGATGTCGCCCCCGTATCCGAGGGTTGACCGCTTGTTCCCAGCGACAACAAACGCTCGCCTTCGGGCGTGAACTTGTGGACGGTATGGTCCAGATCGTCGGTGCAATAGACACTGTCGTCGGGTCCGATCCAGATGCCATGCGGTCGATTGAACAGACCCGTTCCCCAAGAGAACAGCAAGTTTCCGTCGGGATCGAAGACGGCCACCGGATGATCGCTGCGGTTGAAGACGAACACTCGATCTTTTGAATCGGTCGCCACGCCCGTCACTTCCGAGACTTTCCAGTCTGCGGGCCACTTGGCCCAATCGGCGATGGCTCGGTAGGTGTAGTTGCCGGAAGTGAAAATCGGGCCAGTCTCAGTGCTCATGATGAAGCTTCAAGTTGCAGTCTGCGTCACCCAACAGACGGCAATTCATTCATGCCATCAAGCTGCAGCGTTGACAGATTCTGTTCGGCGTCGAAACCAGTGATTCAGAAGGTTATGGTCCACCGCGAACAGACTTTCAAGCGGACGTTGTTCGTATGATGTCAGGTCACACTGAATTGCGGGTGCCACGGGCGTGTGACTTCCGCGCCTTGGAAGTGGCCGCGATTCAATTGGAAAGACACTGGCCAGCAAGAACGAAGGCTAATTGGCACACAAACGACGAGCCTCGCGCGGCAACACACTAATCAACCTTCGTCGCACCGTTGATCGAATTGATGCCGCGTTTCAGCAGGCCTCGGTGAGGTCGCGCCAGTTTCAGGATCGCCAGCGAATGTGCCTGCAACGGGTACGGTTCGTTTGCTCGAACAGACTTCACCAACTGATCCGACGCGGTATCGAGCAGTGGCTGCCAATACTCTCGGTCGGCGTGTGGAGGCATTTGAAACTGAATCGGCCCGTTGTGTGAATTGAACAGAATCAACAAAGTGTCGCCCGTAATGTGACGACCGCGTTCGTCGATCTCGTCGTCCATCTGGCCTTCGAGCCGCATTCCCAGACACCGAGTGTAATGCTTGTGCCAATCGGCGTCGGTCATCTGTTCGCCCGCTGGCGTCAACCACAGTACGTCGCGGATAAGTTCGCCGCGAATCATTCGTCCCTGGAAAAACTTGCGGCGCTGTAGCACCGGCTGATCTTTCCAGAGCTGAATCACGCGTTGAGTGAAATCGAGAAACTGTTGTTCTTCGTCAGTCAGTTTCCAGCGAATCCAGCTGATCGGATTGTCCTGGCAATACGCGTTGTTGTTGCCATTCTGTGATTGGCTGAACTCGTCGCCACTGCGAATCATCGCCACGCCCTGCGAAATCAACAGCGTAGCCATGAAGTTGCGTTTCTGCCGTTGGCGCCGTTCGATCACGCCGAGGTCTTCTGTTCCCCCTTCAGCTCCGCAATTCCAACTGATGTTGTGATTGTCGCCATCGGCGTTGTTTTCGCCGTTCGCCTCGTTGTGCTTGTGGTTGTAACTGACCAGATCATTCAGCGAAAAACCGTCGTGTGACGTGACGAAGTTGATGCTGGCATATGGTCGACGTCCAGTCGCTTCGTACAGGTCGCTGCTGCCGCACAGGCGCGTCGCAAATTCGCTGGCGGTATGTCCGTCGCCCCGCCAGAACTTGCGAACGCAATCTCGGTATTTGCCGTTCCATTCAGTCCACAGAACCGGGAAGTTACCGACCTGGTAGCCGCCGGGACCAACATCCCAAGGCTCGGCGATCAACTTGACTTGAGACAGCAACGGATCCTGGTGAATGATGTCGAAAAAGGCCCCCAGCTTGTCGACATCGTGCAGTTCGCGAGCCAGCGCGGCAGCGAGGTCAAAGCGGAAGCCATCGACGTGCATCTCCTGCACCCAGTAGCGCAGGCTGTCCATGATCAATTGCAAGACGCGTGGCGACTGCATGTTCAGCGTGTTGCCGCAGCCGGTGTAGTCTTTGTAGTACCGTGGTGAATCGGCCAGACGATAGTACGAGGTATTGTCGAGTCCCTTCAGCGACAACGTGGGGCCGAACTGATTGCCTTCGCACGTGTGGTTGTAAACGACATCCAGGATGACTTCGAACCCGTTGCGGTGCAGCCGACGAACCATCCGCTTGAATTCGTTGACTGTCTGTTGTGGGTCCTGTTTCGAAGCGAATCGCATTGACGGGGCAAAGTAGGCCAGCGTGTTGTAGCCCCAATAGTTCGTCAACTTGCGCTCGGGCAACGCTCGTTCGTCGACATGGTGATGAACGGGCATCAGTTCGATCGCGGTCACACCCAGTTGTCGCAGATGACGCAGCGAACCCTCACACGAGACACCCGCGTACTTGCCGCGCCATTCACGCGGCACCCAGGGACTGCGATTGGTGAACCCCTTCGCGTGCATTTCGTAGATCAGGGTTTTGTGCCACGGCGTCCGCAGCGGCTTGTCACCCATCCATTGGAACGACGGATTAATGACGGCGGCGAGGGCTGCCGTCTCGGCGTTATCGCGCGTATCGAAACTCAGGTCAGCAGCCGGATCGCCCACTCGATAGCCGAACGCCGTGTCATTCCAGATCAGGTCACGTCCGATTCCCTTGGCGTAGGGATCCAGTAACACTTTGTTCGCGTTGAAGCGAAAACCGCGATGCGGTTCATACGGACCATACGCCCGATACCCGTACAGTTGCCCCGGCTTGATGTTCGGCAGATACCCATTCCAGACGTGGTCGGTCTGATCCGGCAGGGGGATGCGATGCGTCTCTTTCGTGGCCAGCGGCGAATCGAACAGACACAGGTCGACTTGGGTCGCGTGTTCTGAAAACACGGCGAAATTGACGCCCTTGCCATCCCAAGTCGCTCCCAGCGGAGCGGGTCGACCTGGCCAAACTCGAAGAGTTCCCATCCTGCCTCTTTCTTTTGACGCGTTTGACAGGCGACTACATGACCGCACAACCGTTCAATCGCGCCGTTCCCTTCAGGTACTGAACCGCCGGAAACGAGCGAATCTCGGGCGGCGATCAATTCCTGCCAGTTCAAATCGTCTCGAAACCGCTTGCGGCTGTCGAGGCAATCGATGGCGCAAACTGCGTGCTTCGGGAAGGCGAACACGAGTTGAGTGACGATCGACCGCTCCTGTGCCAATTCACAAGTGCCTCGTCAGACGGATTCCAGCGGTGAAACTGACCAATGATTCGCCAGGATGTTCTTTTGGAATACAGACAATAGGATGGGTAGGTGCTTTACGTCGAGTCAGTCAATTCCAGAAAGATCTTGGCGGACCGATTTCGATCCGCAATGTCTCTCGTAATGAGATTGACCCATGCACCAATGTTGATGCGGATGGTTGAGCGCCAGCCTGTTTGCAACTTTTTCAATCGAACTTGCTTGTAACGGTTACAAATACAGACATTCGGCTAGGGTGCTGTGGGGTCTTCGGCAAAATCATTTCGCTGAAAATCTAGGCGTTTTTCAGTAGTGGCACTCAAGAATTGGGAAAAAAATCGGCGGACGGGCATGTCTGGCACGATGCCTGCTTAAGGGAGAGTTGGCGTGAGCAATTCACCCAGATGATTCACGAGATCGCACCTCTGCGGTTCGAGATTCATATATCCTGCCGGCCTGAGGGAGACAGGCCAAGCACCCGCCTACACAACACTTCGAAATTTCCGCCTTATTCAGGCCGAGACGTTACCCGCAACGTCTCGGCCTCTCGCCTTCTTTGGGGCGGGATGAGCGTCGCTATTCGGGCTGCTAGTGGTTTGCCGTCTGCGGACAACCAGTGCTCCTGGTGGAAGCGCATTGAAGCGACGAGCCGGTAAAGCCGACTCACGAACTCGCTAAGGTGATGTCGACGCTTCATCGCGCGAGAGCAAATGCAACGTGACGACGGAACAATTTGTCCCCATGCTCGCGAAAAGGCCGCCACGCTCAGATTATTTCGGCCGCGTGGTCAGCTCAACGAACCGACCATAGGCATCATTCCACTGAGCCGTGTTCTGCGGTTCATACCGCTGCATGGTTGACGAAGCTCTGACAATGTCGCGGATCTGGGCAAGCGAACCCACCGACCCGCTGGTTCGCGCTTGCACCAGCACATTGCCCAACGCGGTCGCTTCGATCGGACCCGTGATCACGGGACGGCCAGTGGCGTTGGCGGTGAATTGATTCAGCAATTCGTTCTGAGTGCCTCCACCCACGATATGAATCACTTCGGTCTTGTGCCCCGAAAGTTCTTCCAGCCAACCCAGCACCATACGATATTTCAGAGCCAGACTCTCGAGCGCGCAGCGAATCAATCCACCGTCCGTATCCGGGATTTCCTGGTTCGTATTTCGGCACCAGTCTCGAATCGCTTCGGGCATGTCATGAGGCGCCAGGAACACCGCATCATCGGGATCGACAAACGCACGGAATGGCCGGGCGTCTCTCGCAACCTGTGCCAACAAACCATAGTCGTACGGCGATCCACTTCGTTCGAACGCCTTGCGACACTCCTGTACCAGCCACAGTCCCATGATGTTCTTCAACACACGGTATGTGCCGTCGATGCCTCCTTCGTTCGTCACGTTCAATTCGAGAGCGCGCTGTGACAGCGCCGCATTGGGCAATTCCAGCCCCATCAGCGACCAGGTTCCCGAACTGATGTATGCCCAATTCGCCGAGCCTGTTCGTTCAGTCGGGACGGCCGCAATGGCAGCGCCAGTGTCGTGTGTCGCCGGCGCGACGACTTCCAACCGCGGCAACCCTGCGCGGCGTGCGACGTCTTCGCGCAACCGCCCCAGTTTCGTGCCGGGATTCACGACCTCAGGAAACATTTGCGTGGGCAGGCCGAGTTTCCGCAGCATGTCCACCGACCAGTCGCGCTTCGTCGGGTGGAACATTTGGGACGTTGTCGCGTTGGTGAATTCGACGACGCGGCTGCCCGACAGCAGCCAATGGAAGAAATCGGGAATCATCAGGAATTTGTCAGCCAGTTCAACCAGCGCTGGATTCGTCTGGTTCATTGCAACCAGTTGATACAGAGAGTTGATCTCCATGAATTGCAGACCGGTATTGGCGAACACGTCGGCCCGCGGCACGCGTTGGAATGTTTGTTCCATCACGCCTTTCGTGCGTGCGTCGCGATAGTGGTACGGCTGCCCCAGCATTTCGCCGGTCTTCGAAAGCAGGACGAAGTCAACGCCCCACGTATCAACACCAACGGAGACGATGCTTTGCCCGAACCGCGCGGCTGCCTTCTGCAAACCGACCTGAATCTGGGACCACAACCGAATCAAATCCCAACGCATTGTGTCTGCAACGTGGACCGGGCCATTCGAGAACCGATGCAGTTCTTCCAACCGGATGTGCTTGCCGTCAAACATGCCGGCCATGACACGTCCACTTTCGGCACCCAGATCGATTGCGAGATAGACTTGTTCGGCCATGACCGCTCCTGCCCAATTTCAAGTAGTTTCGACGAAGGTTGTGTGTACCATCATAGCGACGCCCTCGACAGCTTTCATGCGCGTGGCTGACGGCGAACACTTCTTTCACAGGACTTCGCAAGTGCGCATCAACGTCCAGTGTCAGTCATAAATCTGGGGGGGGATTGCGTATGGATGAGGAGATCATCAGTTTCGACGACGCTCGTCGACGTCTCGAGGCAGACGACCTGATTCGTTGTGTCCGCTGCCAGAAAATGATTCTTGCGACCGAGACACGATGTCCAAAGTGCGGCGTTCATTTTCAGGGCCAGGCTTACGAGTTCGAAAAGTCTGCCGATAGACCACGATCGACGCGACCATTCTGGATCACAATCGTCGCGATTATGTTGTTAATTGTCTTCACCAGTCAGGTATTTCGTTGATCGCCTCGTTGTCAAGACTCTCACAATCGACCAGAAGTTGCTGCTTGACCCGTCTACATTCAATTGGTAGGTTGAGACCCACACATTCGCGGGTGTAGTTCAATGGTAGAATGAAAGCTTCCCAAGCTTTAGGCGAGGGTTCGATTCCCTTCACCCGCTTTCCTTAATCAGCATTGTTTCAAGCAGTTCGGGCTCGATTTCAGCGGCCATTCTTGAACGAGCTGAGTGTATCAATTCGTGACCCAGCTCTCGGGCCTGCCGGCGCGTTGAATCCTGTAGTGTTGTGGAATCGTGCGGCATGGCGGTCTTGGCTCAGTGCGACATCTGTGGGTACCAGCATCGAGCCAAAGAGAGCCTGATCGGCAATTCGATTCGATGCAAAGACTGCGGTGTGTCCTTCGTTGTGCCCGCCGATCAGGTCATCACACCTGAAGTGTTCGTGGAAGAGAACGGCCGACTTCGTCGCCGCAATGCCGTACAGGATCGATCAGCGTGGCCTCGCATCGCTGCCGCGCTGATTAGCTTGGTACTGGTTCTAGTCACGGTGCTGTGCATCTGGGGGCTAGTGCAATTGATTCGCACGATGACGCCAAACTCAGCAATCGTCATCGAGCCGCAGGCGCTACTATTGAAGGTTGAGGAGCCGGACAATCCTGTTGGTCGACCAGGAGCAATTGATCCGGTATGAAATCGACCGAAAAATCGATCGCAGTCGACCAACGCAAACGGATCTTGAACGCCATCGCAGATCAGGTTCCGTTGCCTGTCGTGTCGCGCCAGTACGTCATCGGCCTGGCACTGACCGCCGCCGTCCTGTTGATCTTGCCACTACTGTACCTCACACTATTGGCACTCATCGCTGTCGGGCTGGTGGCTCTGGTCGTCAACTCGGACGTGTTGCTCTCCACTTGGCCTCGGGCGGCGCGATACGGCCTGATCGGACTGGCGACGTTTATCGGCATGTCGTTGATCCTGGGGATGACCAAGCCGTTTTTCGCGAGAACTCCCGCGGCCAGACGACCACGCACGCTCTCACGTGTGGCGCAACCATTCCTGTATGAATATGTCGATCGATTGTGCGATGCACTGTGCACACAACGTCCTGCCGAGATCTGTGTGACGTGTGACTTGAATGCGTTCGCTGAGTTTCGGCATGCCTGGAAAGGGCCGTTCAGCGATCAACCGATCACATTACGTTTGGGGCTGCCGCTCGTGGCAGGACTGACACTGAAGCAGTTTACCGGACTGCTGGCTCATGAACTCGGGCACTTCACACAGCGTACAGCCCTGTGGCTCGAAAATATGGTTCGTCACGTCAATCATGGATTTGCTCACGCCGCCCATGAACCTGATGCAATCGACGAATGGTTGTCAAAACAAATCGCCGCAAATGGTCCGCAAGCGGTCTTTTGCAGCGGCGTGAAGCTGATCTCGCGAACAACTCGCTGGATTCTGGTGGGGTTTTCGGCTGCCGCCGAGACTGTCAGTTGCTCAATGTCGCGACAGATGGAGTTTCACGCCGATTGTTGCGAGGCGCGGATTGTCGGAACTCGTACGTTTTGCGAAACGATCTGGCAAAGCCGTCAATTGTCGGTCGCACACCAGATGTCGTTTCGCGACATCCAAGACTTTCATCGCGAAGGGCGATTGCCCGATAACGTGATTGCATTGTCGATCGCCAATCTGTCATTGATCACTCCGCGTGTTCGGCGTCAGTTGCGTCACCTGATGCTGGAAAAACAAACGGGGCAGTTCGAATCCCATCCGTCGGATCGCGATCGGATCGACGCGGTGAAGGCCGAAGGAGCAAACGGATCGTTTCGTAAGAATATGGTTCCGGCAGATCTATCAGCCTCGGTCTTGTTCGATCAATTTGACGAGCTTTCGAAATCGGTCACGTTGCAGTTCTACCACGATCAGTGGACTCAGCCGATCAAACCCAAACTGCTGCATCCGGTTGATCAACTGCTGGAACGTCAGGCGATCGAGATTGCGGCCGCACGAGCCTTGAAACGCTATTTCCAGACCGAAGTCCCACGTCTGCGACCATTGCCCATCGCCGCTCAATCGACCGAGCCACCCGATAACCACGACGACGTGATTATGGAAGTTGCCAAGTGTCGCGCGCGAATGCTGACCGAATTGCCGATATACCAGCGTCTGACTCCACGGTATCGAATGGCGGAAGAGACACTATTCGAAACGATCGCCGCGCAAGCATTGTTGCAGGCGCGACTGACTTTCGAACCGTCTGATTTCGGCCTGAAAGTGGCGACGGCTGATGTGGTCGACGTCAAACAGGGCCGCGCGAGAGAAGGGTTGTCGAACCTGGCCAGAAAGCTGTTGCCGTTCGAATCTGAAGCCGGCAATCGATTGTCGTTCGCCCTGCAGTTACTGCACGTTCCACAGATTGTTGAGCAGATTGACGACGGTGAGCAACTGCACTACGAAGTGGGCGATCTGCTGCCCGCTGCACAATATGTCAGTCGATTGATTGGCGAACTTCCGACGTTGCGAATTATCTATTACCGACTGATGACGTTGTGGGAAAAGCTGGACGAAAAGACCACACAGAAGCGCACGCTGGAAGTCATTGCAAATCAGATTTCGACGCTGCGTCACCGACTGACCACCATTCAGACAGAAATGGGACATCATCTGTACCCATTTGATCACGCCAAAGCCGACACGACGTTGCGCGAACATCTATTGCCAGTGATTCCCGCAGAACTGGATGTCGGTGGCCTGGTCAAGGTGACCGACCAATTACAATTGAGGCTGGTTTCAATCCAACTGAGGCTGTTTGCTCGTTTGGCCCAAGCTGCGGAAAAGATCGAAGCGGTACTCGGTATGTCTCCTCTGCCAGATCTGACCGACGAAGACGCAGAATAGTCGATGACTCGATCGCATCCAAATTGAGTGTGGCGTCTCGCGAGCCTAAATTTATAGCGTCTAACCCATGTTTCAACGCGACAAGTCCGTGCGACACAGACGAAAACAGGCCCAGAGACAACAAGTCGCCGGGCCTCTTGGCCGAAGATGACCGATTCGATCAAGACGATTTGGCAATCGAAATGTTCGATGAGGTCACCGTGGTGAGGTTATTGCTGTTGCTGGCCGTGAGCCGATAGTTTCCGAAAGCAGCAATCGCGACGTTACTGAAGGTTGCCAGTCCGTTGACCGCGGTGGCCGTGACAGTCGTCGCTCCGCCGCTGAAGGTGCCAGTACTGATTGTCAGCGTCACCGTCGAATTGTCCGTAGTCACGACGTTGCCATAGGCATCTTGGATCGCAACAACGAACGATGTCAGGTTCGATCCGGCAATACCCGAGGTTGGTGGAGCGGTCTGCCAGCCCAACTTGCTGGCGGCGGCCGCACTGATCGTGATGTTCGGCGACGACGTCGTCGCAACACCGATACCGGCGGTCAACTGGAATGTTCCGGCCAGGTTGATCGTCACATTACTGAACGTGGCAACTCCACCGCTGGCGTTCACCGTCATCATCGTGCTGCCGTTGGAGAATTTACCGCCCGTAATCTTCAGTGTGACGATCGCAGACGAACTGACTTGGTTACCAAAAGCATCCTGCGCAATCACAACAATGTCATGCAATGCGGTTCCCGCAGTTCCCGTCGTGTCGGGTACAGTCTGCCAGACAGGCGTCTTGGCAGCGGCGGGATTGACCGTCACGCTGACCGTCGAACTGCTGACCGAACTGACGCTCGCTTTCAAACTGAACGTGCCTGCCGAGTTGATGATCAATCCGGTGAAGGACGCAATTCCGCTGGTCGTCGATGCTGTTGTGGTCGCTGAACCAGCAGCGAACGTCGCACCAGTCAGTGTCAGAGTGACATTGGTGCTCGTCATGATCAGGTTACCGTATTGGTCCAGTGCCTGAACCTTGATCAATCCCATCGCCACACCCGCAGTTGCTGTGGCAGGGCTTTGAGTCACGACCAGGTTGCTCAGCGAACCTGGGCTAATCACGACATTGCCTGACGAAGCAGGAGTGAGTGTCGCACTGTCGGTCGCGGTGATATGGAATGTCCCCGCGCTGTTGATCGCCAGCCCCGTGAACGTGGCCACCCCGTTGACGGCTGAAACCGTCTCGGTTTGTGAACCATCTGCGAACGTCTTGCTGCTGAGGGTCAGCGTCACCGACGAGGTGTCGGTTGTCACGACATTCCCATACGCATCCTCGACCAACGCCGACATTGTGCTGAGTGTCGTTCCCGCGATGGCGGCTGATGTCGGAGCGTTCTGCCAAACAAGTTTCTTCGGATCGTTCGGGCTGACGGTGACATTGAATGATGGACCGGTCGAACCGCTGGCCGTCGCCGCCAAGGAGTAGTTGCCGGCCACGTTGATCACCAAGCTGTTGAACGAGGCAACGCCGCTTACCGTCGAAGAGACGACCGACGTGCCCTTGTTCGAGAATGTACCACCCGTCAGCGTCAAAGTTACCTGTGTCGATGTAGTAACCAGGTTGCCATACTGATCCAGTGCAGCCACTTTCACAGCCGGACTGAAGGCGACTCCGGCGATGGCTGTCGTCGGGTTTTGTTGGAACGACAAACTGGCCAGGGTACTTGGCGTGATTGCGACATTGCCCGAGGTGACCGTGGTCAGCGAACCATCGCTAGCGGTCAACTGATAGGTTCCCGTGATGTTGATCGCCAGACTGCTGAACGTGGCGAGACCGTTGATCGCAGTCACAGTGGCGGTCGCAGAACCGCCAGCGAATGTACCGCTGCTCAACGTGACTTTGACGCTCGAGTGATCAGACGTCACGACGTTGCCGAACGTGTCTTGTACCGCCACGACGGCAGCATTCAGAGTTGTTCCGGCGACGGCCTTGGAGCTAGGGGCGGTTTTCCAGACGAGCTTATTGGCAGCGGCGGGAGTGACGGTCAACGTCGAACCGGTTGTCGCCGCCGAACCAACGTACGCGGTCAGCGTATACGAGCCTGCCACATTGATCGTCAGACCGCTAAAGGTCGCCAAGCCGTTCGTAGTGGCAACCGTCATCGACGTCGTACCGTCGGCAAACTTGCCGCCGACCAGTCGCAGTGTGACGTTGGCAGGATTCGAAACCAGATTGCCATACGCATCGTTCGCGGCAACCACGATGGAGCCCAACGCCACACCGGCGACAACACTAGAGGCAGGGGCCGTTTGCCAGACAGGTGTTCTGGCGACGTTCGGATTGATCGTGACCTGGAATGAAGGCCCCGTCAAAGTTCCTGCACTGGCCGTCAGCGTGAAGGTTCCCGCAGAGGTCAGGATCATGGCGCCAAACGTCGCGACACCGTTGACCGAGTTCGCGGTGATCGAGTTCGATCCGTTGCTGAACGTTCCACTGCCAAGCGTCAACGTCACAGTGGTCGTGGCCTTGACCAGGTTGCCGTATTGATCAAGGACTTGCACCTTGACCGACGGCATCAACGACACCCCGGCGGTCCCTGACGTCGGATTCTGCTGGAAGGCCAGACTGGCCATGTCGGCCGGTGTGATTGTGATGTTGCTCGAAGTCACATTGTTTAGCGAAGCACTGTCACTGGCCGTGATCTGATAGATGCCAGTCGCCTTGATCGATACTGTGCTGAACGTGGCAACTCCGTTGGACGCAGTGGCCGTCATCGTCGACGACCCATTTCCGAACGCACCGTTGTTAATCGTTAGTGTCACAGTCGAATGGTCGGTCGTGACGATGTTGCCGTATGCGTCTTCCACGAGAACCACAATCGAGTTCATGGTGGTTCCGGCGACAGCCGACGTGGATGGAGCGGTCTGCCACACCAGTTTGTACGCAGCGGCGGGACTGACGGTGATGCTCGCCGATGAGGTATTGGCGGTTCCGATGGACGCTGTCAGCGAGTAGCTGCCTGCCGCGTTGATCGCAACGTTGCCAAACGTGGCCAGGCCACCGCTGGTCGTGGCCGTCATGATCGTGCTGCCATTGGCAAACTTGCCACCGGTGATTTTCAGCATGACCGTTGCGGTCGCAGAGACCTGGTTGCCGAACGCATCTTGAGCGGCCACCACGATGGCGTTCAATGTCGCTCCGGCGGTGGCGGTTGATTGAGGGGCCGTTTGCCAGACCGGCGTTTTTGCTGCCGCCGGGTTGATGGTGATGTCGAACGACGCGGTGGTCATCGAACCGTCCGAAGCCGTCACCGTGTAGGTTCCGGCCGTATTGATGATCAAACCATTGAATGTGGCAATGCCGTTGCTCACGGTCGCCGTCGCTGTCGACGAACCGTTGCCGAATGTTCCGCTGCTCAGCGTCAACGTGACCGTCGACGTGTTGGTCTTCAGAATTTTGCCGGTCGAGTCTTGCACTGCCACAGGGATCGACGTCAACGCAACACCAGCCGTGCCCGAGGCAGGTGAGCGTTGAATAATCAACTGCGTGTTCGATGTGGTGCCTCCTCCGCCACCTCCCCCGCCCGAACTGGTTCCACCCGACATTGCCGGGACCAGTACGTCGACGACCGGCGATCCGAGTCCTGTCACCAGGTCATAGCCAGTCGTCGCGGCAAAGCCGTTGTTGCCCGTCTTGATGTCATGGAATGCAGAGGGATTCGTTTGCGACAACTGATACAGCATCGGTAACGTTTGCGAGAATCCGTCAAGCGTCGTCAAACCGTTCTGGACGCGGCCCTCGTTCACGATCGCCATGATCGCGGCCCAGGCCGGCGCCGAGTAACTGGTCCCGCCCAGCGCCATCCACGGGTTTGCGGTTCCATTCGTAAATGAGTTCACGACGTAGACACCCGTATTGGGATCGGCATCAAACGACACATCTGGAATCGCTCGTTTCGTCGTCGTTTGAGTCACGATACCCGTCTGATAAGACGGCTGAGATTCGTACAGACTGATGCCGCCACCGCTGCCCGACCATGCCGATTCGGACACATAGTTCCCTGAACCGTCAATCGTCAGTGACGTACCGCCGACCGCGACGACTTTCGAGGAATAGGCGGGGAACCCGCCAGGTGCACCGTTGTCCCCGGTCGAAGCCAGGAACGTGACTCCCTGGTGTCCGCCAGGCGTCGTGAAGACCGAATCAAAGGCCGCTTCCGACGAGAATTCGCCGCCACCCCAGCTCATCGAAACGACCGAGACACCCGGCAGGGCGGCGGCAGTCTGGACGGCGGTAAACAGATCGGCATCGCTCGCACTATTGGCTTCCACCAGCACGATCTTGGCGCCAGGTGCGAGGGCATGCGCCCACTGCACGTCGAGGGCCGATTCGGTCTCCCATCCCTTGGTAGGATCTGTGCCCGGCAATGACGTGGTACTGCCCGTTTGCGACATCACCGTCAGGCTCGGGGGATCGGGCAGTCCGAACGTGGTATCGAACAGATGCAGGTCGCTGACAACGGTCGGATAGTGATAGGCATCGACGATGGCGATCGTTTGACCCGTCCCATCGTTGCTGAGCTTGTTAAAGCCATATGCCGATGCAATCTGGCTGGGGTTGTAGGTTACCGATGTATGCGGTGTCATCGTATGGGGCGCGGGAATCGTATGCGACGCTGTTTCGTAGGTCGTCGTGGCGTGCTGAGTGCCCAGTACGCTCGCCGTGGACAGCATCGATCGTACTTCCAGGACTTCAACCTGGGCCGGCGTCTGACAGGTGGTGGGGTTCGAGCGACGTTGCCGGCGACGTTGGCTCTGGACGACCAGACGCTCAGACCAGCTTCGATACCAACGCTTCCAGACAGACTTTGAGACAACCATAGCCCGATCCCAGGTACTTTAAGGGGTGTGATGAGACCACGGAAACGCACGAAAACGCGTTGAGCGCGATCGAGTGATTCCTGACATCCACCTTCCAACTACGTGGTCCATGACGGACAAACGCAGGGCCCGATTCGCCTGGGGAGAGCGGTCGTTTCGGTGTTCAAACCGAATTGGAAGGTAGCACCAACGCATAAAGGACTGGGGAGCCGTCCTCACATGTAGCAACTTAGCTCATGTTTCCAGAAAGATTCAAAAACCGGAATTATTCCAAAAACCATCCGACCGGAAGATCGTTATGCCGTGACGAACCGGTCCGGTCTGCACGATCGGCACATCCGAAATGTACCGGACGATTTGCAATCGATGCATTGAACTGAACGGGGACATCACCAGTCGACGAGACCATCGCAACTCGCATTCGGCAAGTAGCCAAATGTGCGTCTACCGATTGCGACCGGCTGCCGTCATGCCTGCCTGGCGACACCTACGCATCCGCCACCACGGAGGTCTGTTGGGACGCGGAGACTCCAACGCGAGGTGATGCCTCGATCGACAACAACCGAGGGGATTCATTCCCCACTGGAAAGAAATTCCTGCAGTGACTCCGTTTCGTTCGTCTGATCTTTGTTCTTGCTGAGGACTCTCAGAAACAGGCCCAAGATTGCTAAACCGTAGCCTGGTAAGGAATGCACCAGGCCGATCAGCACGAACACCATCGAGATCCCAAACACCAGCCACATGCCGTTCAGATCGGGATCGGCCGCCTGTGCGACCAGGAAAGAGGTGTGGATCGCGCTGTGGAGCGACCCCACGACGCTGACGATGAACGGAAACGGTGAAATGAGCAGGATGGCAAACCCGGCGAACGGTTCACGACCTCGAAGGACCAGTAGCAAAACGAGCAGTGTCGATAACAGGGCGGCCACCGGGATGACGATCGCATAGCCACCCTGCACTTCCATTAGAAAACGAAGGTAGGGCTGATTCATATTCGGCAATGAGTTTGGCAGCATCGAAATCGTTTCCCAGTGCGTGGCTCGCGGACATGTTGCGCTGAAACATGGGTAGAAGTGATGGACTTGGACTCGCGGGATTGGCCTGAACAGGCTCTCACTCCGGAGATGTGTCGTTTCGATTGGCTCAGGTCGTCTTTTTGCCAACCACTTTGGGTCGTGATAAGGCTCGTCGTGTCATCACACAAGCCACGATCAGATATGTCGGTAGAGTCAACGACAACCCGGCCAGCGGGGTCGCCATGGCGAAGGATGTGCCGAGTGCCAATTCGTCTGGTTTAATCGGTGTACTGGACGCGGCGATGACTGAGGCCGCTGCAATCATTCCGTTCAAACAGACCAGGACGGCGATCACCAGTGGTAAGGGAATCAGCGTGAGCAACAGCGCCCCCGCAGTGGTGCCCTTGCTGCGGTAAAGGGCGAACAGAGACAGGGTGAGGGAAACGACGGCTGCAACGAGAAGGAAGATCAGGCGGACCAAGCCGATCGCCTCAATGATCCAACCGAACAGGCTTTCGTCATTGGGTGGCATCGGATGTTTCGCCTCTCCGTACGACGGACTCGCAGTTCATCGAGAAATTCTGATCAACTCGATTCAGTAGGCACTCAACAACCTGTTGAAAAAGGGGTCGTTAACCGGACATGATCGATGGATCAGGTTTCGGTCGTCGTGTCTTCGAAATCAACAGCCATGCCGCGAAGGCCGTCAGCGGCGTAATCAGATACCAGTCAGCGATCCAGTATTGTTTCAGCCCCGAACCGGGCGTCGCAAGGTCACAGTAGACAATCCCGCACCACTCCCAACGCGATTTTTGCTTCACCATCGAACGTCCACCAAAGTCGAATGGCGAATTATCTGGATAGCGGACGTTCCACGAGATGCTGCCATTATGGGAATAGAGGGAATGATTTTTCCAGAGAGTGACATGGTCGTCGGTGGTCGAGAAACTGCGGACCCAGACCACGACCAGTCCACAGGTCATGGCCAGCAACAAGACACCTAGTTTGCGTTTCCATCCGAGGAAGACATCTCGCATGTGAAACCTCACCTGGGCAACGGTAGCGCAATTGGACGTGCCTGTTCAAGACGCACGACAGACAACCGCTCTATTCTAACTCACGTGGACGCCATAGCTGGATCAGTCGGCCAACGGCTTGGTCCGTCAGTTCTGACCAGTCCTGGATGTCAAATTCAATCTGTGCCAAAGCCGCAGTGGGATAATGCATGGGAGTAGTAGTGATTCGGGACAACAAGTCTTCCAATCCCGGATTGTGTCCGACCAGCATGGCGCAGTTCACTGTAGACGGCAATTGGCTGAGGAGACTAATCATCTGGTCGGGTGAGGCGTGATACAGTTCGTCATCAAACGACGTGGGCGGTACTTGTTTCCAGTCGGCAAACATCCGATCAAGAGTCTGCCGGGTGCGAACAGATGGTGAACTGACGATCTGGTCGATTGTGAACGATTCACTGCGTAGTCGGTCGCCGATCGTTGCAGCGGCTTTCCGGCCGCGCCCGTTCAGTGGCCGATCAAAGTCGTCTAACTGCGAATCCTTCCAGCTCGACTTCGCATGTCGCATGAGCAAGACGGTCTTGTTGTCCATGGCCAACTTCCGAAATCATCAGTATGGGTCGATGAGAAGTTTCACACAAGAAAGTGCAGCCACATCAGCGAGGGCGATTCCCGGAACGGGGACGTAGGATCAACACGGCGATGAACATGCCAACCAGCATTGGCAAGACGATCCGAAAGTCGACTCGTTTGCCGGTCAGAAACACAGCCAGTCCGACAATCCCGATGATCATCGGTGCGGACGCCTGGCCCAAGTCTTTGCGGCGTGAAATCGAGGGCAAGGCCAGCCACAAGGCGGCCATCACCAGACCCACTTTCAGACAGGCACCGGTCCAGATGTTCTGGCTGTCGCCGAACGTCCAGATCAATCCGGCACCGGTCAGCAGCACGATCGCAATCGTCCCGACCAGGTTTCGGTTCAGTGTGACATTCTGTGGGTTTTGAGTGTTGTCCGGCATGAATTGATTAAAAGAATCCTAAGACCTTCATCGACGCAGTCGGCAACCGGCAGTCCTTTGCCATGGATTCAGCACCGGCCTGATCGCCTGTACAAACAGCGTCGTCGAAAACGTGGCAAACCGCAAAGTACCTTGGAATTCGCCTTTATTCCATTCAGGAAGCAGTTTCTTCAATTGGACGGCGACGTTACGATAGGTGATCCAATCATTTCCGAAGTGGCAAAAGGTATTCCAATGCGCTGCCGGTTCGTGGAAGGGGTCGATTGGATGTCGACGCACTTATGGCTCGGTTGAGAATTCCGGAAAGGCTCACTCAGCAGCAGAATTGACCATCGATTCTGCGACGGCACGTGAGCCGGTTACCATTTCCCAACACGCAGTTAGAACAGCACGAAGGTTCATGATGCTCTGGGAGCAACGAGTCCGGTATGCGGCACTGACCGACATCGGCTTTCGTCGACAGAACAATCAAGACTCGTGCGCTGTCTCCCTGTGCCTGAAGCAGGAGAACTGGGAAGAAGGCGGGCATCTGTTCGTCGTCGCCGACGGAATGGGTGGTCACGCGGTGGGCGAACTGGCCAGCAAGATCGCCACCGATACCGTTCCTCATATGTTCGGTAAACTGCGCGACAAGCCTCCGGCGGAAGCGCTGCGGATCGCCGTCGAATCGGCGAACGAAGCAATCAATGAACGTGGTTCACAGAACCACGATTTTCTGCGCATGGGGACGACCTGTTCTTCACTGGTGCTTTGTTCGCAGGGAGCCGTCATCGGACACGTCGGTGACAGTCGTGTCTACCGCATTCGCAACCGGCAAATTGATCAATTGACGTTCGATCACAGCCTGGTCTGGGAAATGATCCAAAGTCGCCGTGTGCATCCGCGCGATGCCGAACGGCTGTGTCCGCGCAATGTGATCACTCGTTCGCTGGGCCCTGAACCTGTCGTCAATGTCGACATTGAAGGTCCGTTACCGGTTTTGCCCGGTGACATATTTATTCTCTGTTCGGACGGTTTGTGCGGCCTGCTGAACGATGCCGAAATCGGCATGATCGCGGGGACGCTGCCACCGGACGAAGCTTGTCGGCTGTTGGTGAATCTGGCCAACTTACGCGGCGGGCCTGATAACATCACCGTCATCGTGGTGGAAACTGGCGATCTGCCAAAAGGCGTCGACCTGGTTTACGAACTACCGCCACCTCCTTCGCGGTTTGAAGGACTCAGTTGGGCGGGCTTCGGGTTGATGTGCCTGTTCGCCGCCATCTTCATGACGGGCCTGTATTTCTTCGAGCTCGATCCCGATCGACGCCTCGCGGGTGGAATCATGCTGGCCGTGGCGGCGCTGTCGGGAATCGGATTCTGGACCTGGCATCGCAGTCAGAGTCGGCCTGTACCGTCGATTCGCGACCCTCGTTCGACGATCGCCTGGCGACCGTATCGAACCGCGTCCGCCATCATCTCGGACGAGTTTGTCGACCAGTTGACGCGGATGGAAGCCGACTTGCAACGTGCCGCTCAGGAAGACCGGTGGCCTGTCGAATGGCCAGAGTATGAAGAGGCCTATGACCAGGCGCGCGAGGCGGTCGAAAAACGGTTGTTCGGCCGCGCCTTGATCGCCTATGGCAAGCTTTTCGATCTGTTGATGAATGCCATCCAGCAGCAACGAAAACTGCACCAACGCGAGACCCGTCCGAAAAAGGGAAGTTCGCCTTCGATCAACACGGTGAAGGAAACGAACGGCAATGGCGCGACTCGTAAGACGGACCCCGAAATCAAGACGCCGCCTTCGACAAACAAACCTAGTTGATTGCACTCATGGGGATCGGTACCCAAACTGGTCTGACGCGACGTTATGTCACGGTTGCCGGAATCGACTCAGGCCAGGCGCCGAAGTCGATCGAACACATGCACGGGACGTTTCGCATTCCAACCTTGGTCAGGAATGCGGATCAGTTGGTGCGAGGGCTACCGCGGACAGTGGATTCGGCCTGAAATCCTGACATCAACAAAAGCCGTGTGGTTATCTCCATGTCCACCTGAATTACCGGGGATACAATGCTACAGTATGCGGTCTGGTCATAAAGGAGTCCCGCAGGCGGGTGTGCGAGCAGCAGAATATGTCACGAAAAACAGAGGCGGATGCCGTTGCCGAAACTCGACAACTGCTCTCGAATTGCGGCTTGAGAACCACAGCCGCTCGGCTGGCGGTGATGCACTGGTTGCAGGAGGCTCATTCCCCCGCGACTCACGCCGAAATCGCCTCCAGTCTGGTTCCATTGGGCTTTGACAAAGCGACCGTGCTGCGGAATCTGACTGACCTGGTCGAAGCAGGCTTGGTCACACGCAAGGAACTGGGTGACCACGTCTGGCGATTCGAACTGCGTGACAACTCACACCCACAGGGCTGCGAACATCCGCACTTTATCTGTGTCGATTGTGGTAGCGTAACGTGCCTGCACGCATTCGAGATCTCCAAGGCGGCCATGAAGTCGGTCACCGAGATTGGCCGTATGACGGAAATCCTGATTCGCGGTCATTGCCAGTTGTGTCAGTAACCCAGGCCGACAACCAATCAGATGCATTCCAGTGGATCTCGATTGTCCACTGACCTATTTAATTGTGAACTGTTTTCATGCGCGTCGTATTAGCAATGAGTGGTGGAGTCGACAGCTCTGCCTCGGCCGTGTTGCTGAAACAACAAGGTCACGAGGTGATCGGACTCTTCATGCGCTCGGGTGCCGTGGAAGAAACGGCCTGTCGCACCGAACCCTCCACGTTGCCAGTCCTGCCGATCCTCAGCGCCAAGCCGAACAAACAGGGATGTTGCAGTGCGTCGGATGCGGCTGATGCCCGCCGCGTTGCCGACGTGCTGGACATTCCGTTCCACGCGCTGAATTTTTCGGACGCGTTCGGACGCATCAAGGACTATTTCGTCGACGAATACCTGGCTGGCCGAACTCCGAATCCCTGCGTGATGTGCAACAACTGGTTGAAGTTTGGCAAGCTGTGGGACTTCGCGGTCAGTGTGGGGGCCGACCACATCGCGACAGGGCACTATGCACGGATTCAATCGGTCGACGGACAGCCGGCACTTATACGGGGCCGAGATCTGACCAAAGATCAGTCTTACGTCCTGGCGGGAATCAACCGCGACATTCTGGATCGGATCCTGTTTCCGGTCGGCGACCACACCAAGCCCGAAATTCGCGCCTTGGCTGCCGAAGCCGGTTTGCGCGTGGCGACCAAACCCGATAGTCAAGAAATCTGTTTCATTCCCGACAACGATTACGTCGGCTTTCTGGAACGGTATCGAGGGCGACCTGACATGGCCGGCGACTTTGTCGATCCGCAAGGGCGGGTGCTGGGCAAGCACACGGGCTATGATCAGTTCACGATCGGACAGCGACGTGGCTTGGGAATCACGTTCGGTGATCCACGTTTCGTGATTCGCATCGAGCCCGAATCGCGACGCGTCGTGCTTGGAACACATGACGATCTGGCCTGTCGTGCGCTGGAAGCCGACGGAGTCAGTTGGCTGAGCGACAGTGTTCCTGATCAATTCGAATGCCTGGCCCAGATCCGCTATCAGCACACTGCCGCCCAGGCAACGGTCGAGCGCATCGGCCCGGATCACGTGCGCGTGCAATTCGTCGAATCCCAATTTGGTGTCGCACCCGGTCAGGCACTGGTGCTGTATGACGGCGACCGCGTACTGGGCGGTGGTTGGATTCGTCAGAGCGCGGCGATCACGTCGTTCCCCATCGCTTGATGCTTACCCTGGACGAGCCAATGAATGTAGAAACCGCGGTGCCCTTGCGAGCGACCGCGGCTTCAAGTTGTTCGGCAAGACATCGGGATTGCGACGGTGGAGTCGCAGGCGAATAGGGCGGGACCCGGTAGTGTCTAGCACTCACCGTTGAATCGGTCCAAGCCCTCGCAAAAGGTTTGGCACCTCCGACGGAATCTGTGACATCCCGCCGAACGGTGCGGGTTATAAGAGCGACTCGAATTGTCCACAAGACCGGGATGGATCAGAAATCTCGATCTGACTGATTTCACGAAAAAGGTATGCGATTCGCCCTGCGCGCCTGTGGCGAAGACTGCCGAAGACCCGGGTCCCGTCTGCACCTCCTGTTCGGGTACTGGAAGCGGTGATGGGGCGAAATCTCTCAATAATTCTCGCATCGAATGCACGATTGCCGTGGGGAGGCAACGCTCGAGAAACACGAACAGGCCCCGAGAAGGACGTCAGTGAGATGCCTCGCCCTGGCTTGCTCACACACGCCATCGCCGCCTCACTGACGTCTCTCTCGGAGCCTGTCGTTGCCTGGGTTGGTGTCTATCTGGAATCGCGTTGATCGTGTGATGGCACAATCTGGCGGCGGCGAGTGATCCGTTCGATCTGCACGATGCGGCCTTCGCGCACAGTGATCGTGACTTCACCGAACTCCAATCCCCTCAGTGCCGCCAGAATCTCGTGACTGACGACTTCTCGACGCGCATCATCTTTCGTTCCTGTTTCCAGATTGCGCGCTGGTTGATCGGATTCGTCTGGTCGTTTGATATCGATCATTGAGACACCTACCTTCGTCGGATCACCCGACATCGCGCAAGCGGCATCGCTATTCTGAACCCGACTCAATCGCGAGTCCCGCCGACCCGCGGCCGGATCATGCGAAGATCTCACGCACGACGTTTCCTGCCACGTCCGTCAACCGGAAGTCGCGGCCGGCATACCGATAAGTCAGTAGTTCGTGATCCAGACCCATCAAGGCCAATAACGTTGCGTGCAGGTCGGTCGTATGCATGCGTCCTTCCACTGCGTGTGTCCCATATTCATCCGTCGCACCGTACGAGAACCCGTGCTTCACGCCGGCGCCTGTCAACCACATGGAGTATCCCGTGATGTTGTGATCGCGACCATCAACACCCTGCGCCGTGGGAAGCCGGCCAAATTCGCTGCCGAATAGAACCAGCGTGTCTTCCAGCATCCCACGTTGTTCAAGATCTGCCAGGAGCGCCGCAGTCGGCTGATCGGTGGCCGCGGTGTTCTTGATCAACCCCTGATGCAGGTTGTTGTGATGATCCCAACCGGGCTGGCAGATCTCGACGAACCGGACACCGGCTTCGCTCAACCGACGCGCCATCAAGCACTGTCGAGCGAACGCCCCAGCCGGACCGGGCTTTACACCATATGCGTCGAGTACCGCTCGCGGCTCCTTGGAAATGTCCAGCAGTTCGGGAACTTTGCTCTGCATTTTGAATGCGAGTTCGTATGACTGGATAACTCCTTCCAATTCATCAGGAGCACCCGGTGCCCCGACCAGATCGCGATTCATCGACTGCAGCAGATCGATCTGCCGTCGCTGTTGGTCTGCCGCAGTCGGCGACTTCAGATTCGGCAAGTACCCACTGTCGTTGATCCTGGTTCCCTGGTAATGAGCGGGCAGGAAGGCGCTGCCATAGTTGACCGTTCCACCGAAGTTGGGAGGTGGATTGATCGTGATGTACCCCGGCAGATCTTGATTCTCAGTACCCAAGCCGTACATCAGCCACGCACCCATCGACGGCCGCGTCAGTTGGGCTTGAGCAGCCCCAGTGTGTAACTGAATGACGGCTTGCGGATGCGCCGGAGTATCCGTATGCAGGCCACGCAAGAAACAGAGCTTGTCAACGTGTTTGGCGACGTTGGGATACAACTCGGACATCCACGTCCCTGATTCACCATGCTGACTGAATTTGAATTTTGACGCGGTCAGCGTGCCGCCACCCGGCCCCACTTTACCTCCGTCAGCCTGCAATTGCGGTTTGTATTCCCACGTATCCATCTGCGAGGCCGCGCCTTCCATGAATAGGAAGATGATGCGTTTGGCCTTCGTCGGGAAATGAGGCGCCTTCGGGGTCAGCGGCCCGGGAACGACCGAGTTCTCGTTAGCGGCGACTGATCGGGACGAGTTGCCACGGAGCAAACCGGCCAGAGCGAGATACCCGAAACCCGCCTTCGAAGTTTTCAACATTTGTCGCCGACTGATCGGTGCAGGCGTTAACAGTGACAATTCTTTGGGAGTTAGCAGCATGGCAATCTTTCGTATTGGATTGATGGATATTGACAGTTTGCGGATTCGATGGACTTACTTTAAGTAGCGGAATTCGACGGTGCCCAGCAGCGCCTGACACAGACTGAACCAGGCCGCTGTCGTGGCATCTTTCGCTGCAACATTTTCCTCTTTGACGGGTTCGTCGGTCGGATCGATGTCGTCGGGATTCACCGGGACAACTGGCGGTTTGGCCGCCTTCGTACCAACCGCAGGCTCAGTAGCAGTTGCGTCAGTCGTATTGCTGGTTTCGGAACCCGCCGCGTCAGTTGCCGATGCGATGGCTAAAGGCTGTTGAGGTGCTGCGGCAGCAATGACCGCCTCACTTTGGATGGACTGGAACTCCGACAGGTAGGCAGTCGCCCGGCCGACTTCAGCCGATGTCGCGAAGCGACCGAATGCCAGTTGATAGGCCAATTGAATCCTTTCGTCGTCACTCTTGTCCGGTTGCTGTAAGACTCGCTCAGCGAACGACAATGCTTGCCTGCGAACGAATGGATCGTTCAACAGGTAGAGAGCCTGTGTCGGGACAGTCGTCGTGTCGCGGCGACCAGTCACCATCCCTTGTTCGGCGAAGTCAAAGACTTCGAGGGAACGAGGCGTCACACCTCGAACTAATGGCAGGAACAGGCTGCGATAAGCAATCTGGCTCGATTCATCGGCAAGACGCCGAGCATCCGGCCCGTTGTTACGCATTTCGATCACTTTCAGGCCTTTGGCGAGCGATCCTTCAAACCGTGATAAATTCAACTTGCCCGATGTGGCCAGCAGTGCATCGCGGATCTCTTCAGCTTCCAAACGACGCGGACTGTGGCGCCACAGCAGCCGATTCGCGGGATCGACTTGCAGGTGCGCCGTGGTGGAATCGGCGCTCAGTCGATAGGCGTGACTCAGGACGATCGTGCGGACCAACTTTTTGACCGACCAACCCTGCCGAACGAAGTTGCCCGCCAGGTAGTCGAGCAGTTCCGGGTGTGACGGCCGATCCCCATTCAAACCAAAGTTATCAACAGTCGTGACGATTCCCTGATGAAACAGATGATGCCACACACGGTTCACGATCACCCGCTGCGTGAGCGGATTCTTTTCGCTTATCAGCCAATTGGCCAACTCCAGTCGACCGCTCTGGTTCGGGTTCACATTTGTCACGTCCGATACATCGACCAAACTTAGAAACCCGCGCGGGATACTGGGACCACGCTTCTCTGCTTCGCCGCGAATACGTACTTCGGTATCGCCGACCTGTTTTCCATCGCGAATTCCATAAGCCACCTTGCCGAGCACGGCAGGATCGGTCAGTGCCAGCAATTCCTGTTGAGTGCGATTCCATTTTTGACGCGCCATCTGCTGCTTGGGCCGACCATTCGGACCGGGCGCCATTCCTTCCTTCGTGCCACGGATTGCTTCGAATTCAGCTTTGGCGGTTTCGACGGCCTTCTTCAGTTCTTCGATTTTCGCCGCGGCATTTGGATCGGGTTTCGAATCGACACCGATGTTCAGCAACAAGCTCGGCTCGTAATAGTCCAAACCACCGCCGCCCATCTTGCTGCGGACTCCGGCGCACAGATCGCTGCTTTGGAAGATGCCCGCTAAGGCGTAATAGTCGGTCTGAGGAATTGGATCGAATTTATGGTCGTGGCACCGAGCGCAACTTGCGGTCAGTCCCAGAATCGAGCGGCTGACGGTATCGATCTGCTCATCGATATTGTCCATCGTGAACCGTACTTTGAACCGCTGATTGACATCCTTCACGCCCAGTGCCAGAAATCCGGTGGCGACGAGTTGCTCGACTTTTTCCACCGGCGAATTCGCCGGCAGCAGGTCACCTGCAATCTGTTCACGGATGAATTGGTTGTACGGCTTGTCGTTGGTAAACGAATCGATCACGTAGTCGCGATACCGCCAGGCATGCGGATAAGGAACGTTTCGGGCTGAACCGGTGGATTCTCCGTATCGTGCAACATCCAGCCAGTGCCGTGCCCAACGCTCGCCAAAGGCCGGCGACTTCAACAGTCGGTCCACGACTTTCTCAAATGCGTCCGTGGACGTGTCATTGACGAACGCCGCGATTTCTTCCAGTGTGGGAGGTAACCCCGTCAGATCGAACGTCACTCGGCGGATCAGCGACAATTTGTCCGCATCACTGACCGGCAACACGCCCTTCTCTTCCAACTTGGCCAGAACGAAGCGATCGATATCGTTCAGGACGAAAGATTCGTTGGACACCGAAGGTGGTTTGGGTGAAGCAATCGGCTGCCAGGCCCAATGCTCACGGCGTAGCGAGTCGTATTCAGGGTTGGGCGCGGTCAGATCCGCGGGCACGACAATCGCGGGCCAGGCGGCACCGTCGAGGATCCACCTCTCAAGGTCCGCGATCTGGTCGTCAGTGAGCTGCTTTTTGGGCGGCATCTCCAAGCCACCTTGATGTCGAACCGCCTTGATCAACAGGCTACTTTCCGGATGACCGGGCACGACTGCCGCCCCGCGACGACCGCCTTCAATCAACCCAAGCCGATCATCGACTCGCAATTCACCCTTGCCACCGTTGTCGGCAGAATGGCAGTTGAAGCAATTGTCGACCAAGAGTGGACGAATTTTCTTCTCGAAGAACTCGATCTTCGCCGGTTCAAACGGTGCAGGCGACTCCACAGCAAGTGCAGAAGAGGCCGAGCACAGACCGGCGACAGCAGCGATGGACCAAAGTCTTCGCAATGGAAAGAGTGTTCTTCGTTTGAATTTCGAAATCCCAACTGATAACTCGTTGGCCAAGATGTTCCCCTTATTCGAAGCCTGATATTCGGTGTATGGATCGATGTTGGTGTTGGGTCAGCTCATCCCCGACTGAGAGTCAGATTGAAATCGTGCCTGTTCTTCCCTGGTTTGACTTCCGCTTTCAGAGTCGAAAGCTTGTTGTAGCGCGCGGGAATGTCGATCAACGGAGCTGTGTTGTCCGGCGTTGGGTCGTCATCCATCGTGACCCGTATGGTGTGGGTCCCAATAACGGCACCAGGGCGAGAATTCGTGAACTGCAATCGGTAATAGCCGTTCTCGTCGGCGAATCCGATCGAAGGAGAACCACCGCCTTGGACTGGCTGAAACTCAACCATCACCAGTGAAGCCGGTTCGTCGTCGATCGTGACAACGCCTTCGACGTAACCTAGCGGCGGACCTGATTGTTTGCCGCAACCCGACAGGCCGATACTCAAAAGGAACGCTGCGATTGGAACTGACACCGTCTTATGAATGCTGATGGCCACAATAGAATCCTTGGTTTGACGATGAATCTGGACGAGGCGCGTTTTTGGTCACAACGGATCGTCAGAAATCACTGACCGGGTTGCCGTCGTTCCGCATGCCCAGACGGTTGTACAGTCCCAACATCGATGAGGGGTTCGTGGGAACAGCCAGAGTGTTGTCGAGGTAAATGCTTTCGCTGACGAAACGAACACTGCCATCCGCCAGGACAAAGTGAGTTCCACCCACATGATTGCTGTGGAACGCACGCGGTGAATTACCACCGTTCAGATTGATCTTCCAATTGGTAATGCCCAACTGCTGTCGCAGACCGACATCGCCATTGCCGGTATAATTCCGCGTTCCAATCCACACGCCGGCCAGGTTGGTCCAGTTTCGTTCGCCGACCATCAGTGTGTTGCTGGTCCCATCGACAATGTCGCTGATGCGCACTCGGCTGGCCGGCCAGAAGATGCCATAGGGATCAGTCTGAGTCTTGACCCAATCGACGCCGTGCGACCAAAGGATGCCTTCGACTCCGATGTAGTTCGAAGTTCCGACAGACGTATTGCCGAAGATGGCATTTGAGAAGGGCCGACCAGTGTTGATATCGGGAGCCGTGTCTGAAGGGCAGCGGTAGACTGGAAGTTTCGTTTGAGTGAGCGGGCGCAGGATGGGATCTTGCATCAGCAAGCACAACTCAAGCTGATTGACATTCAATTGGTTGTACAGATTCGCTTGATCAACTTGCGGCAAAATGTAAGTTGACCAGCCGTAACCTGCGGCGCGATTCGCGGTCGTGAGGTTAACCGTATACCCAGGGTCGGGCGTTTGAACGGACAGCGCATTTCCAGGCGGAAACGTGTTGTAAATGTCGTGGTAGTTGTGTAGCGCCAGCCCAATCTGCTTCAGATTGTTTTTGCATTGAGTTCGACGCGCGGCTTCACGTGCCTGTTGCACACCCGGCAGCAACAGCGCAACCAGGACGGCAATGATGGCAATCACGACGAGCAATTCGATCAGCGTAAATCCGCGCAGCCGATGTGAGCGCTGGACTATTTGGTCATTTTTCATAATGGTCTCCGATTTGATATTGGCAATACGTGGTCACGCTTCGGTGGCTCAAAGCAGATTGCTGCGTCCGCTTGACCTCGACCCCGCAGCGCAGAATGCGGCGAAATCTTGAGGCCAGGGTCGTTCACACGACTCAATCGCCACGCGAACAAAAATGGCTCAGGCTGCTACCGACTTAGTGGCAACTGATGCAGAGGCAACGCGAGTGACAACAGCCGCTGGGACACAACCGGGGTAGCGTGCCTGGCCAGCAAGAGATTGCTGACACGAGCGGGTGTTCCTGGCCGACGATTTCGATCGCGACTCTCGTCGGGCGATCTTGAGTGAGAATAACCGACATGGAGACCTCCGAGGTCTCTGCCAATACCTCTGGTTAATACCAGTCAGCATGGCACTTGCATCGACGGCTGGTGGGCCTGTGGCCTCATCCAGATATATCACCAATTTAGACATTATTTATTATCGACGGACAATCCGGAAATGTCAAGCCGATCTTGAAAGAAATTCTCGACCGGCAAGTACTGAAATGGGGATGCGGCAAAACGCTCGAAAGCCAATGGTAACAATGGCCTGAGCCTGGCGGGTTTAGCCATGCTTTCAAAGGCAATCCGTGAGCGCTCGTGGAGCACCGCCGACCAAAAAAAGAACTGCGGTCAAGCCAGCGATTACAACTTGGCGGATCGTTTGTTGCGACTGGCGCGTGCGGTTCGATTCTGGAGATTTGTCAGATCTTCTGACGTGGCACGCTGGCCTTCACTGAAGGCGAACGACGCTTTTTGAGCCTGTTTCCAGTCGCCCGATTTGGCTAGATCGACAACTTTGTCAAACGCAGACCGTTCAGCATCGGACATGTCGCCTTCTTCGTAGCGCTGTTCAATCAAGGCAATGGTGGCATCGAGCCATTGCGAATTCTTGGCAGAAACAGCGGTTTGCAGCGCTCCTAACAATACGCGGTTCGCGGTTTCTAGTTGCGGGGCTCGATTGCAACCGGCAATCAATGCCAAACCGAACCCGCAAAGACATCCCCAGGCCGATTGCCGCAACATACCGCATGCTTTCTGCAAACTCTGACTCGATTCTTACTGTCAGTTGGGAAACGGAACTCGGTCACACAACTCCCAACAATGCATTTCTAACGTTGTTGCATACTGTGTGCAAGTGCGTTTATTTGGCATCGGCTTAAATTGTGTTGAAACATCACAAAATGGCTGCTGACAGCACCAGTTTGTTAGACTGACGTGGTCTCCTTTCGACAGCCTGATCGCGATTTGAAGCACAACCTCAAAGGGCACACCAATGAATCTGCGTCGCTGGAAGCTCGTGCAACGGTCACTCACGATGTTTGGCGTGCTGGTGGCGGCATCCGGTGCGTCTGGTGCCGATGATCAACAGGCGTTGCTTAAGACGTTTGTCGACGAGTTCGTCACAATCACACCTGGCAAGGGTGATTTCCCCGCTCAATTCGAAATGGGTTCGGAC
>Ga0105238_10000350_pt1 | contig 49662 bp, 55 predicted proteins | sample KBSC34metaG_FD_81526 | JGI IMG/M metagenome (GOLD analysis project Ga0105238, IMG submission 81526) | Corn rhizosphere microbial communities from Kellogg Biological Station, Michigan, USA - KBS C3-4 metaG | ecosystem: Host-associated > Plants > Roots > Rhizosphere > Soil | place: Michigan, USA...
CGTCGACGTCTTTTGGCATTAGGAACGGTAATAAACCTACCCCGCTTATAAGGAGGGCGACGATAAATAACGGCAAGACGTACAGATGTCTGGTGAACTTATTATTCTTAAGTGTCATATTTAAATTGTTTTTTTTATTTTGGATGTTTACTGGTTTCAATCTATACCATAAGCGGATACATGTAAACAGCCAATTTATAAGTTATCCACAGCTTCGACTTCATAAGCGGGCTGTAGTTACATTCCTAAGGTGTTATTACATAAGGTGTTAATAAGTAGCCACTACGACCAGATCGTGTATCATCGTGTAACTTCCGGCCGGAGTCAGTGGTTTGATATTGGCGATATAAGAAATGGTGTAGTCGGTTTCTCCCCAGCCGCTCGCGCCCGAAGGCGTCTGGGCGATAGTGTCGCCGACATTATATTGGAATTGGTTGGTTGTGTCATAACCGGTCGCCGCCACGCCGGTAGCAAACGTGCCATCGGGCTGAGGCGAGGGATTGCTGCCGAAATTGCCGGCTCCTAAGTTATTAGGGCCCACCATATTTATACCGAACTGCTCCGTCCCCGGCACGGATGAGCCGAGAGTGGTCATGGCCGCCAGCGTATACGTGCCCGTACCACTGGTGTAACTTGGCGGCTGACTCATAGTCTGGACCGTGTAACCGCTATCGATATAAGCTCGCACATGGAACCCGGCCGTGCCAGTCTTAGCTGACGCCGTGTCCAGCACGCCCAAACTGACCACCGGCGTATCTATACCCAGCTCCAGAAAAGGTTCATTAGGCGTCAGAAAACCGGAATATACCTGATAGCCGTTACTGTTATACCGTCCGACGCCCAGAGCGCCGGCGCTGGCGCTGGCCTTGTAATTAGCCGAGGACTGGTTGGTATCACCACCGGCACCGAATAAGACTTCGTTGGTCTTATAGTTGCTGGAGCTGTACTGGGCCATGGCCACCCCGCCAAAGATTACGAAGAAAAAGGTGAGAAAGCCGACCGACCATAACCGTTTCATCATCTGGAGTATAACATGCTGCCAGCGGTGTTTTAACGCATCTGAAAACTGTTAGCGATGTTCAGCGGCGCGTCTGAATTGGGATCCAGACCGACGTCTTTATAGGTGATTATCAGTTGGACGCGCTTGCCGCTGGATAATTTCATATTGAGCCGGTAATCACCGTTGATCTCGCCGAATATCATGTAGTACTCCGGGGAATCGGGGTCGCATAGCATAGTGGTGCTGCCCACGCTGATTTCTCTGACTTTGTGCAATTCGCCTTTGGCGTACGAATTGACGCACGGATTTGAAACAGCCGTCGCCTGCAGGCTGTTGTCATTGACGATATGCACCGGGACCACCAGCGGCACTTCCAGGTTCAGCGGCGCCGGGACCTGGTTTATATAAACGATCATCTCGGCCAATTGCTGGTTTTTACGGAACTTCAGATAAGTGATGCGGTTGGCGTTCGTCTCATCCTTTTTAATGACCCAGGTATCGGTATCCTGGAACTGGAAAATGTCATTAGTGAAAGTCCGTTTCTGGCTTGTTATCTGAGTATTCTCTTCTTTGGACGTGACGGACGCCGGCTGTTTGGAGTTGTGATAGCCGAAGTAGATATATGCGGCCACGGCCACGAAAGGTACCAGCGCCAAAAGCGTGATTATCATCCGGCGGCGCAGCTGGGCATAGCGCGGCCGCCGCACCGGCTTGCGGTAAACGTAAGCACTACTCATAATATATAGCTAGTTAAACATAAGCTTACAAAAATGCCCAGCGACGAAAAGAAACCGGCGCCAGACGCCAAGACCCCTGTTGAGCAGCCGGCCGCGCCGGCGGCTCCGCCGCCGGAGAGCAACAGTTTGGATAGTGGCGCGGCGGCGCCTCCAGAGCCTGGCGCCGAGCCTCCAAATGACGGTTCTAAGACGAAAAGGCGCGTCCCGGGTTTAAAAAATATCTGGCTGGGCGTCTATATCCTGGTGGTGGCCGGCGCCGTAGGCGTGGTGATAATGAGCGTCAAGACAAGTAAGCCGACGACTACCGTCAGCAAGGCCGGCTCGCTGACCGACCAGCAGCTTTCTTCGCTAAAAGGCAATACGACCTTGGTCGGCGACTCCAAGCAGACCATAGATATCCAGGGCAGCTCGATTTTCGAAGGCGGCATACTGGCCCGGTCCGATGTCAGCATCGCCGGCACGCTTAAGGTGGGCAGCGGCATATCTATCCCTTCCATCACGGTGGGCGGCGGCGGTACTTTCGGACAGATAGGCATCAGCGGCGGGCTGAACGTCGGTGGCGACACCCAACTGCAGGGCCAATTGACGGTCCAGAAGAACCTCACGGTCAATGGTACCGCCAGTTTTGGCAACCTGAGCGTATCGACCTTGGGCGTCACCACGCTCCAGCTTAGAGGCGATATAAGCATCAATCAGCATATAGTCGCCAGCGGCGGTAATCCAGGTCGCAGTCTGGGCACGGCCGTCGGCGGCGGCGGTACGGCTTCCGTCAGCGGTTCCGATACCGCCGGCACCGTGGCTATCAATACCGGATCGGGACCGCCGGCCGGCTGTTTTTTGACCGTCAATTTTACTAAGAGCTTCTCCACCACCCCGCATGTGGTCATCAGCCCCAGCAATAGCCAGGCGGCGACCCTGCAGTATTACACTAACCGCACCACCAGCGGTTTCAGCGTCTGCACCGCCGGAGCGCCCGCCGGCGGCACCAATTACGTCTTCGATTACGTCGTTATAAATTAAATACTTAACTAATCAAGTATTTTTGATCGGGCGGAAGCGCGGCCGGACCTCGCCGTGATATTCCACCATCTCCAAGAAGTTCTTGGCCGTACGCACCCATACGATGTTTTTCTCCAGCGAGCGGTAAACCACGCATGGCGCCTCGCTGTCCTCCAAAAACCCGGTGGCCACGATCTCGTACCGGCCGCCTTTGTAATGTTCGAATAACTGGCCGTCGGTCGGTCGCTCCAGTCCGGTCCAGCCGGCCATTATCTCATCTATGGGTCTGTGCTTTGTCATACGTCCAAGAAAACGCGGACTTCGTCGGCTTTGACATGGATGACGCCGCGGGTGATGTTCATGCTGAAGTCTTCCTTACCATCTTCCCGGACGATTACCGGCCCGGGTTCCAGCAAAGAGATGAAGCTATGATGGTTACCCAGGATGTCGAAAGGACCCACCCTGTTGCTGGCCGAAACGCTGGTGGCCTGGCCGTCAAAATACACTTTGAAAGGAGCATATATCTTGACGTGCATCTCCTTGTTCGTTGGTTTAGCGGCCTCGCTCATTTGCCGTGGATTATGGCTTCTACGCCTTTTAGGGTGTCCTCGCGGCTGGAATATTCACCTTTCTTATTGGTGAACATTTCGGAGACGAACATGTTCTGCGAGAAATATTCGATGAGTTTCTTGGCCTTGGCGAAGTCGCTGCGATCGGTCGGTGAAAGTTCGGATTCGCCGATGATGGCGATGATGTTCTTCAGCGACTCGTACTTTTGCAGCAAAGCCTGGACCTCGACGCTTAGGCCATAGTGGCGTTCGCCGACGATGTCCGGGCTTAGCAGGCTGGAGGTAGTGCGGATGAGATCGACGGCCGGGCGGATCCCCTGTTCGGCGACCTTGCGGGAAAGGACGATGGTGCCGTCCAGCTCGTGCTGGATCATCAGCACCGCCGGATCGGACAAGTCGTCCGCCGGCACGTAGATGGTCTGGATGGAAGTAATCGAACCGTTATCGTTGGAGCTTAAGCGGTCCTGCAGCAGTTTCACGTCGCTGAATATGGTGGCTTCGTAGCCGCCTTCGCTCGGAATCTGGCCTAAGATGGTCGCCAGCTCGTTGTGGGCCTGGATGTAACGATACATGTTGTCGGCGAAGAACAGGATGTCCTTTTTCTCCTCGTCGCGCATATGTTCCGCGGCGGCTACCGATGACAAGGCGATAAGCATCCTTTGGACCGGGTTCTGGTCCATCTGTCCGAAGAACATGCAGGTGTTTTTGAGCAGATCGCCGTCTTTCAACGTCTCATAAAGTTCGTGGCCTTCGCGGATACGCTCACCGATACCGGCGAACATACTGAGCCCCTGCCCGGTCTTGGCGACGTTGTGGATCAGCTCCATGGTCAAAACGGTCTTGCCGACACCGGCGCCGCCGATAATGCCCATCTTGGAACCTTTGAGGAACGGCGTGAAGAAATCTATGACCCGCAGACCGGTCTCCAGAATGTCGCGCTTGGCGGTCTTGAACGACGTGTTGCGGCCCGGTACATGCATGATGTCGCGCATCTTGGTATCCGGCTTGATCTTCATTTCCAGACCGTCCAAAGGCGCGCCCAGAGCGTTGATAACCCGGCCGATGGTGATTTCCCCGACTGGAATCTCGACGCCTTTCATGGTCCGCTGGACGGGCATGTTCTTTTGCAGGAATTCGTCGCCGGTGACATTCAGGCAGACGGCCATGTTGCCTTCCAGCAGGTGGTCCACCAGCAGCAGTCCCTTCTTAGGACTTTGGGCGATCAGCACCTCGCCGATGCGGGGCGGATCGTCGTCGAACTGGATATCGACTACCAGCTCCTTTATCGCGCGTATGGAGCCGCTGGTCATTCCGTAGATCCCCTCAGTCCGTTAATAACTTCCATGAGGCGTCCGTCTTTTTCGTGGCGCCGGGCCCGGTTGTACATCAGGCTGACGTCGCCCAAAGTATCCTTGGCCCGTTCTTTGGCGATGCTCATGGCCCGGAAACGGCTGGCGTACTGGGCCAGTTTGGATTCCAATATGACCTCGCTTAGACTGATCTGCATCATCGATGTCTCCAGGTGCCCGACCACGGCGTAGACGTTCGGCTCGAAGATGTAGTTCTTTTCGCTGATCACTTCTTTGCCGGCTTCGACGGTGTTGCCCATCTCGGTGACCACGCTGCTTAGGTGGATGCTTTCGATGCTTTGGGACATAAGCGAATTATATCTCTGGTAATAGACCAGGGTGGATTTATACTTTTTAACCTCGACGACGATCGGCGAGGTGTTGATGTTGAGGTCATGTTCCGGCGTTTTGAAACTTTTTATGAATGGTATGCCTTTTTGGCTGAGCATCATGGCGCCGTGGTGGCCGATGATCAGGACGTCATGCTTGGCGGCGTCGTAGATCTTGGTGACTTCAGCGACCAGTCTTTGGTCGATATCGCCGGAGAAACTGCCTTCGCTGGTCACCAGTATCATCAGTTCTTTATTGACGACGTCGCTACCACCGTGCGCGTCCCGGCCGAAACGGAACATACCGTCGACCCGCAGCTGGCTGTAAATGCGCCACAAGTCGGCGAAGAATTGCTGGGATTGCAGTACCTGTTCGCGGATCTGGGCGATGTGGGCGCTGGCGATGCCCTCGAAAGCGCTGGTCAGCTCGACCATGGTGCCCATGGCTTCTTTTTCGACCGCCAGTTCTTTGGAACCTATCATGCCGCTACCGCCGCGCCCTTTAATGATTTTTCGGCGAGCTGCTCTTTGGCGACAGTGAACTGCTCGTCGCTTTTTACGGTCTTGGCCAATTCGATGGATTGTTTTTTCAGCTGGGCGATATCCAGGTTGGTGGTTGTGGGACTTTCCAGGACCACGCCCATGATCAGCTGCTGGGCGATAAGGTTGTAAGTTTCGCCGGGGACCTGCGTGAAGACTTCGCGCAGCCAGTTGCCCCGGACAATGTCGGCTTTGGCGGAGTCGGCCAGCTCGGCGCCGAAGTGCGAGAATTCCTGGGCCTGTTCGTAAGCCGCCTGGGCTTTGAGCAACGCGGAGTTCTGGTCCTTCTGACGATCGTTATAGCCTCTGGTGCCGACACGGGTGACCGACAGTCCGGTGTTAAGCGCCGGGCGGATGCCTTCGCGGAAGACTTTCATGTCCAGTATCCATTGTCCGTCGGTGATGGACATGATGTTGGTCGGCAGGAAGGAGGTGATATCGCCGCCGTCGGCCGTCACCAGCGGCAACGCCGTCAGGCAATGGTGGTTGGACTTCAGGCGCCCGGCCCGCTCCAGCAGCGAGGAGTGGGAATGGAAAATGTTACCCGGATAAGAATCCCGGCCGGGGCTGGTGCCCGACAGCAGGGAGATTTCGCGCAAGGCCTGGGCGTGAGTGGTCAGGTCGTCATAAACGATCAGCGTGTCGATGCCTTCTTTCTGCCACAGATATTCGGCCATGGTACAGCCGACATACGGCGCCAAATAACTCATCACCAATGATTCGAAGATGCTCGAGACGACGACGATGGCTTTTTCCATGGCTTTGTTGTCTTTCAGACGCGTCAGAAGGATGTCGACGTCACTGCGGCGTTTGGCGATCATCACGTATACCACTACTTGGTCGGTATCGCGCTGGTTGATGGCGATCTGAGTAGCTAAAGTGGTTTTGCCGGCTTTGCTTTCCCCGAGCATGGCCATCCTTTGGCCGCGCACCAACGGGAACAGAGTGTCGATGCTCATGACGCCGGTTTCCATCTGTTTTTCGAGCATTTCGCGGGCGTAGATCGGCGGCGCGTCGTTGAACACCCGCCAGGCGTTGTCGGCGGCTACGGCGCCTTGGCCGTCCAGAGGTTCCCCGGTTACGGAAATCACGCGCCCGATATATTCTTTGCCGACTTTGGCCAGCAGTTCGTTGTGCTGCAGGACCACTACCGAGCCCAGACGGGCCGGTCTGGCGCCCAGATGCAGTACCAATACCTTATCCTCCAAAATATGGTGGACGAATCCTTTGGAGCCGTCTTCGAAAACCACCAGCGAATGGACGTTGATCGGCTGCAGGCCCCGCACTTCCACCAGGAAGCTGTTGACGGCCATGACCTCGCCGACCGGATTGCCGCGGTCGACTAAGGCCTGGAAATTGCGTTTGACGTCACCGTCCACCAGGCGCTCCCTCCGCGACCGGCTGCTCCGGTACGCCTTTGATGAGCTGGGCCAGATACTTGGTCTGGGTTTTCAGATGATTTCGCAGGCTCATATCGAACACTTTGTTGGTGGTCCTTAACACGCAGCCGGCGGCGATAGCCGGCTGAAGTCCGACGGATAATAAGGTCTGGGGATGGATATTCTGGCGCATCCATAGCACGATGCGTTCCAGCGATTTGGGCGACGGTTCGACGGCGAAACTGATATGGAAGCTGGGCGCTGATTTATAAACCAGCTCCAGTTGGGCCATCAGCTTGCGCCGGGCTTCATCCTCCAGCAGATTGACGCCATTCTCGCGGCTAAGTTGATCCATCAATCGGCTCAGCTTGGGCAGCTGCATGGCGCTGCCGGCGGCTCGGGTCCGGGCACCGACGAAGAAATCGTTCAACCCGGTCAATTCCCTTATCAGGCGGTTGACATCGGTCTGGCTGACCACCGCCGGCGTCAATTTAAGAGGTTCCATTCTTGATGTCCTCGACGATGGCCGCCCTGTTGTTTTCTAATTCCCCGATGATGAAATCGAGCTGGTCGGATACATCTATCTGATTGCCGATGGCCTTGATCACGTAATGGTTGACGATGCTGGCCATCTCGGCCTCGAAGCGCGCTATGATGCGCTCCTGCTGGACTTTGGACTGGACTTGGAGCTGCTGTTCCAGGAGTTCACGCTGGTGCTCGATGGTATCGACGGTCTTTTGGATGGACTGCAGCGCCACTTGCTTGGCGTCACCGATAGACTGCTCGTATTTCTTGAATTCCTGCTGCAGCGTCTTGGTGATTTCCGAGCGCATGTATTCGTTAAGCTGGGTGGTGGTCTGGCGCAGGTCTTGCTGCAGGAAGGTGGCGTTCTCGCCGATTATCTTCTCGAAGTGCAGCCGGCCGCGGTTGCGCAGCTCTTCGCGGAAATCATCATTGAAGATGTGGGCGACATCTTCCTCGGCGGCGTTTATTATTTCGTCCTGGCGGTTCTTTTTACCTTTGCCCCCGGCGCCCTCTAACCTAAAGACCAGCCAAATGAAAGCCGAAGCTGCGGCTAGCAGCGACCCGATGATTAGAATTAACCCACCTGTATTCATTTTTCTTTTATACCTTCAGTAGTAAATATACCCCAGCCAACCCGATAATGAAAACACCGACCCCTGTAAAGACCGTCTTGTACATACCGCTGAAAATCGTTTTCTTGCTCAAAGGGTTACGACCGAGCGATATGAGAGCGCTGCGCACGCCGCTCCATAGGATAGTCAGCGCCGCCAAAATGGAAATCAGGAATATCATCAGCGCGGTGTAGACCCGGATGACCGGCACGCTTTTGTTAGCCAGGCCGTTGGCGACCTTACGAAGGAACGACGGCAGCGTGGGGTCGGCGCTGGATAGCGGATTCTTTTGGACGCTCAGATTCACATATATCCGGCCGATGGCCTTGTTATTGTGCGAGGTAACGACGTTGGCGGCGCCGTTGAAGGCGCTGGCCGCCCGGCCTAAGACGACCGACTGGCTGACGGTGGCCCGGGCGCCGATGCCGTCCACCGATGACATCGAGATATAATCCCCGGTTTTGATAGCGCCGTTCTCTACGCTTACCAGCACCTGGTAGGTGCCGGTGGTAGCCACGAAGACCTGGGTATTATTGCCGACCAGAGTGATTGGCGCGTCACTGGGATCGACCGCTACTCCGTACATCGAATTAAGACTGTTGGCGGTGGCGGCTTTGACGGTCTTGGCTTTCGGGTCGTCCAGCGCGACTATCAGGCCCGGCTGGATAGTCTGGGTAGAGGTAAAACCGGCGATCACATTGTCGGCTTTGGCCGACGCGGGCACCGCGATCAGAGGCAAAAAGACCAGCAGGAACTGGCAGCAAAACAGCAACATTTTTTGAACTTTTTCTGTTGCCTTCATCTAGGCGACATTATATTGCTAATGGCTACAAATGTCTATCTGTTGCCATCTGTTAGGACGGCCAGCTGCCTGACGGTCTTACGGATGTCGGCTTCGGTAGATTGGCGACCCAGGCTGAAACGCAGGGTGGCCCGGGCGGTTTCCTCATCCAGACCGATGGCCGACAACACGTGAGAAGCTTCCTCGCGGCTGGCGCTGCAGGCGCTGCCGACGGCGCATTCAATGCCGGCCTCGTCTAATTCCATCATCAGCCGTTCGTTATCGGCTCCCGGGACAGTCAGGCTGACGATATGCGGCGCCCGGCCGTTCTGACCGCCGTTTATTACCGTGTCTGGCCGTCGTTCCCGGATTTCTTCTTCGAACAGCCGGCGCAAAGCCATGACTCTGCTTGTCTCTGCTTGACGCTGGGCGGCGGCTAGTTCTAGGGCGGCGGCCAATCCGGCGCCGGCGGCGATGTTTTCCGTGCCCGAGCGCAGGCCGAACTCCTGGCCGCCGCCCAGAATCAGCGGCTCAAGCTTGATGCCGGCTTTGATAAACAGCGCGCCGGACTGTTTGGGACCGTATAGCTTGCCACCGTTAATCGTCATCATATCGACTCCCAGGCGCGCGGCGTGCAAGTCAAGGTAGTTACCCGCCTGGGCGGCGTCGGTATGCAGATATAGCGGCGACCCGACGCCTCTTTTTTTTCGCTCGTCCCTGACCTGAGCGATGATTTCGGCGATGTCGCGCAGCGGCTGGATGGTACCTAGCTCGTTGTTGACCAGCATGACGCTGATGAGCACCGTCTTATCCGTGATCAGAATACTTAACTTGTTAAGTATTATCCGGCCCCACTCATCGACCGGGATTCGCTTATGCGCGAACAGCCCGGCCGGCGCCAGGACCGATTCATGTTCGATGGCGCTGACCAGCGCTTCGCCTTGCGGATACCGCTTCATCAGCCCCTGTATAGCCAGATTATTGGCCTCGGTGGCGCCGGCCGTGAACACCACTTCCGCCGGCCTGGCCCCCAATTGCGCGGCTATCCGGCCGCGTATTCTATCCAGTCCGTGCCGGGCGGCCCGGCCCGACAGATACGTAGCCGACGGATTATGGAACATTCCCGAAAGATACGGCCGCATCGCGGCTTCCACCTCCTCGGCCATCGGAGTGGCGGCGGCGTAATCCAGATATATCTTCTTCATATGCCAAATAGCTTTATCGAGTTGGCCGTGGTATAGGCCGCCAGTTCCTCCAATGGTTCCTGACGCAGCCTGGCCAGGAACTCGGCGGTCGCGCGGGTATGTCTAGGTTCGCAGACCTGGCCGCGGAACGGCTCCGGCGTCAGAAACGGCGCGTCGGTCTCCAGCAACAGCCGGTCATTGGGAATCAGACGGGCGGCTTCCAACTGGGCTTCGTCCTTCGTAAAGGTCATGATGCCGTTCAGCCCCACGTACCAACCCTTTTCGATTATCCTATCCATTTGTTTGCGCCCGGAGCTAAAGCTGTGGACCACGGCCGTCACGGCATCGAAATCTTCCATGATCCGCCAAAAATCCTTCCAGGCGTCACGCACGTGGAAGATCAACGGCAGCTGAGCCGTCAGCGCCACTTCCATCTGAGCCCTGAATAATTTTTCCTGCTCGTCGCGCGGTGAGTAATCCTTGTAAAAATCCAGGCCGATCTCGCCAAAAGCCACTACCCGAGGCCGTCGGGCCAAATCCGCCAGTTCTGCCAATCCGTTTTTGAAATCGAATTCCTTGCCGTCGTGCGGATGGGCACCCACCGCCGCCCAGACATTGTCGTAACGACCCGCGAAGTCCACGCACTCCCGGCTGTCTTCCACCGAAGTACCGACGCAGACCATCCGACTGACGCCGGCTTCGGCGGCGTTGCTCATCACCTCGCCGATATTATCGGCCAATCTATCGAACTGCAGATGACAATGCGTATCCGTGAGTTCCATCGGTTCTTAAGCGGTTTTAGGTTTCTGAGCCTTAGGGAACATCGGCGGCGGTACCTCTTTGATGACACCCCGGCCGAAGATCTTATTTATGCTTTCGGCGGTTTCCGGCAGGAAAGGTTTAAGCAGTCCGGAAATCTGCTGCAACGAACCGACCATGTATGCCAATACTTCGCGCAGATGATCAGCGTCGCCGGTCTTCACTATCTCCCATGGTTTTTCTTCGTCGATGTACTGGTTCAGACCGCGCACCTGGTCCCAGATCTCGTCCATGGCTTTATCGAAACGGCACTGTTCGATGGCTTGTTCGTAAGGGCCCATATCGTGCTCGGCTTCCGGCACGGTCCCGACTAATCCTTGCTGATAGCGCACGATCATCGCCGCGGTGCGTGAGACGGCGTTGCCCAGCTGGTCGGCCAGCTCGTTGTTATAAGCCGCTTCCATCCGCCCCCAACTGAAATCGCCATCGCCATAACTGGGGATATGCCTCAAAAAGAAGTAGCGGAAGGCGTCGGCGCCGTATTTATCGACGACTTCTTTAGGCGAGACCACATTGCCGATGCTTTTGCTCATCTTACTATCGTTGATGGTGATATAACCGTGCACGTAAAGCGTCTTAGGCAGTTCCAGTCCCAACCCCAGCAGGATACCGGGCCAGATGGCGGCGTGGAATCTCAGGATTCCTTTGCCGATTACCTGCAAGTTGGCCGGCCAGAACTTCTTGAAATCCTCGTGCTCCGGATAACCGAGCACGGTTATGTAATTCAGTAGGGCCTCGAACCACACGTACATCACGTGGGCCGGATCACCGGGCACTGGGATACCCCATTCGATCTTGTCCTTGGGACGGCTGATGCTGATATCTTCGAGCCCCTGGTTGATGACCGACAGTATCTCGTGCTTGCGGGTTTCGGGGATGACCTTGAGCTGATCCGTCTCTATGGCTTGTTTGATCCGCGGCGCGAAGGTCGTAAGTTTAAAGAAATAATTTTCTTCTTCCAATTTTTCATACGGCCGGTTGTGGTCAGGACAGACGCCTTTGTTCCGCTTGACCACCTGCTCCGAGAAGAATTCTTCGTCGCCGGTACAGTACCAGCCGACATACTTGCCTTTATAGATATACTTCTCCAGATTCTTCCAGATCAGCTGAGAGCGCTGCTGGTGCGCCGGATCGGTAGTCCGGATGAACCGGTCATTGCTGATATTCAGCATCTCTAACAGATCCCGGAACTTGGCGCTCATATCATCGCTCAGTTTCTGGGGCGTGATATTCAACTCGGCGGCTTTCTCGGCGATCTTGCCGCCGTGCTCGTCAGTACCGACCGAAAAGATCGTAGGCGTATTATTCTGGCGGATATATCGGGCGATGACGTCGGCCATGACGAATTCCATGGCGTGGCCAAGGTGCGGTTCGCCATTGACATAGGGAATAGACGTCGTGACATAAAAGTTGCTCATCGTTGTATTAATTGTATCTGATAGGGGCGGATGTGGCTAGAAGAGCGAACCTTGCCGCGACTCTTCCGGTATCTCCTCGGCGCCATAAGGTATATGCAGTTCGTTGGCCAGTCGCTCCAAAAAGACCGCCAGGTCGGGAATAAGTTTGGGGGCGGCTTCGGGCAGTCCGAACCAGCCGGCTTTGTCGATTTCAGGGAACTCCTGAGTCTCACCGGACCGCGGCGGCCATTCCAGCTTGAAAGTATTGCTTTTGATCTCCGAAGCGTCCAGGTCACCCTCAACCGCCCAGATCATCACCTCTTTGCCGCTTTTGTAAGTCACCGATCCCAGGTCCGTCCATTCACCGTCGGGGACATTCAGGCCCAGTTCTTCCTGGAACTCCCGCTGGGCGGCTGATTTCGGATCTTCTTCCGGGTCGAACTCGCCTTTCGGGAATGACCAGTGCCCGGCGTCTTTCCTGTGGAACGGGCCGCCCATATGGGCGATGAGGACCTCGGGACGTCCGTCCTTAATCCTGTATACCATCAAACCGGCGCTTCTTGCTTTCATAATCATGGTGGGTCCTACAGGGCTCGAACCTGTGACCTCGCGAATGTGAATCGCGCGCTCTAGCCAGCTGAGCTAAGAACCCTCGGTAAACAGATTATACCTGCTGGGTATCGATGAAGTCACGGCAGAAGCGCTCAAACACGGCGTTGGTCCAGCCGAACCCGGTCTGAGACGGATATATCCCCTTAGCCGGGGGTTTGCCCGGCTGAGCCACGTTGTATTTTTCCAAAAAGACCCCGTGCTTATTGAACCAATCAAGGTTAGTCCTGAGCCATTTAATGGCGATGCGCCGGGCTTCTTCCTCGTAACCATATTTCTGTAACCCTTTGACCACCAAAAAGTGCAGCGGCGCCCAGCCGTTAGGATAAGCCCATTGGGTGGGCATGGCTCCCGGTACCAGGTCGCCGACTTGCAGGGCGTCAGTGGTGGATAAGCCGCCTTTCTGCTCGAATTTGTGCAGCGAATTGACCAGTTTGGCCGCCTGTTTCTCGTCTACCATGCCGGCCCACATCGGATAATAGGCCGCCAGCGAACTGACGCTGCCGCGTCGCTCTTTCACGTAGTTGTAATCGTAATAAAGGCCTTTAAGCTCGCTCCACATCAGCTTATTCATGTTTAATCGACGCTGGTGCGCGGCCTCATCCCACTTCTCGGCGGCGGTTTCATCGCCCAGCAGCCGTTCGGCGTAAGCGAAGTCTTTCTCGTATTTGTACAGCAGGCTGTTGAGGTCGACCGGCGTATAATTCAACGCCTTGTGCCCGAACCGCGGAGTCATGTCCCAGCCGCTTTCGGCCTCGGCCAGATCGTTCAGGTAATTGATATCGTAGTAGCGGCTCAGTCCTTCGTGGACCAGCCGGGCGTTAGGCTTGGTCTTGCCCATCCACACCGTGTGATATTCGCCCTGGGCTATGCGGATAGCCCGCTTCAACCAGCGCTTGCCGGGTTTGTAGGTCTTATAAACGTCTAATATGAAACTGGATAAGAAAGGCGGTTGACTGCGGCCCATCAGGTACGTCCTTGAGGCGTTAGGGATTACTTTGAAACGCTCGAAGGTATATAGCAGATCCTCAAGTATGCCCATGACCATCTCTTTATGCTCGGCGTCCAGCATACCCTGCATCATGAAATAGCTGTCCCAGTAATAAAGCTCGTTGTAGTCGAACTCATGGCCTTCTTCGTAAGATGGGACGAGATATTTGTTAGGTAGGCCGATTAGAGTATCGTCATCTTCAGGATGGAACCTGGTCAGCTTAGGCCAGTAAGCTGCTATGTATTGGCGCGCCGCCGCGACGTCCGCGGCACTTAGGTCCAGTCGGCCGCGGCGCCGGATCTTAGGCAGACGAGCGGTTATTTTCTTATGTGTTTTTATTACCATTAACTCCCAGCGTAAGCCCGGCCGGAGTGTGTAGTCAAGTAGTCGTCCGATCAGATGTCGACATAGCGGCTGGCTTTGATAGCCGCCCATAGTCCGAAGATGGTGCCGATCACGCCGCCGATAATGCCCGAGGCGGAAAACGGCCCGGCGTGCCACAGCGAAGGGATATATGATCCTATGGCGCTAAAAATGAACACGCTGCCATAGATAAGCATTTTCATAAGTTAATAATAGCAAGTTTGGGCTTAAGAGAGAGGAAGGCCCGAGGGGCCGGACGCTATTCAGCGTCCGGCCCCGAAGCCTCGTCCGATTCGCGCTCAGGATGAGCAGCGGCCTCCCGGACGAGTTCCTGCAGGCGCAGGATGACAAGGTTGGGCTTGTGATGGTGGGCTAGACGTCTTGACTCTTCGATGAGCTGATCCATCAGATTCCTCCTTGGGTCATGGTTAGGCGCGAATGAACGCGTCCAGGTTGCGAGTCATCAACTCGGCGCGTTCGGGATCCTTCTCGTGATCGATCTTGAACTGCACATGATCCCGGATACAGGCGATACGAGTCCTCGCGTAATCGCGAGTACTGACGGTCCGGCGGATCGTGTCCTTGATGGCACGGGCGATCTCTTCGCTGATCTCGTTTTCGCAGAACAGGTTCATGACCTGGTCCAACGGCACTTCCATGGGAATTGCCACTGCCGACATCTTGGAACCTCCTGGGGGAGTCAGGCGACTGGGACGTAGTTGATGGGGCAGCCGGCTTCGGTGAGCATCTTGCTGACTTCTTGACGCGACACGCCTTCTGGGCGGATGTCGAACATCGCCCGATTGATACGGGCGAGAGTTCTGTAGTCCCGGTTGTCCCAAGCCCGCTTAGCGCTGAACGCGAACATCCGTAAAGCGTTGCACCCGGGAATTTCCGTGATGCCTTGAAGCTCAATCGCTCCGGCTTCCATGGACCGCGACCTCCTTGCGTTGGGGGATTTCCTCTCTCTTAATTGTTGCTCGCACATCTTGTGGAGTGCGTTACAGCAGGTGCGAGACAGTGTTTATCTTACTGCCTCACCGCTAGGCTCTTACTTTGGTGCATCGTTCGAGCCCAGCGGCCAGGCAACAAAAAACGGACTGCTTTTCGGTGCTGCAGTCCGGTGGTTTCTTGTCTTTAGTGCGCGTCTACCAAACTACAGCATCATCCCGCTTGACGAGAATAATGTAGCAATTTGTAAACATCTGGTTACGCACAATGCTATCTGTTATACACCTAGTTAAAATCATATGCAAACTTTTTTGACGACGCGGGTAAACCTTACAGTTGTTTCCAGGAGTGCGAGACCAATCTGAGCAAGACGATGAAGATATATATCAGTACCGCGCCGGAAAACACCGAACCGATGATGTATATAATGCTGTTTGACGCATGGAAATGATACACCGCGCTCCCCGCCAACGCCGCCAACGCCGGCAGTACGGCGGTTATGGACATGAACAGATAGCCGATGCTTATGAAAATCATGGCCGCTAAGAACATTTTGGCGGCAAATGACGAACTCCAGTAACCCAGGCGGTTATAGTTCGACGGATGGCGATAATGGTCCGCGATGATATCATTTTCGAAACTGTTGATGACATTCTTGCCCAGCCAGATGGCGATATAGGCCGCGGCCCCCACGCAGGCCCATAGCAGCACTTGTCCTAGCCGGCCGCCCCAAGCCGCGCTGAAGGCGTCGCTTAATCCTTTGAACAGCGTTGACAGGTTGGCCTTGAGCGTATCCGGCGAGCCGATATAGTGGTTACTCAGACTATCTATAATCGAGCCGACGTTGAGCAGCGTAATGATTATCCCGCTTAGCAATATGTAAAGCACGACTTGGGCCGGAGTCGGGATGAAGAAATCCCTGAGTAAGTGCCCGCTAGTCTGGCTGCGCGATTGGATAACCGACGTTTTTGTATCGTCCATTATCTCAATACTACAACACCGCTATAGCTTATAATAGGGTCCAGTGCACGATTTGCTTAATCCCTCCTCCCTGGTCAAAGACTTTGGTTACGTCGGCATTTTTCTGACCTTATTCATCGAATCAGGCATCATCTTCGGGTTCTTCCTGCCGGGCGACAGCTTGCTGTTTACGGCCGGACTCTTGGCCTCGCAGCATTATCTGAATATAGTGGGTCTGGTGGTTATCAGCGTGGCCGCCGCCATCCTCGGCAACAACGCCGGATATTACACCGGCAAGAGCCTCGGCCCGGCGCTATTCAATAAACGCGGTTCCATATGGTTCTCGCCGGAAAGGGTCAAGGAAGCCCACGCGTTCTTCGAGAAAGAAGGCCCCCAATCGCTGGTACTGGCCCGCTTCATACCGGCCGTCCGGACTTTCGTGCCGATCATCGCCGGCGTCGGCAGGATGCCTTACCGATCTTTCCTGATTTTCAACGCGGCCGGTGGACTGCTATGGGGGATACTGCTGCCCGTCCTGGGTTATACGTTAGGGAAAAAGGTGCCGAGCATCGATAAGTATCTGCTACCGGTGGTCGCGGCCATTATCATCGTCTCCGCTTTGCCGGTACTGCTTACTTACTACCGTAAACGATCCCATTAAGCTATTGCTTATCCCGACTTAAAATGCTATAATTTAAACTGAACAAAGAGGCTTAAATCGCCGCTGCTAGTGTTTGATATGGATGCAGCGCAAGGAAGATGCGAGGAGCGAACTAAGCTGTATTTACATACTGCGAAGGAGCGCCGGAGTATCTGACGCCGCGATGCGCCATAAGTAGCGGTGAGTGACGGATTCACTCCGACATCAACGCTACGGTCAAACGGTAGCAGGGGCTGATTTAAGTTCGACGGTTGTATCTTAACAACTCTGAATGGCAGGCCGGATTGATCTGCACGTCAGCCGGATCAAACCAACAGATGCAAACGCATTTGCCCGCGTAAAGAGCGCAGTCGCCAGCGTTTTCGCTCCGACTTACTCTTTCGCAACAGTCACGGCTTAATTACCGTGACCGCGCTTCTTAACGACTCCAGATAGTTAGTCAGCGCGCCATATTTTTCTGGATGCCCCGCTGTTTAGTAACCCGCTAAGCGGTGGTCAAGCTTTCCTGGGTCGCGCCAATCGTGTTTTGGCTGTTTTCAGCGACTGGTTAAGTACCAAATAGCCTAAGCCTGTAGTCATCAGAGATGTTAGCAATCGGACGTGGGGGCAGTACCCACCAGCTCCACCAAAAACGCACGAGCATTTTAGCTGGTGCTTTTTTGTTTATTTGACTTGGAGGACGGCCAGGATGTTGCCGGCCGGATCTTTGAACCAGGCGATGTCCGGGCCCTGGTTTGCGGATAATCCGCGGGCAATTCCCTTTTCGTCCTGCTTGAACGGCATGTTATCGTATTTTTCCATTTTCACGCCGGCCGATGTCAGCGACTCTACGGCCTCATCGATATTCCCAGCCACGAAATTCAGGCAGGTGTAAGTCGCCGGCTGGTGATCAGGCTTATCATAGATGAACAGCCCGCCGCCGCCCGGCAGTTCCAAATCAAGACCCATTTCTTCAGTCTTAAGTTTCAGGCCCAGCGTTTTGGTGTAGAACTCTTTGGCCGCCGCCAGATCGTCAACCGATATTCCGGCGAAAGCTGCTTGTGGTTTAAACATATAATCTCCTATTCCATACTGTCGCCGATGTTCATCATCCAGTCGACGTTAAATTTATCTGTCACCATGCCGAAAGTGTCGCCCCAGAATTGTTTGGCGAGCGGCATACCGACCTTTCCGCCCTCCGCCAGCTTATCGAAGATCTCTTTCATGGCGGCTTCGTCAGCGCTAGGTCCATTAATCGAAAGTTCGACCTTAGCCGCGTGGTCGCTGGCTATTTTACTGTCGCTTCCCAGCAGGTCAAAAGCGCCATTCTTCAAATGGGCGTGCATGATTTCGCCGTAGCGTGATTCTTCCATCTTCATCTGATCCAGCACTTCTTTGGGTGATTCACCCACCGTGCTCATGGTCAGCTCGCCGCCGAACACGCTTTTATAAAACTCCATCGCCTCTTTGGCATTCCCCTTAAAGAACAGATACGGAACAACTTTGATATCCGCCATAGAACCTCCTCATTACAGATAGAATTATACTCCTAGTTAGGAGTTGGCGGCTTTTTCAAGCTCAGCGATGTCGAACTTGGTCATTTGCATGAAGCAGGCGGTGACCCGCTCGACCACGGCCGGATCCGGGTCGCTTAACAGCTTGGGTAGAATGGTCGGCACGATTTGCCAGGTGATGCCGAATCTATCTTGCGTCCAGCCGCACTGGTTGGGCTTGCCATCCTCGGTCAAAGCCTCCCAGTACTTATCGATTTCTTCCTGGGTCTCACAATTGACTACGAAACTGACCGGTCCGGGCTGGCTTAAGAAAGCTTCGTTCTTGCCGCCGTTTAAGAACGTGAACTTGGTGCCGTTTAATTCCAGGTCCACCGTCATGACCGCCCCGGCGCCCTCGGGCGCGACGTGATCGGCCGCTTTGGGGTAACGGACAACTTTATTGATTTTTGAATTCGGGAAAAGAGCCGCGTAAAAGTTAGCGGCTTCCTCCGCCCGGGTGTCGAACCAAAAGAAAGGCGATATTTTTTGCATCCTTATGCCCCCGCGCCTAAATACTTATCCAGCTTTTCAAACTGCTGGGCATAGCCGTATTTCATGCCTTCGGCGGCCATACCGGCCTTGGGACTTACCTTGTTAAGCGTCGCTTTAAGATACATCTTGGTTTGGCCGTTATCTTCTGTCAGACTTAGCTCCTGAACCGTTTCGATAGTGGTGGCCTCTTGGTCGCCTTCGGTCCAGGCCTTTGCCTCATATATGAGTTTCTTACCGGCTTCCAGCCCGGTGATCTTAGCCTCCATCGGCCAGCGGGTCCCGGCGTATTCGCCCATGGCCTCGGTCGCTTCCATGACTATGTAGACACGGCCGCCCACGCGTAAGTCTATCTCGCATTCCGGTATGGTGACGTTATCCGGTCCCCACCACTTCTTCAGCTCTTCGGGGTTAGTCCAGGCTTCCCAAACTTTGGCTACCGGCGCGTCAAAGGCCTTTTCGAATTTTACTTCTTGAATTCCTGACATTGATGTTCTCCTTAATTACTTGATTTCAAATATGAATCCAGGGCGTCGAGCCGCTGCTCCCAGAACTGGCGGTACCATTCCAGGTACTGCGTGGCGTCGGCGAACGCTTGCGGCGCTAAACTCACTAGCTGCTCCTTTCCCTGCTTACGCTTGGTAATCAGCCTGGCCTTTTCCAGTACCTTAAGGTGCTTGGATACGGCGGCGAACGTTAAATTATAATTCCTGGCGATCTGGCTTATGGACAGTTCGGCGGAGGATACCCGTCTTAAGATGTCGCGGCGGGTAGGGTCGGCTAATGCCCCAAATGTAGAGTCTAAAGAAAACGCATATTCAACCATATAGTTGAATATTAATTCACCCGGAAATTTATGTCAAGTGATTTTAGCTCAGGCCAGTTTCTGGGCGGCTAATTCTATGGCGCTGGTTTCGCCCGCGGTCAGGATCTTTAGGAACTGGCGCTGCTGTTTTTTAAGCACCTTTTGGGCGTCCTGGTATTTCTTGGCGCCTTTGGCGGTCAGCACCACGTCGCGCTGGCGGCTGTCTTTCCTGTTGCGACTGACGCCGACCAGACCTTGCTTCTTCATATTATGCAGCTGGCGGCTGACGTTGGCCTCGGTCTGTCTAAGCTCCATGGCGATGACGCGTTGCGAGACGGCGGTGGATTTATCCAGGGCGCTCATGATACGGGTGGCGCTCAGACCTACCCCAGCCTGGGCTTCCAGCATTTCTTCGGCCGACTGTTGTAATATATACGATAAGTGGAGCAGGGGAGGAAACTTGTTCTTAGCCATGGCCATATCCTTGTTTACACTTCAAGCATAAGCTCAAAATACTTAACAAGTCAAGTATTCCAGGGCAGGGAAGCTAATTAAGACTGCTGACGTCCGAGTCGAAGTTGGACGGGTTGAGGTCGCCGTCGATGTTCTGATTGCTCAGCTCGGTCTCCGCGCTATTTAAATCGGATGTACTTTTGATGCTCTGCGCTGATTGCGAAACAGTCGATGTCGTATCACTGACCGATTTATCCGTGTTCTGATTCTTGTAAACTTTGTAGCCGGCGAACGCGACGACCGCGACGACTACCAGTAGTAGCAGTAACCCGAGATGGCCGAAGCCGCGCTGTGTGGTTTTTTTCATCTTTTTATCCTCCCTATTGGCCGCTCGTATTAGTGTTGTCCGTCGAACCGCTGTCGTTGGATTTATCGGCGCCCGTAGAAGCGCCTTTCAGAGCGGTGATCAGATCGACCAAAGATTTGCGATAGGTCTTAAGAGAGTCCCTGGTAGACTGAACGGCTGTCTGGAAAGCGCTGACGCTGGCCGCCACAGTTTGCGATGAGCAGTCGACGTTGACGTCGAGCGCCGCCAGGGCGTCGATATTGGTCTGAGCATCTGTTTGGGCTTTGTCTACGGCGGCTGTTAAGTCGGCGTAATTGGTGACGTTGAGATTCTTTTCGGTATAGAAATTCTTGACCTTGGTATGGAAGTTATCGATGACCTCTTTATGTCTTTTGGCTTGGCTGACGGCATTAGCCATCCTTTTAGTAAGGTTGGCTTTGCGAGCCGTACAGGCTTGTTCTCGTTGCTGCTGGGTATGTTCCTGGTGTTTGGTCTGGGCCGCTTCCAGACGGTCTTTAGCCTCCAGACGGAACTGTTCGGCTAATGAACCGCCCTTGCTGTCGGTCGACGCGCTGCTGTCGCCGGTAGATGTGGTTGTACTGTCTTCGGCGGCGGCATGCCGGGCCGAGACGGGCGCCGCCAGGGCCAGGCCACTGATCAGTATAAGTGTTGATAGACTTAAGATGAATCTTTTAATGTTCGTCATGATACCTCAATGATATTACTTTCGTAGGCTTTGTAAAGCTTATGCCAGTCTTCCAGGCTGAGGTTCTGGGCGCGCAAGTCGCCGCTGACGTCGGCTGTTTCCAGCAGGCGGTCGGCGGCGACTTTATCTAACCGCAGTCCGGCCGCCAGACTGCCACGCAGCTTTTTGCGCTTGCCGGCGAAGCCGGCCTTCACTATCCGGAAAAACAACCGGCTATCCAAGCCCGGGAATAGTTGTTTGACGCGCTGTTTCAAGATAATCACCTGCGAGTCCACTTTAGGTGGCGGTTCGAATAGATCGGCGGACACTATCGGGCCCAGTTTAGGCCGGTAGTAAAGCTGGACGCTGACGGCCAGCAGGCTCATATCTCCGGGCTGGGCGGCTACGCGCTGGGCGACTTCTTTTTGGACCAGTAGCGTGACTTCTAGTGGCGGGTTGGCCGATTCGCTTAATGTCCGCAACAGATGGCTGGTCAGATAATAAGGGATGTTGGCGACCACCTTATAAGCGCGCGGCAGGCGACCAAGGTCGAATTTTAAGATGTCCTCGTGAAACAGCTGTAAGTTGGGATATATAAGATTAGTTTTGAGCGTCTCATAAAGCCGGTCGTCCAACTCCACGGCATAGACTCGGCCGGCGCGTTTTACCAGCTGACGGGTGAGATCGCCCAGACCCGGACCGATCTCCAGCACGCTATCATTCCGGCCTAGATCGGCGGCTTCGCAGATAGCTTCCAGGGTGGCTTCGTCCTTCAGCCAATGCTGGCCCAGACTTTTTCTGGCTTCCATTACCAGTTGTGGTGGGAAACCCAATGGTTATACGCGGCCGCCCAGCTGCCGTAAGCCCGCAGAGCGTAGCTGGAGCACCAGCGCAACTGAGTTATCGGATTGGTGGCCCAGTCGGCGCCGGCCGTAGCCATCTTCGTACCCGGCGTGGACTGGCACAGCCCATATCCGTTAGACGTGAACTGATTATCCGGTACGGCCGGGCAGTAGTGCTCGCCCTGGGCTTTGGTGGCGCACCAGCCGGATTCATGACTGACTATGAAGTTGACGTACGCGTAGTCGCCGCTGGCGATGCCGGCCTGGTCCATGACGGCGCTCTTATCGCCATTGATATCGATAGCCGCTCCGCGAGCCACGATCTGAGGCACTGGCGGCTGAACGATAGCCTGCTGGATCACCGTCCGATTGACCTCTACCCCATTCTTAGCGGTAATCAGATAAGTTACCTCGACCTTACCGTTGTGGCCGTTTTGCCGGACCACGGTGGTACCGAAACTCAGGGTTATGTCATTCACGGTCTGTACCGGGTACTGGATGTCCTGCGCGACGGTTTCCACGCGGCTGCCTTTAGCTAGGATGAAGACCTGCATGCCGGGAGTTACTTTGGCGCTAAGGTCCGGCTGTACATTCTCACCGTGATCCAGTTTTATATGTTTTTCACTCAATATCCCTTCCACGGTGTGAGCCTGGGTATAGGACTGCACCTGGGTACCATAAAGATTAAGTGAGATGGGTGTTGCGCGTGATACGACTACCTGCTCGCCGATAGTGTTGTTTTTGATGTCGCCTTGGGAGAACGTGGCGATGTCATCCGGTTTTACATCGAGTCCGGCGGTCTGGGCAACCTCCCTGGGACTTTTCTGGGCCGTGAGCGTAACCGTCTTGTTGCCGCCGTCTACTACCGCTACCGGCCGGGCGTGGTACACGTTCACCCTGAAGTTATCTTCTACTATGGGCGTATCCAGCGATGGTTCGACCACATCCTGCGGAATCAGGTTGAGATTAAGACGTTTTATAAGATCGCCGACGGTCGGCGCCTTGGTATCGATAGTCCGTTTTTTACCGCTGTCGTAAAGGAAGACCACGTGCGAATCGCTCGGCCGGTAGACGTGGCTGCCGCCCTTGGCATAGACCACCGTGGAAACTATCACCAGGCCTAGAAGCAGGCCGAACAGCGGTATCAGATACGGCCGTTGCCGGATATGGCGGCGCCCGGCGGCGTGCGCCTTATGCAAGTGCGAAGTTATTGGGTTGAATAATCTCATTTAAAATAGCGCTTACCCGCCGTTTAGCGCGCGAAAACAGCCTTAATTATAGCAAAAATAAGGTGATGGGGCAGTTCGGCTTAAAGTTTCTCCAGCGGCGCGAAAGCGATGTTCAACCTTTTGGAACCTTTGCCTTTGAAGTAGATGGTGGCGGTATCGCCGTCCAGTTCCATTACCGTACCTACGCCGAAGAGTTTATGACGGACCCCGTCACCCTCCTCTAGTTCGGGTACGTAGCGCGGCTCGTCGGAGGTCTGCGATAGCGACATCGGAGAACCGTAAATCGGCTCCGGCGCGCCGGCGGCCGCTCCGATATCCGAGATGAAGCGGCTCGGCGGATTGTGCTGGCGCCCCCCGTAAAGCGTCCTTTCCGTGGCATACGTCAGGTAAAGCTCCTGCTGGGCGCGGGTCATGCCGACGTACATCAGTCGGCGCTCTTCTTCCATTTCCGACGGATCGTATAATGCCCGGCTGTGCGGCAATATCGTCTCTTCCAAACCGGTTATAAAGACTACCGGGAATTCTAGGCCTTTAGCGGCGTGCAGGGTCATCAGGATCACCGCTTCGCCGTTCAGATCAGCCGTATCAAGATCGCTTACCAAAGATATATCCTCCAAAAAACCGCTCAGGCCGGCGTCCTGGTATTCGGCCGCCACGCTTAGCAGTTCCTTGACGTTCTCTATCCGGGCTTCGCCCTGAGGCGTGCCATCTTTTAGGAAATCCAGATACTCCAGCCGCCTAAGCAAACTGTCGATCAGACTGGCCGGTACCAGTTCTTCCATCTGGAGTCGGAAGGATTGGATGATATCCGAGAGTTCGGCTAGCCCGGTTTTGGCTTTAGGCGTCAGCACCGGGCAGTCACTGACCGTTTTTAGCGCTTCTTCCAGGCCATAGCCCTGCCGGCTTCTCCAGGCGTAAAAGGCTTCTACCGATTTCGCCCCTATGCCGCGCGCCGGAACATTGACTATCCGTTCAAAACTCATGATATCTTCCGGCTGATAAATCAGGCGCAGATAGGCCATTACGTCTTTGACTTCCTTGCGATCGTAGAACCTGACGCCGCCGACTATCTTGTAAGGTATACCGTGATGGACGAAAACTTCTTCCAGAGCCCGGCTTTGGGCGTTCGTGCGGTAAAGCACCGCGAAATCCTTGTAGCGGCGGGCGCGGATATCAACAGCGTTACGGATACGCCGGACGATAACTTCGGCCTCCATTCGCTCTGATCCAACCTGCAGAACCTGAATAGGCGAACCATCGCCGGCGGCCGTCCATAGCCGCTTGTCGCTGCGCACGCTGTTCTTGGAGATCACATTGTGGGCGGCCTCCAGGATGTTCTTGGTGCTGCGGTAATTCTGCTCAAGCTTGATGATGGTGCAGTCGGGATAGTCTTTCTCGAAGTTCAAGATGTTTCGGAAATCGGCGCCGCGCCAGGAATAAATGCTTTGCCAGTCGTCACCGACGACCGCGATATTCTTGCTGGAACCAGTCAGTAATTTTACCAGGCGGTATTGGGCGGCGTTGGTATCCTGGTACTCATCGATCATCACGTATTTGAACTGAGCTTGCCATTTGTCACGCAGCTGAGGCTGGTGCTCTAAAAGCGAAACCGTGCGAGCAATCAGATCATCGAAATCCAAAGCGCCCGCGTCTTTAAGCGATCTTTCATAAAGCGGATATACCTTGTTGACCGCCCGGGTCGCCGGGCTGTATTCGGCGGTAGCGGCATATTCCGAGGGGCTGACCATCTCATTCTTGGCGCCGCTTATCAGCGAGGAAAGGAGCCGCGGCGGAAAACTTTTATCATCTACGCCGGCCTGCTTGGCAGCTTGTTTTACCGCCGCTTGGCGGTCCCCTTCGTCCCATATCACGAAATTCCGGGGCGTGCCGGCGTGCTCGCCGTCTTGACGCAAAATGCGCACGCAGATCCCATGGAAAGTCCCCATGTAAGGCATGAAACCGCGGTCGGCGGCTTCCCTGCCAAGCAGTTTGGCCACCCGGGAGCGCATCTCACCGGCGGCTTTGTTGGTGAAAGTCACCGCCAATATGTTGTAAGGCGTCGCTTTGTGGTTACTGAGGATATAAGCGATCCGATGTGTCAGGGTCTTGGTCTTGCCGCTGCCGGCCCCGGCCAATATCAGCAGCGGTCCGTCGGTACACAGTACCGCCCGCTTCTGTTCGGGATTCAATCCTTCAAGCAGCTCTGAACTCGCTACACCTGTATCGCTGTTTTGCACTAATTAATTTTATCAGAGCCGATCAGCTGCTGGCGGCCAGTTTGACCGTGCCCAGCAGGTTTTTTATGTCCGCGCCGTTGGTCATCGCCGCGTCTTTGACTCGCAGCACCGGCAGGTTCTTATCGCTGAGATTCTTTATGTAAATATCACCGATGGTATGACCGCCAGCGTCAGCGGCTTTCGCGACCAGTAGTGTATCGTTATCCACTTTGGTGGCGTTAGCCAAAGGTCCCTGATCGCAGCTGATCGTCGACGGCGTATCAATTTTGCTCGGATCCGTAGTGAAATTAAGGATGGATTGATAGAACTTGCCATCATTAGTGCCGGTACACCATTGCAAATAATCATAATACTGACGATCCCGGGCCGGCGGCAGGTACTGGTTGGAGGTCACCGCCAGCTGGATGTCTTTGTTCGTAGCAAAGGTTACCAGGTAGGAATAAGTGCCGCTAGGCTGATTGGTACCGCCCCGTTTAGCATAGCCTTGCTCGGTCTGTGAAGTCGGGTCCCCCCAGGTGGCAGGAGCCGCGAATGTCAGAGGCGTACCGGAAAGATTATAAAGCTTGTAACCGGTCGGGAGACTGGACGATGGCTGGGCGGCCGGTTGCTGGGCAGAGGAGTTGTCGGTTTGCGCTTGAGGAGCGGCGTTATCCTGCTTGAAGACATGGAATGGCAGTTTGATGCCGGTGCTTATCAGACCGGAATCGAGCAGTAGATATATCGCCACGATCAGTACTACAAGTCCGGTGACAATCCATTTAAGATTGCGGCCGGTGCGTTTAGGTTCCGCGAAATGAAGTCCCTGGATATGTTCCGGATGGTGCGGCTGTTCTGCCGCTGGCGTTTCTTCATGAGGCTGTATTCCCGGATTCTGATCGGCATCGCTCACCGGCTCGGTATCGGCCTTTTCCTCGGTCCGCATCTCGTCCGTTAATTCTTGCGCCGGTTCGGCGGTTTGGGTGTTTTCGGACGGCGCTGTCTCCGCGGTGGGCTCGTCAGCCGGTAAAGCCGTGTCATTTTCGGCATCGGCCAAGGGTTCATCAAACTTAGCCGGACCGGAGACGGGTTCATCTTGCGGTTTATTCTCGTCAGTGTGATCCGGCACCACCACTGACTCATGGCGCGTCGCCGGTTCTTTCGTATCTTCTTCGTGGCCGGTCTTCAGTTCCGGCTCATCTAGGGTTGTCTTTGGATCTTCTTGGTCTGGCTCATCGCTAACATTGATCTTGGTAGATGAGTGGTTAAGAAGGCGCTCGGAATCGTCCGCTCCTTGCCTGTCTTTGACCATCGGATCGCTGACCATCGGCTGATGGCCGACTATCACCGGCTTACTGGTGGGGGCCGGACTGACGTGCTTTGGTTTGGTCACGTCGAAAACACGATTCTCTTCAGGCACGGTTTTCTTCGCCGCCTCTCTGCCAGCTATGGGCCGCTTGGACGATTGACGAGAACGTATGATAGTTCAGACTGGCGCCGCCCACCAGGAAGCCGTCCACGCCCGGGACGTCCAGAAAGCCCTGGACTATCTCGGGTACCACGCTGCCTCCGTAAAGTATCCGGACCTCCCGTGAAGCTTTGTCGTTAAACACGTCCCTGATGTAACGGCGGATATAATCCACGGCTTCGGCGACCTGCTGCGGTTTAGCTATGAAATGGTCAGAGAAGTTAGTGCCGTCGCTGATCGCCCAGACCGGTTCGTAGGCGATTACCATATCGGCTACCTCCGACGGTGTCAGATTGGCCAGACCGCTCAACAGCTGATCATGCAGCACCTGCTTGGTCTCGCCCTGTTCCCTTTCGTGTTTGGTCTCGCCCACGCACAGAATCGGCGCTATATCGTTGCGGACGCAGGCCGCCACTTTTTGTTTTATCATCTCCAGATCCTCGCCGAATACTCGCCGGCGCTCGCTATGACCGATGATCACGTAGTGGACCAGCTCGCGCAGCATGGTGAAGCTGACCTCGCCGGTAAATGGTCCTTCGTCAACGAAATAAGCGTTCTGGGCCGCCAGCCGGAACTTGCGGCGGTCCAGCTGGACGCTCAGCGGCTGCAGCGTCAGCATGCTAGGCGACAGGACGACCTCGACATCTTTATAAATCGGGATGCGCTCCTGCAGACGATGCAACAGCAGGCTAGCCTGGCTGGCGTTTAAGTGCATCTTCCAGTTACCGACGACAAGAATTTTACCCACGAAACTCCACCCTTTTAGTACTTATGCATATTGTACATTAAACGGTCTTTTTGCCGATATCAATTTTTACTCTCTAATGCTTCCACGCCGGGCAGTTTATGCCCGCTTATCAGTTCCAAGGCCGCCCCACCGCCTGTGGATACGTGCCCAAAATCGCCGGTCAGTCCTTGCTGCTCCACGTAGCTGACAGTGTCGCCGCCGCCCACCAGCGTGAACGGTTTATTGGCGTGGCGGTTGGAAGGTCCGATCATGGCTTCGGTCACCACTTTGGTACCATGGGCGAAAGGGTCGTGCGCGCCGGCGATACCTTTGGTCTCGGTGACGCCGCAGGTGCCGTTCCAGATGACGGTCGAAGCCATCTTGACAGCTCCGGCGATCTGGGCGGCGCTGGCCGGGCCGATGTCCAGGATCAATTCCTCATGGCCGACCGCATAATAAGACTTCACCGGTACCTTGGGATAGCTCAGGATATCGGCGATTTCATCGCCGGCCACATCCACAATACGAGTCGGCGCATGGCCGTCTACGCGTTTAGAGACTACGACGTCCACGGGCAATAAAAAGTTGAAGTTGCGAAGCTTTTCTTCACGCCTGGCGCGTTCCAGGATATGCTTGGTGATCTGCAGCGCTTCCTTTTCCACTAAGCTGGCGCCAGTACCGAAACCTTCGACCAGTAGGAAGTTATTAGCCATGGCGCCCACGACGGCCACGCAATCGGATATGTCTATTAACTTCTCCAACATTTCGATCTTGTCGCTTATCTTGGCTCCTCCGACTACCGACACCAGCGGGTGCGCCGGGTCTTTTATGACCTTATCTATGGTCTCGACCTCATTCTCCAGCAACAAACCGGCCACCGACGGCAAAACCTTAGTGATGGCGTGCGTGGTCGCGTGCGCCCGGTGCGCTACGCCGAATCCGTCCTGCACGAATACTTCGGCGCCCGATACATCGGCGATCTCTTTGGCGTAATCCTTGCTGTCCTTTTCTTCGCGCGGGTCAAAGCGCACGTTTTCAAGCAATAATATCTGGCCCGGTTTTAGGTTCCGGCAAGCGGTCTGGGCCAGCGGCCCGACGGTGTCGCCGGCAAACAGCACTTTCTTATCCAACAGCTCGGACAATCTTTCGGCCACCGGCTTTAGACTGTATTTCTTATCGGGCTTACCATCGGGACGACCCAGGTGGGAGATGATAACGATGCTTGATTCATACTGCTCCCAGATATATCTGATCGTCTTGACCGATTGTTTTATTCGGTAATCGTCAGATATCTTCCCGTCTTCCACCGGCACGTTGTAGTCGGCGCGTAATAATACCCGCTTGTGCTTCAGGTCAACGTCTTTGACGGTTTTTTTGTTGAATCCCACCACTGACATTTCTGATGTAAGTATCGCAGACTTATCCGTAAATGAAAACGCCTGAGCTGACTCAGACGTTCTCATGGTGATCCCAAGGGGAATCGAACCCCTGTTGCCGGGATGAAAACCCGGTGTCCTAACCGCTAGACGATGGGACCTTTAACAGAGAGATTCTATCACAATAACACCTTATAGCCAATCCGGCTAAGGTGTTTGAATTTTCAGTCTAGTTTTTCCAAATTGGCGCGCTAGCGGCAGCGTTGCGCCAACTTGAGACGAAGCGGTCAGTCACGATAGCTTTTGTCTTTGCAGTACTCTGTTACCCTAGCACATTTTCACTAAAAGCTCAACCGTTATCCACAGTTATCGACGGAAGCGACGTACCGCGTAATGCCCGGCGGCGCCGAAGGCGCTGACGCCGGAAAAGATACCTAAGACGTCACCGGCGCCGGTGTTAGGCAGCGCGTGGGTAGTCGTCGGAGTCGGCGTGGTAGTTGTAGTGGAGGATGACAGGACGGCCGGCACGGTGACAGACTGAGTACAGACATTCGTTACCGCGGTAGCGCCTTTGTCGCTATTGGCGACGGCGGTTACCGTGTAAGTCCCGGAATTCGACTGGTTGAAGTTGTAAGCCGCGCTTTGGGCGCTGGTATTGACCGTATTCGTATCGACAACCCTGCCGGCGGCATCTTTAACGGTGAAAGTGTAGCCGCTGATATTCACGCCCGCGGCCTGCCCATTGGAATTAGCGGTAAAAGTGGAGCGGTTGTTGTCTATCGAACTCCGGCTCAGTCCGGTACAGGCGAATGCCGGCAGTACCGGAGCCGGATTGCGCAGAACATTTATCCTTACAGTCACCAGCCCTTGCTGATTCTGCCCGCCCGTCCAGTCGCCTAGGTCGATGCTCATTACGTTGCCGTTGATACGATAATTGCCGGTGGCGTCATTGACATAATCGTTATCTCCGGTCCCAGAACGGTGGGCCACATAAACCTGGGCGCTCTGGTCAAACGCCAGCCCGAACGGTTGGCTGTCCACCATGGTAGCGCTGTCACTTAAGCTGCCGGCGTTATCCGACCGCAGAGTGGCGGTGATCGTCTGGCGCGTACTAAAGCCGGCGGGCAGCGTAATGGTCAGGCCGACGTTGCGGGCCATCTCCGACGAACTGCTATTGCTGACAAAGGCCTGCAGCAATACGGCGTCAGAATTAATATCGATCGTACCGCTGGTAAAGCCGGGGTTGGGACTGTTTGAATTCTTGATCCTGAGGAAGTTGGCTTCATTGGCGCCGCCATAGCTAGACGATGCGGTATTCGAGTTAAGAGCGGCGCTGGTGGTACCACTGACGACCGACGTCATAGCCATGGCGCCACCCGGTAATAAAAGACTTATGAAAGTTGCGGTCGTAGCAAAAAATAACCTGCGCATGGGATACCTCCGATTTATCAATCCACCCTTATGTACATCATATTTTGATTTATAGACAAACTGCAAGCTATAGCATTTCTCACAAAAACCAAAAACCCCTGCTTTTTACGGCAGGGGTCTAAGGCCCACATTAGAGCGGTGCAGTCACTGCTTTCGTCGCGTGGCAGATAACTGCCGGGTTAGGTGTTTATATTAGCGGCGGAACCGGCGGCTCACATAGTGGCCGGCGGCACCGAAGGCGCTGACGCCAGAAAAGATACCCAGAACGTCACCGGCACCGGTGTTAGGTAAGGTGGTAGTAGGGGTGGTCGGTGTAGGCTGGCTACAATTCTTTGTAGCGTTGGATTTGGCGTCGGCATTGGCCTGGGCCTGGGCGTTAGCCTGGGCCTGGGCCTTGGCGTTAGCGTCGGCTTGAGCCTGAGCGGCAGCCTTAGCTTTGGCATCGGCATCAGCCTGCGAAACCGTAGAGGTAGCGCTGGCGGTAGCGGAAGCCGTAGCGGAGGCGGTAGCCGTAGCAGAAGCGGTAGCTTCTACCGAACCACCGGCCGGGCAGTTAGCGCTGGCGGTAGCGGTAGCGGAAGCCGTAGCCGTAGCAGAAGCGGTAGCCGTGAAGGTTACCGGAGTGGTCTGGCAGCTCAGTTTAACCTGAAACTGCACTTCCTCGGTGTCTGAAGTCAGAGGACCAAGGCTGCCAATATTCACACCGCCGCTTAAGATACCGTCGGACAGGTTCTTGATGACAGAACCGCCGAAGTTCAAAAGCTGGGTGGAACCGGCGACATAGCTGGCCGTAGTAGCAACGCTGGTATTGACACCGGCATTGGCCGTAACAACCATGTTATCTATGTTGTTGTCGGCGCTTAGGCTGACCTGGGAACCGTGGCTGGTAGAAGAAGCGGCATTCAAAGTAGCCGATACTTTTACGTTAGTCAGGGTTTCCGGACCACCGTTGTGGATACGTACGCGATAAGCGACGGTATCACCACAAGCGGCGGTAATGTTGTCAGCGAAAGAACCATTGGTTGTGATGTTCTTGGCGCGGTAGATATCGCCCTGCTCGATCTGGCCGTAGCCAGTAGCCATGGCGACAGTCGGAAAGATAACGGTAGAAACAGCACCTAAAACAACAGCAAGTTTAGCGAATCGAATCATATTCGAATCTCCTTTCACTTGATGGAATGAATTAAATTACTTGATGCAAACTAGATAGTTATTGGACTTTAAGTTGAAAAGCGGGGGTGTCGCGCGCCGGAAAAACCGCGCGCGACACCCCTATCCGAAACTACTGCTTCATGGTGGAGCTAGTTGAACCCGCCACCAGACGGATCGACCGGGAACTGGCCCGAATTCCATGGCTGCGAGGTGACACCGTTGGCCGAAGCCGTGACGGTGACGCTCGAGGACACGATGGAGATTCCGTCGTTGTTTCCGCTGACGCGGAACTCAAACTGGCCGTTGCCCTTGCAGCTCGGCGTGCCACCCTGTGAGTAGCAGTTGATGCCGCTCACGCGGGAGTTCGCGTCGTTGCTGTTGGCTGCCAGGTTGACGATCGCGTTCTGGTCGTCAGTGCTGACGTCGCATTTGATCAGTAGTGAACCGCCGCCGGTGATCTCCTCGAACCCGGTGCAGGAAACCTGCACCCAGTGTTGGACCGGAGGCGTACTGACCGTCACACTGCCGGAGCAGTTGGCCGAAGCCGAGCTGCCGTTGGGAAATGTGAAGTTCGCGATTGCCTGAACGCCGTATGTACCAGCTGACCCGTACGTGTGCGTCTGGGTCAACCCGCCAGTAGTCGACTGAGAGTCACCCCAGTTGATCGTGGCGTTCTTGAACTGCGCACCACCGCTGGTAGAAACACTGAGCGTCGCCGTAGCCATCAGATTCGAAGTGCTGAATCCGAGGGTATTGCAGGCGTACGTCGGCGTTGGAGACGGCGGCGGCGGAGGAGGCGGACAGGACGTCGTAGGGCAGTTCTTGCAGATGGGATTGCCATTCGAGTCCGTCGACAGGGTCCAGCCGGAGCCGTAACTGTCGCAGGAGTACGAAGTGGTGGTCCCACCGCTTGTCGACGTGGTAGTGGTCTTGCTGATCCACTTGTCGTACGTCGAGCGGAACGACTTCACCGTCAGGAACCGGACGACCGGGATGATCTTGTGGATCGTCCGCGGTCCGGAGACCTGGATGCGGATCTTTTCGTTACCGCAGTTGTCCTTCGTGCCCTCCATCCAGTAGCCCCCGTTCCACTTGACGCGATGGGGATTGCAGATCGAGCGGCCGGCCTGCCAGCGGTCCCAGAAGCGGCCTCCGCCGCCCTTGTACCTGGTATTGCTGAACTGGCCGCCGTTGGGGATCCAGCCCTTCTGGATGGGATCGACGCAACCGGCGAGCGACTTGACGCCGCCCGGCTTCTGGTCGATGGTGACGATGCGGTGCGTGACTTTCTCGTACTGCTGGATCTGCGCCCTCAGCGTCTTGACGACACGGATGTGCGTCTTCGACGTCGTGGTCGAGGTCGAGCTTGTCGAGGTCGACGCGATCGCCGGCTTGAGCTGACAGACGCTGCAGTCCTTGACGGACTTGGTGCCAGCCAGTGCGGTGCCGGTGAAGATGATGCCCAGCAGACCTGCCACCAGGATGGTGGCCGCCAGCTTGCTCATATTCCCACCTCCTAGGTGGTTGGTTGCGAAAAAACGACGAGGCCATTGGGCCCTTGCTTAGACCTCGCCGTTGCCGCCCATTCGGGCAGAGCGCTCATAGGACAAGGTTTGTCATATGAACGCTCCGCCTAAATAAGCCAGGCGAGATCAAATTGTAGTAGTCGGATATGGGCTTAAAAACCCATAACTATCTAGTTCGCTTTAAATTGGTTTACACACATTTCGCACTTGGATGCAGTGCTAGGAAGCAGCGAAGCGCGCAATAAGCTGTATTGAAATACAGCGAGTGAGCACTGGAGCTGCTGACACGGCAATGCGCCAAGAGCACTATGCAAGGCAAGCTTGGCTTGGCTTAAATAGTGCGGTGCGGATATGTGTTAACAACAAAAGCATGAAGCCTTTTTTAGGGGCTTCATCTGTGACTGATTTTTAAGGTTACACCTCACCCGCCACAGCTTCGAAGGAGTTTCGTATCTGTTACTCCTCCTTAGAGGTTCCCACCTCATCGCATGTGTTGCGAGGATGTTATTACTCTACCACAGAATAGTGTTTATGTCAATATCCTTAGCCATAAAATAAACATAAGCGCAAGCCATAAATAGCTTACGCTTAATAACTAAGATTTGTGCTGAACGTGTATTACGCCGAGGCTGTCTGGGGAGGCCCGCCGTATCGGCTCGAGAAGAGCGCTTGGGTCTCCAAATCCGGGAAGCACTGACTGAAGGCCAGCCTGGCGGCTTCAATACCATACCGGGCGATCGTATTCTCTTCCATGACCCTTAGCACTTCTTCGGGACTGGTCGAGGACGGACCTACCGGCTGACTCTCCGTGCGGAAAATTGCCTCGCCGGTGAAGGCTTCACGCAAAGTGCGGTGGTTATTGTTTCGTATCTCCATCTTTATCTTATTCTTTCCGAAAAAAGATTATATGCCTGAAGCCGACAGTATGCAATAGCTAGGCGGCGACCGGCTCGGCCGCCGGCTTCTCGCTAGGTTTACCCGTTATCTCTATCTTATGTCTGGGGAAGGTGAAGCCGAAAGTACTGCCTTTTCCCTCTTCGCTCTTGAAGATGATCGCCCCGCCCTGGGCTATGACTACCTTCTTGGCCATAAACAAGCCTAATCCCGTGCCGTCCGGCCGCATCTTTCGGGCGTTGCCGGCCCGGTAGAACTTGGTGAACAGATGATGCTGGACATCCTTGGGAACACCTAAGCCTGTATCTACGACAGTGAAATTCACCGCCTCCGACGTAGCTTCGAGAGTAACCGTGATGGTTCCACCGGCCGGTGTGTAATAGATGGCGTTATCCATGAAATTCATAAGGACCTGGCGGATCTTGGTTTCATCGAGATTGAAAAGGGGTAATTTATCCGGCGCATGACATACAAGTTTGAGTTCGTGGTGCTCCGCCGTATCTTTAAGTTGATCTACCTCTGTTTTTACCATTTTTATCAGATCGGTCGGCTTGTTGTCGATCACGAATTTGCCGCTTTGCAGCCGGGACACATTCAAGAGGTCGCCAATCAGGAAGACCATCCGCTCGGCGCTGTCAAAAGCCTGCTGTATCATCTGTTTCTCATTCTTGGTAACCGGGCCGACATCACCTTCGAGCACCATGCTCAGATAACCCTTGATGGTGGTCAGCGGCGTCCTTAACTGATGTGAAGCCATACTGATGAACTCATCCTTGGTCTGGTCTAACTCCTTAAGCCGCGAGTTGGCATGCCTAAGCTGTTTAGTGGCGTCATCGACCTTCTGCTGCAGGGTCAGGTTGAACCTCTGTATCTCTTCGTATCGCAAGGAGTTCTGAACGGCAATGACCAGTTCATCGGCGATTATCCCCAATATCCTTACATCCTCCGGCGAATAGAGGTTACCACTCTGTTTTTGCCCCAATAGGATATATCCTGGGTGCTCCGGCCTGCCCTGGACGGTCCCCTGCAGTCTTACGACAAGAGATATATCTGATGCCTGCATCTGTTTCTTAAGCTCATTTGAGGTGGACTCAATATCATCGACGGTGACTATTTTTTCCCGGTGCCGGTTGATCGCGGCAGAGAAACTCTTGTTCTCAAAATTTTCGAACTCCTTGCGGTTACCTATGAACCTGGTATTATCGCCATCTTCTATCAAGAAGGTGCAGTATTGGGCATTTATGGTTCCACCGATGATTTTGGCGCTTTTGGTCAACAGTTCTTCCAGATCTATGGTGGTAACCAGCGATCGATTAAGGTCGTTTAGCAGCGCCTGGGGGTCGTAGGCATCCCGGTAGAATAGCCTGTTAGTAACTTTATCGAAGAACCTCTTAAGAGGTTGAAGCGCGAATGCCAGGACGATAGCCAGAGAGGCGAAAGTCAGCCTGACCGGATTGGCCAGATTCTCACCTTGGAAGAAGATGCTCGTAACACCAAAAACACCCCCCACGAACAGTACGGCCAAAGTAGACAAAAGAAGTAAATAAGCGACGGAACGCGCCACCACCGCCCTGATGTCGAAAAGCTTGTGGCGGACGATACTGTAGGCCACCCCGGCCACGAAGATCACGCTTGCCAAGGGCCCGATATTAGTCAGTTTGGAAACACCGTAGATTGGCATAACGGCGTTCGTGAAAAGTACTATCACCAGCGTCGTCGTCAGGCTCCAGAACACCGTCTGGATACGACGCTTTTCCGTGCCGGTACTTTTTTTCAGACCTTTTATAAGCGAATAAGCGATTACACCGGCGTTAAGGGCCACGAACGTAAAGTACAAGAAGGCCAGACGCCCGAAATTGATACCGTATACGTCCCCTTGCTTAACGATGCCTTGGACTGTAAGCGGGGTAAGAGTCAGAAAAGCCGCGGCGTAATTAGCGGCCGAAACCCACCCGAAGTTTTCCGTTATGCCTTTTATGCGGCAAAGTATCGCTGAAAAGTAAGCCAAGTAAAATACGACCAGCCCCGAAAAGAACAGAATCAGGTGGTTAGCTATAAGGGCTGAGGTGTGGCTGAGCTGTTGGTCGTTGCTGAAATAATTGGTGACTATCCATGCCGACATGAACATGACGGCTACGAAGAATACCTTGTTGACCTTGGCTTTATTGTTCTTGCTTATGACGAAAAGACTTATCAGCACCAAAACTACGGCGATAGCCACGTCGGCCGCCAGATACGCGTTAAGCATAAGTTAATTATAGCTAAATAGTCGGCCGTTCCGGAGGTTTATCCGGTAATAAGGACTTTTTCGAGCGGTTTACGGCCTGAGCGGCCTTTAGCGGCTCTGATAGCCTGCCCGATTCGATACAGAGCGACAGGAGTCTCGTCCACGCCCGAGATACGAGCCACTTCCGCGGCTGACTGCTTGTTGTCTACCGCTACGGAATATGGCTGGTATGAATATCCTTCACCGTTTATAGCGGTCCACGAACGGAGTAGGCGTCGGCCGGCGTCGAACAGGGCCGGAGGCGTCATTTCGGGAGCGGTCATAACTCCGGCCGCGGGGGATGAGGTAAACAGACTGACATCTCGCTGCGAATACATATATCCCATTAACTTGGATTTGAAAGCGCCGTTTTTGAAAGCGAATTTAAGCGCCAGTACATCACTTTTACTAAGACTGAACGGCGCCGGAGTGATGCCATCCTCGGCGCTATCGTTTTCACGGAACCAAGCTTTAAGGTCATGTATATACCGCTGGCTGCGCCAAAGATCTATACTGGCCGATTCAACGACTTCTTTGAGGGACTTGGGCTCCACGATGGTGTTGCCAAGGCTCTTTAGCCGTTCTTCTAAGCCGGCCGGCAGCGGCTCACGGGTATATTTTTCCCGGTTGGTGTGCCTTTTACCGATGATCGAGCTTAAGGGATCCGACTGATCGCCGGCGGCGCCTTTTATGGCCACCGTGCCGATGAACAGATCCCGGCCGTATCTTTCGAATATCGGATCGAATTCAATCCCCAGGTTGAAGTTAGGCGCCTGCAGCGTCATTGTTTCCACCAGAGCGCCCATCGTCAGATAAGCGTCCTTGTCATCCGGGTCCTCCGGTAAATCCTCGCTTTGGTCATAATGAAGTTCGTAGGATTCTCCGTCTGATAGAGGTCTGATCAGCCAGGGCTGGGCATTATGGGCCGAAGGAGCCTGTAGTGAACTCCTAAGCAATTCGATATGCTCCGGATTAATTTCATGCGCCGCGGAATTACGGTTCATTTTATTTGATACAACATCATTATTAGTATTATTCAAATCAGAATAACTGGCTTTGGGACTTTTCTTGGCTAGATTCCGACCGACCATTTTCGCCAGATGATAATTATGCGACAAAGACGATTGCTTGACGACTTTGCTTTCGCCGGTCATGGCGTCCATCACCATTACGTCCGGGGCGTATATTGGATCCTGGCGATTATTGCCCATTCCGTTTACAAGATTAAGAAAAGCCTGGGACGCGCCGACGGCGGACGCGATAGCCACGCCTGGAGCGATGGAAGGAGCCGATTTTTTGCCCGCGGCGACAGTTTTGAACACGTCAATATCACCGTAAGACGGAACGTATGGGAGCCATTTAGACAGGCTGACAGACTGTTGAGCAATCTCATCTATCGGCGAGGTTTCGCTAAGGCCAAGGGTTTTTTCCAAGGTGCGGCCATCCGGTTTAAAAGTGGTGACGGTAGTTCCGAAACCGATGTTCATGGCCATAAGATTGGGGATTTTGCGCAGGCGAGCTTGCCGGGCTAGCGCCACGCCGATAGCGTGCAGAGTGAATTCCGTCTCATCAATCAACAGATCGACGCCTTCGACGAACTCTGGAGCGTTATCCGTGGTAATACCTTCGCTGAAGACCTCGACTTCGATATCTGAGTTGATATCTGAGATATATTCGGCGATCACTTCGGCTTTATTATGGCCGACTGTCTTTTCGGTAGCTCGGACCTGTCGATTGATGTTCTCTTCTTCGAATACGTCTGGATCGGCCAGCTTGATCTTGCCGACGCCTAGCCTGGCCAGCTGCAGCGCCAAAGCGCCCCCGTCGCCGCCGGCGCCGGCGACTGCCACGGTTGAGTCAATCAGGCGCTGTTGTTCGGCCTCTGAAATAAAACCAAGGTTCCGCGAAAATCGCGATTCGTTCGCTTTCATGTTTAAACCTCGGCTGCCACCGGGAACGGTAGGAAATCCTTATCGAAGTGGCCGAGCCCAAGGTTATCTAGGGCGCCGTCATAGAATTTCCTAAGCCATTCCTGTCTGACGCCGATACTGTGGGCGTTTTCCAGCAGTTCTACGGGATTTATCCTGACTACCATGTTAGGGCTGTTGTATTCGGGTATGAATTTCTCTTCGGAAATCTTATGGCAGGGTACGCCCATCCTTTTCAGATACACGGCCAGCTTCCTTTCGACGACGGCATAGGTGTTAGGGACATTGTTCTCAATGCAGAAAAGGTCGCTGGCGCGTATCGACGCCATGGACCCGCTGGTCTGCGTGGTGGGATCTATCTGCCTGGATATCAGTCTGCTGACCTCTACCGAACCGACTTCGGCTGGTTGGTCGCGGAAAGCTTCCGGGAACATCTCTTCGGCTGGCAGCAGGTCTTCTGGACCGCGTTTTTCCACCAGACGCACGGATCCCACAACCCTGGTCTCGCCGTTGGAGTTTTCCAGCGTCGCGAACTGCACCGAACGAACGTCGTCGGCGTCGTATTCGCCTCCGTTGGAGCTGCGGGCTTCAGGCGGCAGGAAACCTTCTTCATCTATATAAACGTTGGCCCGCAGTAAATGCGCGCCGTGGTACTCGCGCGGCATCTCGATGATATTACCCGTAGCTACCTGGCCGATCCAAAATGGAGCGTCAGGATAGGCTTCGAATACGCTGGTCTCGACGACCGGCGCCAGCCGTTTAGGGTCAAGTTCAGAAACCGTTATTGCCATTGTTTGATTAATAATCCTTTTTATCAAAAACGCACGTTCCAGCCTCCGGCGCGCGGAAGCTAAAACGTGCGTTTGATATGCTAATGTACAGAACTGAAAAAATCATACCACACCGTTTCAGATAAGTCAATATTAAAAAATAAGAATTCAATTGTGTCAAAATTAAAAATAGCCGTTATTGAAGATGAGAAGTCCATAAGGGACATGTACCTGATCAAACTGGAGTCCGCCGGTTACGAAGCCAAAGGCGCATACGACGGTCTGGACGGGTTGCGTTTGGTTAAGGACTTTTCGCCTGACCTGATTCTGCTTGATCTGCGGATGCCGCAGATGAGCGGTCAGGAAATGCTTAAAAGACTGCGGGACGAAGGAGATTCCACGCTGGTGATCGTATTGACTAACCTCAGCCAGAACGAAGCCGGCCTGGACATGCGTTTGCTCAAGGTAGAGAGATACATCGTCAAAGCGCACTCCACGCCTTCGCAGGTCGTACAGGCGGCCGAAACGGCTTTAAGCCGCCATGGGCTGCTAGACCGCGGCGGCGCTTAGAGTGTAAAATCAAGCTAATGGTAAAAATCGCTATCGTCGAAGACGAAGCCGCTATCGCGGAGATGTATAAGATGAAGCTGCAGGAAGTGGGGTACGAGGTCGGCGTGGCCGCCAACGGCAAGCTGGGTCTGGAGCTGTGCGAGAAGCTCAAGCCTGACTTGGTGCTGCTGGATCTGATGATGCCGGAGATGAGCGGTCCGGAGATGCTCGCCAAGATGAAGGCTACCGAGTGGGGCAAAAAACCATTAGTCATGCTCCTGACCAACCTGAGCCAGCAAGAATCCGAGATAGATCCCAGCAAATTCCCGGTAGAAGGTTACGCGGTCAAGGCCTACTACACGCCTTCCCAGTTACTGGAAAAAGTGAACGAGATACTAAAGGAACACGGCAAGCTGCCCAAAGAGTAGACTGCCCGTTTCTTAAGGTGTAAAATCAAATCAAATGCCAAAGATAGCCATTGTTGAAGACGACCTGGCCATTGCCCAGATGTACCGGCTGAAGTTCGAAGCCGAAGGTTACAAAGTGGAAATCGCCGAAAACGGCAAGCTGGGTCTGGAGCTGTGCGAGAAACTTAAACCCGACATGGTGCTGCTGGATCTGATGATGCCGGAGATGAACGGCGACGAAATGCTGGAAAAGCTACGATCCACCGATTGGGGCAAACACATGAAAGTGATCGTTCTTACCAACGTGGGCGAGCAAGAAGCTCCGGCCAAGCTCAAGGAACTCGATATATCCGCTTACGTCGTCAAGGCCGAGATGACTCCTAAACAGGTTGCGGATCTGGCTAAGCAACAGATGTCCTAAACTTATGAAGATCGGGATCGTCGGCTGGGGGCAGGAAGCCCAAAGCGCTTATAAATACCTTGGCCCTGATAACGACTACCTGATCGTTAATGAGTCCAGACAGGATGACTTCCCGGTGGTTAGCGATAAGATTGAGGTAAGATATCAGGAAAATGATAAGCCGATAGGCATATCGGGCCAGGTAGAAGATCTGGGATATCTGAAAGGCATCGACCGTTGCGATCTGATCGTCTACCAGCCGACGTCTTATTTCAATCTCAAAAAATATTTCGGCAACAACCCGTCCTTTTGGTCAAAAGCGACCACGGTCTACGACATGTTCTTTGAAAAGTGCCCGACTAAAAACATCATCGGCGTCACCGGTACCAAGGGCAAAGGTACGACTTCGACGATAATCGCCAAGATGCTGCAGACTGCCGGCAAAAGAGTCCATCTGGGCGGCAACATCGGCACCCCTATCCTGGACCTGCTGCCGGCCATCGGCGCCGATGATTGGGTGGTCTGGGAGCTGGCTAACTTCCAGCTCAAACCGGCCAGTTACAGTCCGCATATCGGCGTCTGCCTGATGATCGTTCCCGAACATATGGACTGGCATCCGGACATGGAGGATTACGTAGAAGCCAAAGGCAATCTTTTCCGCCACCAAAAAAGCGACGATATCGCGATTTACTTCGCTGAGAATGAGTATTCAACGAAGATCGCCGGCTACTCGCCCGGCAAGCAGATACCTTACTACAGAGAGCCTGGGGCATTCGTTAGAGATGATGGCAAGATAGTTATCGACGAAAGGGAAATCATCGACAGATCCGAGATAAAACTGTTGGGTGAGCATAATTTACAGAATGTCTGCGCCGCCGTCACGGCTTTGTGGCAGGTCTCGCCGGACGTCAAGGCCGTCCGGCAGGTACTTTCGGAATTCACCGGGCTTGAGCACCGCCTGGAGTTGGTCCGTGAGCTGAACAGCGTTAAATATTATGATGACTCTTTTGGCACTACGCCGGAGACGGCCATAGTAGCTATGAAGTCATTTGAACAGCCCAAAGTGATGATTATGGGCGGTTCGGACAAGGGGGCTGATTTTGACGAAATGGCTAAAATCGTCAAAGAGTCCAACGTCAAGCACGCTATCGTCATTGGCCAGATAGCCAATAAAATAACAGCGTCCCTCGATAAGGTGGGTTTCAGCGACTATTCTACCGGTCTGACGCAGATGGAAGATATAGTGGCTAAATCTAAAGATTTGGCTAAGGCCGGCGACGTAGTCCTGCTATCCGCCGGCGCCGCCAGTTTCGGGTTATTTAAAGATTACAAGGACAGAGGCGATCAGTTCAAGCAAGCTGTGAAAGCACTGACTTAAGCTGCTTGATGACCGGCTGCTCGGGTTGGATGACATCGGCCCGATCGTCAGCGATCTGCTTTATAAGCTCCTCTATCCAGTGATAATGGGTGCAGCCTAAGACGATCTGGTCCGCGTCTAGATCGACTACTTCTTCTATTCTAACTGCGACTTTTTCGCGGTCCACGCTGTTATTCTCAATCATTAAAGCCCAATCGCTGCAATCCGGTTCAAGGACTTTGATGTCCTTCGCGTACTGATCCTTTAGCCAGGCGTATCTTTTACTGGCTAACGTCCGCGGAGTGGCACAGACGGCGATGACTCCGCTCTTAGTCTGCTCGGCGGCTGGTTTTATCGCCGGCTCCATGCCGACCATCGGCACCGGGTACTCTTGGCGCAAACCCTCTATCAATGTCGTGGTTACGGTGTTGCAGGCCACTACGATCGCCTGGCAGCCCTCATCTACGAACTGCTGAAAGATCGGTTTTACGAAACCGTGGATCTCCTCTATGGATCGGGTGCCGTATGGCACATGGTCTTTGTCCGTTTTATAAACAATTTCCAATTCGGGCAACTCCTTATTGATAGCCCTGACTACGGACAGACCGCCGACGCCGCTGTCGAATACGCCGATCTTAATCTTCGGCATGGGCGGCCGCCTGGAGGAGGTTTTCGAATAGGGCGCAGACCGTCAAAGGACCTACACCACCCTTTACAGGTGTCAGAGTCAGATCTTCACGGTCATAGACCGCCGGATCGAGATCACCGATTAACCTTCCTTTATCGGTCGCTACCCCGGCGTCCACTACGACGGCACCGGCCGTCAGCATTTCCGGTTTGATAAGCCCGGGCTGTCCGGTAGCCGTGATTATAAGATCCGATTGATTGACATACTCCGCCAGCTTTGACGTGGGTTTGTCTATGACCGCCGGTTCATAGCCGGACTGCCTGAGCAATTTTTCCATGGGCTCGCCTACCAGTTTGCCGCGGCCTACCAAGAGTATTTTCTTACCGGCGATATCGATATTATAGCCACTTAAAAGCCACATTATGGCCTGGGGCGTAGCCGCTATGAAATCAGATCGGGCGCCAAGCGCATCGACGTCTTTTTCGGGAGTTATCAGATTCACCACCTCTTCGGTCTTAGAAGTATCCTCAAGCGGCAGCTGAACGATTACGCCGTGCACCGAATCGTCGTTACTTAACATGTCAAGTAATTGTGGCAAATCGACCTGCGCCGCTTTATGATGATCGACCTTTACCCCGATATCGTCGCCGTAGCGCATTTTTAGGCGCACATAGGTATCGATTACCGGATCGTCATTAGCCTGGACGATAGCCAGTTTAGGAAAGATTTTCGAGCCTTTGAGAGTCCGGACCTGACGGGCGTGCCGGGCTTTGATATAGCCGGCGAGCTCCGAGCCGTTAAGCAGTTTCATACTTCGCCATTGTACCGCAATATATTGCAAAAACAGAGGTAATTTGCTAAAGTTTCATCTGTTCTCTCCCCAATTTTGCCAAATTCCGCGGCGCAGCGTTTAGCAAAATTGAGACGAGGGCCCATAGCTCAGTTGGTTAGAGCAGAGGCCTCTTAAGCCTCGTGTCCAGGGTTCGAGTCCCTGTGGGCCCTCCACGCCTTAATGTCCGGCAAATCCGCCGGGCTTTTTTATCGGGCGCTGAGCTGGGTTTCCTGAGGCGCCGCGGCCGGCGCGTTGAACGGCAGTTCGATGGTGAAGGCAGTGCCCTCGCCCAATCTGCTGTCGGCTTTGATAGCCCCGCCCTGGCCGTCGATTATAAGTTTGGTCACGTAAAGTCCGATACCGGTGCCTTCATAGTTATAGACCAGCGTATCGGTGGAACGATGGAACTTAGTAAAGAGTTTGGTCATTTCATTCGGTTTGATGCCGATGCCGGTATCTTTGACTATGATATGGATCTTATCCATGATGTCGGCGTTAAGTTCGACGGTTCCCTGTTCCGGCGTGAATTTCAAAGCGTTGTCCAGCAGATTACGCACCGCTTGGGCGATCAGGAACTGACTGCTTAAGAACTTGATATCACCACCTTGGATATTGGTTTTAAAGACGATGTTCTTGTCTTTGGCGATGTCGGTGTATTCGCGGCTGAGACCGCCGAGCATCTCGTTCAGCGAGGTTGTGGTGCGCATGCTCTGGGCGCCGCGGCCGGATTCGAAATCGGTAATCGTTAGGATCTGCTCAGAAAACAGATTCAACCGACGGGCGCTGTCCTCTATGCCCTGCACCATCTTTTTAAGTATCGGCGTAAGCTGCGAACCGTCCAGGAAGGCGGCGTTGCTTTGGATGATGGTCAGCGGCGTACGCAGGTTGTGGGATACGATCTTGATGAATTCGTCTTTCTGGACATCCAGTTCCCTCAGCTTGGCGATGTTGAGCTTAAGCGCGTTGGCCATGTTGTTGATGCTGGCGGACAGACTACCGATCTCATCGGACCGCTGCTCGGTAATCGGCTTCTCATAGTTACCGTCTGCTATTATCTGAGCCGATTTGGACAGCGAGTTGATTGGCCGCAGGAAAAATAGGTCAATGAATCCGTAGGTCGCGATCGCGCTCAATACCAGGCCAGCCAGCATCAAGACAGATACGGTGATTTCCTGATGTTTAATAGACTTGTTAATGAGAGCCGGGGATACCTCGTAGGCTACCGCGTAGCTGTGCTGGCCCTTATCGTCTATATACGGTTGGACGGCCAGAGTAATCTGGCCTAAACCGTTCTTGCGGGTGGTCGGGCTGAAGCTAGCCAGGTAGGCGGCTGGCACATCTATGGAATTTCCGGATAAGCTGAACTGCGATAGGCCTTGCAGGTTGACCACCGCGATATTGGATATGTTACTGTTTAACGCTGCGAACTTCTGCATCTGCTGCTTGACAAGCAGTGTTCCGGAATCATGGTAGAGTTCGTAGTTGTCACCGATCGGTTTGGTCGCCAGCGACGCGAAAGCCGTAGTTTCCCGGTTAAGCTCGTTGGTAAGATTGTTGCGGGCGTTATTAACCAGCAGATAGGCCATGACGCCGAAAATCAACACCAATATCGAAGTTATGAGCAATATGAACTTGCCGCGAAGCTTAAGCCGCCAGCGCGGTGTTAGAGCCGTAGGTATCTGTGAGGATTCAGCCATTAATTTTGGTTATGCTTATAGAGATAACTTTGGGCTCCGACAGCCGGAAAGTCAAACGCTATTTTAGATTGCTACAAGACTTTTACTGGGCGTAGACTTTCCAGAAGTCAATACCCAGATAATTGATGAGGTTGTCGATCTGTACCGCCAGACCCGATTTGACGGCCAGGTAGCGGCCATCGGGTACGAACAGCGGGAACCCGGCTACATCGTCCATCGCCTGCTTATTCAGCTGCTGCATCAGTGTCAGACGGTTCTGACTGTTAAAGGTGGTGGTCAGTTGCTGGTAGGTCTTATCCAGGTCGGTGTTTTTATAGTTGGCGCTGTCGATTAGCAACGGTTGGATAACGTCACTCGTATCGATCAGGCTGCTGCCGAAAGCGATATAGAACAAGTCTGTCTGCCCGCCCAGGGCTTTCTTTTGGAGCGTGGGTCCGCTGGTCTCGGCGTCCATCGTCAGCTTGATACCCATGGCCGCCATTTCTTTCTGGACTTCGGCGGCGAGGGTTGAGTGCGGCGCGAAGTAGGTAAACGTAATAGTGAATCCGTTAGGGTAGCCAGCCGCGGCTAGGTCAGCCTTGGCTTGGGTCGCGTTATAGGTAGGACGCTTGATGTCCGGGTTATAGCCCGGGATATCCTGTGGTACGAACTGAGTCGCGAGAACGCCAGTCCTGCTATCGGCTTTCATCAGAGTATTGGCGTCTAGTCCTTCATATATAGCTTTGCGTACGGCTAGCTTTGAAAGGGGCGACCCGGTTTTGAGCGTGTTAGGCAGCAAGAAGTTCACCACCGGGGTCTTGTCTAACAAGGATGTGTAGCCAGCTTGTGTCACCTGGTCAACAGCGTCTTTCGAGGTCAGATCTGCTATATCGACCTTACCGTCCTTAACATCTTGGGCCAGGACTTTTTCATCGCTGTACGACTTGAAAATCACTTCTTTGGTAGTCGGAGTACCTCCGTGATAGTTATTAATCGCTGTCAGATCTATGCTGGTAGATGATGGACTAAGCGTAGTACCGCTTTTTAGGGTGTAAGGTCCGGTACCGGTGCTGGGGTCGTTAGCCGTACCGGTCGTATCATAGACCCAGTAGTAGGCCAGTTCATTCGGTAGCAGCGAGTCTGGCGTAGTAGTTTTGATTTCTACCGTGTCAGAGCCTTTGACGGTTACGGATTTGATCGTGGAACCATATGACTGGCCGTAGTCGGTTGGAGCCAAAGCGTCAAAGCTGGCTTTGACCGCCGCTGGTGTCAGATTGTGGCCATTATGGAATTTGATGCCCGGAGCAAGTACGAAATCCCAAGTCGTGTTGTCCGGATTTGTCCAGCTTTTGGCTAGATTTGGAACAACCTCGTTCTCGTTCTGATACTTGGTAAGTCCTTCAAAAATCTGGCCGTTAACTTCCGAAGGGAAGATGCTTGATTCGCTTTTAGGATAAAAATCCGTGAAGAAAGGCTGGGTGACACCGACGGTTAGCAGGTCGACCGGCTTCTTAGTGACCTGGGCTTGCTGCTGCGGTTGATTGTTATTATCCTTACCCTTCATTGCGAAGTAAGCGGCGGCGGCACCGCCCAGGACCAGCAACACTACGACTAACATCAGGAGCATTTTTTTCTTACTCTTCTTGGGAGCGCCGGACGCGCTCTGTGCCGGCGGCTGGTCGGGCGCTTCGGTCTGCGTCGGCATCGCGGCAGGCTGTGGCGGCGGCGCGACGTTGTCCGTCGTCGGTGTCGGATTAGGGTTTTGTGAAGGAGTGTTGTTGATTGGTTCCATAAATACTTCTTATGTTAACTTTTACATCAATTGTCCTTTTATATAACGCTTATGTCAATCTTGACGAACAGGGCGGATAATATGGAAAAAGCCCGGATGCCCGGGCTTTTTCCTTGGTACTCCGTGAGGGATTCGAACCCCCGACCTCCTGGTCCGAAGCCAGGCGCTCTGATCCGCTGAGCTAACGGAGCGTGACGAGCTCATTTTAACAGATAGGACAGGTCAAACGGATTATATATTGTACGATTCCTAACAGAAAAATATCTTAGCCGGCTGTAATATCCGGATAACTCTTTTAAAAAGGGTTTTGGGGTGCTGTTCTTAACAAGCGACGAGAGGAGGGTCGTATGTTAAAGCGTATCTTAAGATCCATGGCAGCGATCGGGCTTACAGTCGGCATGATTTCCGCCGGGCCGGCGGTCTTAGCCGATTCGACGGCTTCGACCCAGGGGCCAGATAGCGGCGTGACGGTCAGTTCCAGCACCAGCACCACTGTCAGCAATAACAATAATGTCAGTATCAGCAACTACAATAACCAGACCGCTTCAACCGGCAACGCTTCAGTATCCGGCAATACGACCGGTGGTAACGCCACCAGCGGCAATGCCACGAACAATAACAGCACCTGGACATCCGTGGCCATTACTAACAGCGTGCCGATGGGTGGTGGCGGGAGCGTAACAGCGTCCACCTCCGGGCCTAATTCGCCCGTGCACTTGGACATGTCCAGCTATACATCCGTGACGAACAACAATAATATCTGCGTCACCAATTCCAACTACCAGACCGCGACGACTGGCAATGCCGATGTCAAACACAACACCACCGGCGGTAACGCCACCAGCGGCAATGCCACGAACAATAACAATACCAGCACCAGCGTCAGCATCAATAACGGTGGGGGCAAGGGAGGAGGCGGCCAAGGCGAAGGCCAGGGTGGCGGATCGGGCTCGTCATCCGGCGGTGCCGGCGGCCAGGTACTCGGCGCCTCATTCACCGTAGCCAGTTTGACAGGCGGCGGGACGGGCGGCGCGGCGCAACTGCCGAATACCGGACTGCGTGAAGCAGCTAGCCCCTGGGTAGCAGTGACCATATTCACCCTGCTGGCCAGCGCGGCATACTGGAGACTGGCCATATCTCCCAAACTTAAATAACAGCTAAAGGAGCGCGTGATGATACGGCAGCTGTCGGCTTTAAAGTTGAGGCTATTGCCTCTAGTGGCGGCTGCCGTGGTCCTTGGCATACCGTTTTTTAATTCGGCGCTTGATCATCATCACGCCGTGCAGGCGGCCGCCAACGCGGAGTTGAAACTAAAGAACCCGGCTCTGGTTAACGCCGCGCCGGTCGGTATTCCCAGCCGGATAGTCGTACCAAGCCTTTCTATCGACTTGCCAGTCGTCAGCCAGAGCTACTCGTCGGCCTCTAAGACCTGGCCGGTGTCGCCTACCGAGGCTAATTACGCCTCCAATACGGCGCCTGTCAACAATTCTAAGGGCCAGACGCTTATCTACGGACACAGCACGCGCTCGATTTTCGGTCCGCTACTGAACCTTAAGGACAACGACATCGCCTACATCTACACCTCAAACGGCCATGTCTTTAAATATGCATATACCGGCAGCCAGGACGTAACGCCTTATAAGTTATCGATTTTCCAGGATATGGCCGGCGCGCCGGCCGGATTGAAGATGATCACCTGCGACGGGCCTTATTTCCAGTACCGCCGCTTGATGTCTTTCAAGCTGCTTCAAGCTTCTTGAGCTTGACCTTATCCAGATACAGGTGCCTTCGGCCATTTACCACGCCTTCTTTTTTAAGTTTGATCATCTGCAATGACGCTGTCTCACGCGTGAGACTGCACATGTCGGCTATTTCCTGGGACGTAAGAGGTACGTTCAGCTTTACTTTAGCTCCCTCCGGAACTCCCACCCGTTTAGCCAGATATGCCAGCAGGGATATGACTTTGGAGCGGGCGCTTTGGGCGGATAGTGTCTCAATACGTTCCACGAACTGCTGGCTTATTTTATAGGTATAAGTTATAAGTTGCTCGCCGATAGCCAAATCGCCTTTTATCATAGCCTGGAAGTCGGCCTGCGGCCGGGCCTTGGCCTCCACGTCGGTCATGCATTCGTAAAAATAGCGGGCCACCCCCTCTCCTGACAAAAAACTGGTCAGCGGGAATGAATCGCCTGGCTTATAGATGATAATCGTCCGCTGGCTACCGTTCGCCAAGATGTTCGAGACTTTCACGTAACCCTCGACTAACAGATAGATGTTCTCTACCGGATCGCCTTCGTAAATCAGGATCTGCCCTTTGCGGAACTTCCGGATCGGCAGGTCGCTGAACAGATTCTCCATGGCTTAGCCCCGCAGCCATTTAAGGGCTTCGATGCGGCTGGCGAAGACTCGGATCTTATCGCGTTTGCCGGCTATCATTACCAAGGTATTGACAAGTATTTGCACGGCTACGTTACCATAGACGGCTATCCGGTCATACTCAGCGTTAGTCATAGCTTTGACGGCTTCTTTGCGGGCTTTGGCCATCTTACCGCTGATGTCTATTTTCGGTACTTCTGTTACATCTACCAGTATTAGAGCCAGTTCTTCGTGCGCTTTAAGCTTTTTGGCGCGTTTAACCAGGTCTTCAACGGCCCCGATCACGGAGTCCGGCGTCTGATTGCCTATAAAATGGGTTTCGATGAAACCGGCTGGATTGACGAATATCTTGTACCTGTCCTTCGCCATAACACTATTATATTTCATTAAATCCAATCTCCTACCCGCGAGCCTTGAGGATAAGGCGAGCGGAAGAGCAGCGGCAATACGAGGCCAAACTAAAAACGCGCCATTTGAAATGCGCGTTTTTCTAGTTTGGCTGTAATTAGCCGATGCGTGGTACGCCCGATAGGATTCGAACCTACGACCTTTGGTACCGGAAACCAACGCTCTATCCAGCTGAGCTACGGGCGCTCGTCTCTTCCTCTCAATTTCGCCAAATACTGCACTGCTAAATTTGGCGAAATTGTGAAAGAACAGAGGTAATTATATCAGTTAATTCTTAGATGTATCTTGGATGTTCTCGGAGGCTGTGGGTTTGGTTTGATGTTTATCAAATTGCGATAAAGTCTCATTTAA
>Ga0105238_10000357_pt1 | contig 48927 bp, 37 predicted proteins | sample KBSC34metaG_FD_81526 | JGI IMG/M metagenome (GOLD analysis project Ga0105238, IMG submission 81526) | Corn rhizosphere microbial communities from Kellogg Biological Station, Michigan, USA - KBS C3-4 metaG | ecosystem: Host-associated > Plants > Roots > Rhizosphere > Soil | place: Michigan, USA...
CAAACTCTTCCACTACTACTCGAATGGACTCAGCATCAAGAAAGTGACGCTGGTGCTTGTCATGTATGAAGGCGGCAACAAGAAAGGGGCTGAGTACTACCGAATCGAGTTTACGAATGTGGCTTTGACCAGTTTTCAAGCCCAGTCGAAGGACGAAAGTGCGTACGACACCGCCACCTTCGAATGTGACAAGATGGTATTCACAAAGTACGGCGAAGCGCCGGTGAACGGAACACCGGATCGAGCGATGTGGGACACACCGATGTATCACTCAATCTGAACGGACTCCTGAGGAAGCCCCCAAGTCGCGGGAAGAATGGTGGGCCAAGCGCAGCAATCAGCGATGGATTAATGACGAAGACCGTCTCGAAAGTGCGATTGTTTACGTCTGCGACTGCCGGGACCATCAGCCGAATGGACGGTCGCGGAAATCGACAGATATCCATCCGAAGCGCGGGCGAGGCAATCCCTCCACTTCTGTGTTCGGGGAAACGATCAGGGATCGCAAATCATTTGACCCTGCCTGGCCAGCCCTGACTCTGCGGGGCACATTTCTCGTTACGGGCGATTCGACTTGGGAAGTCGATGCCAAGTCGTCTCAGGTGCACAGGTTTAATCGTCACCAGACATTCGGTTCCTTAAAGACGGATTCAATAGTTGGGGTTCACGATCACGCTTTCGCCAAAGGCCACTCCGTTTTGAGTCAGGAGTCGCACGTACAGATGAGGATCGATCGTTTGCGAGATCGACCGGCCCGAGCAATCACACATGACGACATTCGCGACGTCTCCATGATTCGAACTGGGGCGGGGGCGTGTACCGATGGCGGCTTTCAGATCGCTGTTGATTTTCCAGTCTTGCGGCTTCGCGGTGGTCAACGTTTCACGTTCAAATTGCGTATTCAGCGGGCGCTGGGTCGATTCGAAAAACGTGCCTGATCCCAGTGCAACCTGCGTGTCGCGAGTTTCGATCGGTAGCGCGAAGCTCAATGAAGCTGTGTCGACGTCGTACCACAAGCCCGCCTGCAAGTTCTCGGTCAACAGCAATGTGTTGCTTGTTCCGTCGCCCCCGACGACTGAATCGAGGCTCGACTGGAACGACGGATGAGGCCGCCAGATGACTCCGGTTGCCGCAGTGACCTCGATGTTGTGTTCACTGTCGGGCTCTGACGATTCATCCCAACTGAGCGTTCCCAGGCGATGCTTATGCTGCGGATCGCCTGCAAATAGAGTTCGTGGAATGAATCCTGCGTTGACCACGAAACTCAGCGCGCCAGCTTTCCCGAACGAAGTGGATTCCGGGCAGGTGAAGGTCCGCAATGAGACCTTTTCGGTCTCGGCGATCACCAAGGATCCATCTGCTTCGATGACGGCGTTCTTTTTGATTTCCTTGAACAAGGCCGTATTGTCGAGCGCGGGTAACACCGACATGGCCCAGGAAATGGTCATCTGGGCTTTCGACTCCGGCTCGCGGAGGACCTCGATTTCGGATGTCAGACCGGGGAGGTGTCCATCGGTCGAGGTGGCGAAGGCCTGGATGGCCATCGCCACCTGACGCATGTTGCTCAAGCATTCCATTCTGCGACCCGAATGACGCTGCTTCACACATCCGGGCAATGCCACTGCCAAGACGAGGACCATGACCAGCAAACAAACAAGCACGTCGACTTGGGATACACCGCGCCGCCTCGGGCTGTCGTTGCGTAGAACTTGCATGATGCGTGTCTTCAGAGTGAGGGACGAGATTCGTGACCGGATTGACGCGTGCCAAAATGGTATCAGACGTCATGACTTTACGTCGATATTTCATTGCCACTCGGACTTGTACAAGAGCCTTCGGTCTAACCATTTGCAGCAGGTGGGCGAAAGTAAATTCCTTAAAACGATCGTGATTTCAGGCGTTCCACGATTCTGGCAGCCAACTCTGCGATTGTTGACGAATTGTTCCAGTATCCGCGCGTGTTGAACGATTGGTCATTTGGAAATGCTTCATAGATGACACGGCAGTCGAGAATTGTCGTTTCGATCACATGCCGGCCTTCGATAAACGCCTTGGGCACTTTTAGAACCACAGGCACGAGATCAATTCCCAACTCTGGCCGGTTCGCTTGCGTGATGGTGAGATCCACCAGACCGTGGGCGACACGCGGACTTGGCGACCGAGAATATACGCTCTTCGAACGGACAACGATTCGGCCGGCACTGACTGTTCATGGATTGATCGGAGGCTACACCGGGCCGGGCAGCAAGAGTGCCATTCCTGCCAAGGCAACAGCCAAAATCGGATTTCGGCTTGTCCCCAATCAAGATCCGGAAGAAATCCAACACCGTTTCGAGGCGTTCGTGCGTCAGATGCTTCCGGCGGACGAGCGATGGCGCTTGCGAAGTTTTTCCAAAACAAAGCCCGTGCGATTGTCACTGTCACAACCTGTACTGCGTGCGGTTCGACACGCGTGCCGACAGGGATTCGGGCGCGAGCCATTATTAATTCCCTCTGGTGGGACCATTTCTGTCGTGCGCGCGTTTGAAGATCTGTTGCGCGTCCCGACGCTGCTTTTGGGGTTCTCACTCGCCGAGGACCGACTGCACGCACCGAATGAGCGTTTTAGCGTTCGACGGCTGTGCCAGGGTACAAGGACCATGCGCGCCTTGCTGCGAGAATTGTCCCGCGTGTCGACAGCACGTGATTTCAATCGTGTTGAAACGTGAGGACGGCCATGGCAATCGACTTCCACTGCCACGCGGGACTGGGCGATCTGATGACACATCCGTCCAACACGGCGGCTCCGTTAGAAGCGTATTTCCGCCGAGCCCAGGCGGCGGGGATTCACAAAACGGTCGTCATGTCGGCGTTTCATTCCGATTATCGCGTCGCCAATGCCGCGCTGTCACGACTGGTTAGCCGACACTCCGATCGGCTGGTGGGATTTGCGATGATCCATGCCAAACGAGACCGAGGACGAATTCACGACACCGTTTCAGACGCCGTGCGCCGCTATGGGTTTCGCGGAATTAAGGTGCATGGCCACGACGCCTTTCCCACTCGGGAAGTCTGTGAGGCAGCGAAAACACTTCGTATTCCGATCCTGGTTGACGTCTTTGGCCAGCCGCACATCGCGGACCTCATGGCCGAGCAATACCCGCAAGTCAATTTTATTGTCCCACATTTCGGATCGTTCGCTGACGATTGGAAGGTAATCCGACAAGTCATTGACCTGATCTCTCGCCGCCCCAATGTCTATGCCGACACATCGGGTGTCCGTCAATTTGACCTGCTCGTGGAGGCGCATCAGAGGGCCGGCGCGAAAAAGATTCTGTTTGGCTCGGATGGCCCCTGGATTCACCCAGGTCTGGAACTGATGAAAATCAAACTGATGAAGCTTTCGCGGCAGGACGAAAGCCTGATCCTGGGCGGCAACGCCGTTCGGCTTTTGTCAGCACGCCGGCGCCTTGTTCATTCGTCACCCGCTATTGCGATGCGCAAATGATGACATTGTCACCGCCGACGGACAATCACGTTTGCTGGAAGTGAATCACATTCTCAACGTCACTCGATTTCCGGAGAATTGGGATGCCTATGGGCAGTACGTGCTCGAATGGGTTGGTCGTAATTGATCGCGTTGATGAACCAAGGACGATTTCGATGAGGATGTCACGTCCGGATTGACGGGACACCGGCTCAAGACCATTCGTCCTCGTCGGCTTTCTTTGAGGGCGCGGGTTTCTCGATGTAAAATGCATGAAAGGTCGCGATCAGCGGTGCGCCGATGGCAAACGCGGCCGCGATATAGAAATTGCGCATCGTTGCGGCATGCTCATCGGGCGGCTGCTGCGCGCCCTTGAGCTCGAAACAGACATACGCGATCACTACCAGAACAACCGAGCCGGCGAGCATGACGAGGGATGTGGTTCGACGCACGAGGTCTTCCGTTCTTGACACAAGAAGTGGCAACCTTTGCCGATGTACCATCCCGGAGCTACTCGTTCAATCCTGATCTGGATGACGACAGATGATCAGCGATTCATCAAGTTTTGGAGTAGGTCTGTTCCGAACTGATTCGACCGATTTGGTGAATATGAATCATCGTTACAGATTACGGACTTGCCCCAGATTGACTCGATTTACCAACCAGAACACCAGGGCGGAATGGTGGCACGATTATCGATTTTTCACGTAAGCCCTGCCGAACCGTTGCCGATAGCTCAGGCGTCAAAATCGGATTGATCGTCAAGAACGATCGACCTGCGTTCTGAACCCGTGATTGCCAAAGGGCCGGGCAACATGCGACGAGTATTTCACATTTCCATTGCTCTGACCGTCGGGATCATGGTGGGTTGCCGTTCAACCGGCCAACCCTCGGCAGATTGCTGTCGAGTACAGCAATTCGAGCAGCCTGCGACAGCGATGACGCCGTCGTGGCAGAACGCGCCGCCACTGCCAGAGGATCGCGTTGAGTTTCCGCCACCGCCGGAAGCCGACGCGTCGACGCCCGCGGCACAAACACAGCCTGAAGGCAATGCCCCTGCGGCTTCATCGGCCAATGCAACACTCTAAGCATCGACAGAGCGATCGGATCCGCTTCTCGGATGCGATGCACACGACGATCAGAACAGATCGCATGCTGTGGCACGGAGAGTGCGAATGTTCGGCCTGATTAATGGATGCAGACGGGCACTGGGAATCGTTACGCTGGGCGTGTGCGTCGTGTTGGCGGTCGGCTGGTTGCGCGGCCAATAGCACACAGACCTGTTGTGGATCTGTCCCACCAGAACTTCGCCCGAAATCATCGGCTCCGATTGTGGCGAGATCGTCTCGACTCAGTAGTCCAGCGCCGGAGTTGGGTGACTCGATCATCAATCTTCGCCACAATACAACTTTGTCGCGGGGTGCTTTTGTCGCCGGCGACATGACAATCGTCTGTACGACCACTGGTCCGGAATTGTATGAAATCCAAACTCACGAGACTCATCGCCGTTCGATTATTGGTGGTGACGTCCACTGTCCTTCTGGTTTGTAGTACCGGCCTCGCCGATTCGGCCGATGATTGGGCGCGAATGAAGCCGATCGTGCCGACGAATTACATCTGCCTTCGAACATCGACGCCACCTAAGATTGACGGCAAACTCGATGATGACGCCTGGAAAGGCGCGTCGTGGACCGACGACTTCCTGGACATCGAAGGCGATCGCCGCCCCAGACCACGGCTGCGAACACGCACCAAGATGTTGTGGGACGCTGACTATTTCTACATCGCTGCAGAACTGGAAGAGCCGCATGTCTGGGGGACGCTCACCCAACACGATGCGGTCATCTTTCAGGACAACGACTTCGAATTGTTCATCGATCCTGATGGCGACAATCATGAATACTTCGAGTTTGAGATCAACGCATTGAACACGGGGTGGGATCTGTTTCTGCCTAAGCCCTACAAGGATGGTGGCGTGGCGGAAAACCGCTGGGAGATTCCGGGACTGGTGAGCGCCGTGCAGGTTGACGGCACCTTGAACGATGCGGCGGATCGTGATCGAGGCTGGACAGTCGAATTGGCCATTCCCTGGTCGGCGCTGCGCGAATACGCACGCCAAGCGGCGCCCCCGCGCGACGGCGACCAGTGGCGAGTCAACTTTTCACGAGTGGAATGGCAACATCAGATCGTCGGAGGAAAGTACGAGAAAGTTCCCAACACCAAAGAGGACAACTGGGTCTGGTCGCCGCAGGGAATCATCGACATGCACCGTCCCGAACGGTGGGGCTATGTGCAGTTTTCGGAGGGGACACCTGCGACGGCCAAGTTCCTGTCCAATCCGATTCGACCTGGTCGCGATCTCTTGATGGAGGTGTATCACCTGCAGAAGAGTTATTACGAGCGTCACCATCGGTGGGCCGAGAGCGTGGAGCAACTCGGCTGGAACGCCGGCGTCAAAGAACGCCCCCTGCTGAAACTGACCGAAACGGGCTATCGCGCCACGCTCGATCTTCCAGCGGCCGACGGGTGGGCTCAAAGCTGGTCGGTTCGACACGATTCGAGGCTGCGTCTCACATCGCCTGACGACGATTTGTCAGACACGTTGGAACGGATCCTCGCTCAACAAGTGAAGGCCTGGAACGACGGTGATATCGATACCTTCATGGAGTATTACTGGAAATCGGACCATCTGACATTCAGCTCCGGCGGTCGGATCACGCGCGGGTGGACGAAGACCAAACAGGGTTACCAGAAGCGCTATCCGACGCGTGAGAAAATGGGACAATTGTCGTTTGGAGCTCTGGAAGTCCAGCGTCTCGGTGATCACGCGGCACTTGTCCTTGGACGATGGGACCTGCAGCGCGAGTCTGCACCAATTGGCGGGAATTTTACGTTGGTGTTCCAGGCGATTGGCGGCGCATGGGTCATCGTTCACGACCATACTTCGCTTGAGAAAGGACCCGAGTCGGCCACGCCGTCGCCGTAGGCCCTCGTTCGACAGACTCGTAGCGTTCGACACACTCGTAGGTTGTGCCGCATCAGGCTCGCGAATGTTCAGTTCATCGATCACGTTGCGTGCCTGCCCGGCCGTGTCCCGGGGCAGATTTCCCCGCTGGGGCACAATGCCCCAACTGTCACGACTATCGGAATCGCTCGCTGCAACTCACTGCAGTGCAGAGACCTCGGCAGCCATCGTCGCAATGCCGTGAAATCTTTGGCTTTTCTGCTTTTGCGGTCATTTTGAAAAACGCTTGGCGAACAAAGTCCGTTTTGGCATTGCAATTGCCTTAGTAGTGCAGTCATCCCCAGGACGGATGACGAGCGAAGGAGGCTCACCATGCCAGCGAACATTGAACAAAGCAGACGTGCAACGCGGCCCAAACCGGTCGCCCGAAAGTCCCCTTTGAAACATCACATTCTACTCGCCGATGACGACTCCGAAATGCGTTCCATGTTGGCGTTGGCTCTGATGCATGAGGGGTACAACGTTATCGAATGCTGCAACGGAGAAGAACTGTCGCTATGCCTGAAGGAATCAAACACTCAATGCACAGAACGAGTGGACCTGGTGATCTCCGACATCCGTATGCCGGGGATGAGCGGGCTGGGAGTACTGGCCACGCATGGCCAGAAACCAAAGTGTCCGCCGATGATTCTGATGACGGCTTTCGGTGATGACAAAGCGCGCCACGAGGCCACGCGAATGGGTGCCGTGGCGTTCTTCGACAAGCCTTTTGAACTGGATGAACTGCTGCAAAAAGTCCGGGAGATCACCCCACCATGAAGACCAGCCGAGCGATGGAAGACGACCGCAAAGACGATTTCAAAACGTTCTCAAACCCACTTTTCAATCAGATCAAAAAAGGTTTTTTCAACATGAACGATCACACCAACCCGAAACCACGATGGCTGACCGGCGGCTTGACCGCCGCCTCACTCGCTCTGTTCGGCAGTGCCGGCTATATGGCATTGGCCACCTCGCCGCCAGCGGCCACTCCGCAAGTCTCAGAAAAGGCGATTCAGAATCTGGAACAGTCAGGGCAGGCATTTTCCTCGATTGCGAAACGACTGGCACCTGCGGTCGTTTCGCTGAAAGTTGAAAAGAAAGTCGGCAATGAAGTCTCGTCGGGCGGACAAAACGACGATTCGAATAGTCCATTGAACGATGAACTGCTGAAACGGTTCTTCGGTGATCGATTGCCCGAAGGCATGCGACAACGACATGCACCGCAGCAAAAGCACACCGTGGTCGGACAAGGATCCGGCTTCGTGGTTTCGCCAGACGGTTACATTCTGACGAACCATCACGTTGTGGGTGACGCGTCGAAAGTGATCGTTGCGTTCTCGGACGGACGTGAGATGCCAGCGAAGGTTGTCGGCAGCGACGCTCAGAGCGATGTCGCAGTAATCAAGGTCGATGCCAAGAATCTGGCGACCGTTCCGCTGGGCGATTCAACCAAGACTGAAGTCGGAGAATGGGTGTTGGCGTCCGGTGCTCCGTACGGTCTGACCCAGACATTGACGGCAGGGATCGTCAGCGCAACTGGACGCAACAGTGTGGGAATCGCCAGCTACGAAAACTTCATTCAAACCGACGCCGCGATCAATCCTGGTAACTCGGGTGGACCGCTAGTGAATCTGCGCGGTGAAGTCATCGGGATCAACACGGCCATTTTCAGCCGTAACGGTGGTTCGGTCGGATTGGGCTTTGCGATTCCCGTTGATATGGCGAAACAGGTCTACGACCAGATCATGGCCCACGGCAGCGTCACTCGCGCGTTTCTGGGTGTCCGAATTCAAGCGTTGACCCAAGACCTGGCTGCGAACTTCGGCTTGAAGGACACGCACGGGGTCTTGGTGGGCGACGTTCAGAAGGGAACGCCGGGCGACAAAGCAGGTCTCAAGCAGGCCGACGTCATCTTTGAACTGGATGGCAAGAAAGTGAACGACGCCGCGTCGTTCCGCAACGCAATTGCGATGAAGGCCCCTGGTGCGAAGATCAACCTGGGAGTGATGCGAGACGGTCATCGAGTTGACGTCGCCGCAACGTTGGAAAAACTTCCAGAAAGTGGAACTGTGGCGAAGGCAGAAACTCCCAAAACAACCAGTTCGTGGGGACTTTCCGTCCAGCCACTGAATGCGGACTTGGCCAAGAAATTTGGCTATGACGTCGAAACGGGTGTCATCATCAACGAAGTCACACAGGGATCGCCAGCAGAACAAGCCGGGTTGGAGCCAGGCATGTTGATTCAACAGGTCAACCGCAAGAAAGTGGGGACGGCCGATGAATTCAATGAAGCGATTCATCAGGACAAGGATGCTCGATCGGTCATGCTGCTGGTGTCGAACGGTCAGGGCTCGCGATTTGTGGTTCTGAAAGCGGCCGAGTAAGGGAATGAGTGCGGGCAACAGAGGCCTCGCCGGACCAAGGGGCCTCTGACTCGCATTTGATCTGATCTGCAAACTGTCAAAAAACGGAGGGTGATCGCGACTGAGCGATCACCCTCAATGAGTCATAGCGACGCGACGTATCACGGACGATGCGTCGCGTCGTTCGTCTATTTGCCGTCGTCCTTGGCACCGAATGATTCGACCAGGATCACATTGCCTTCGTCGTTGATCGTCAGACCAATTTTGTACACCTTGAACAAGCTCGGCCATTGATAGGTCACCTTCTTCGTTCCGTCGCGAGCTTCTTCACCGCGCGTAGCATAGCCCTTAATGTGATTGGGGACGTCTGCCACAGGCAGGCCTTTGGCCGACCCCTCAGCGTCCGTCTTATGCACCGCAGATTCCAGACTGGCCATGGCCCCATCGAATCCCTGACGCGAACTCCATTCCACGTAGACAACGACCAGCATCGCAATGATGCCACCCCAAACAAGAGCCCGTTCGATGGGTGACCGCTTCTTTTTGGTGGCTGGGGCACTTTCAGGCTGACCCGACTCGTTTTCAGACATCTGACCCTCACTTCGATTTCTGAACATGGAACGCGACATTGCCATTAATCGACAGATCTTCAGTAGCAGACTGTTTTGCACGGTAGAAAACAAGTCAAAGATCGCTTTGGGGGCTTGAATTCAGGAGCTCTCTCAATCAGGCCCAAAGCATCTCTCTTGGTTGCAGCGGGAAGGCGTCCGTTGCAAGATCTGAGGTTGGATTCTGATCATTCAGGGACCGTTCAAAGTATCGCCCGTTGGTTGCGATGATTTGTGACCGTCGAGACACCTCACCTTTTGAAAGAGATCTCTCATGATTCGCGCGTCATGTTCGATGGCATTGGTGCTGAGCCTGATGATCACCCAGACAAGGTCGTTGCGGGCGGCCGATTTGCCTGATCCGGCGGCGATCAAGCCGGTCCAACTTTTGACGGTGCCCAGTTATTGCGAGGGCGTCGTCTTTGACAAAGAGGGACGCGGGTATATCTCGTGGGGCAAGACGATTACGCAGTTTACGCTTGATGGCCAGCAAAAGGTCTGGGCCGAACCGGGCCAGCCGAATGGTCACAAGATTCTGGCGGATGGAACTCACCTGGTCTGTGACGCGAGCCATCACGCTATCCTGCACTTGAGTGCCGACGGCAAGTCGATGCCACATGCCGCGACGATGTGCGACGGCAAACCACTGCGCGGGCCGAACGATTTGACGCTGGACGCGGCCAATGGCGGTTTCTACTTCAGTGATCCAGGCGATTCGAGCAAGGAAAAGCCTGATGGCACGGTTCACTATGTCGATTCGAAAGGCACCACGCACCTCGTTGACGGCGGTTATGCTTATTCGAACGGAATCGTGCTGACGCCCGATGGCAAGAAACTGTACGTCGCCGAAAGTCAGCAGAATCGTGTCTGGGTCTATGACGTCACGGCCCCGGGAAAGGTCGCTGGGAAGAAACTTTTCGCAAACCTTCCGGTCAAGGATACTGCCGCGGGACAGATCGATAACCAGCCGGATGGCATGTGCCTGGATCAGGCAGGCAATCTGTATGTCGCGCATTATGGAATGAAGCAGGTGCAGGTGCTGGACCCGAGTGGCAAGGTGGTGGCGCGCTATTCGGGGGGCAACGTCACGACCAGCAATGTGGCATTTGGCGGACCAGACGGAAACCAACTGTTCGTCACCGGTGCCATCGGCGATACCGAAAACCGAGGCGGATTGTTTCGCCTGGATCTGAAAGTGCCAGGGCTGCGAGTCCTGCCAAAGTGATTGCCGGGCTTGAAATGGTCGTCTGTGGAGAATCGAGAAGTGCAATCGGCCTGTCTCTGGCAAGCACGCGTTTGATCGCGATGGCTTTATTGATCTGCGCTCAACAGCCAGGCCGACGGATTTTCGATGGCCTGGCTGAGTGTTTGCAGGAATCGAGCGGCCGGCGCACCATCCACGATCCGGTGATCGAATGTCAGGCTCAGCGTCATTTGATCGCGGGGGACGATCTGCTCACCAACGACGACAGGTTCTCGACGGATCCGCCCCAAACCCAGCACCGCAGTTTCCGGCAGATTGATGATCGGCGTGAAGGCGTCGATTCCAAATGAGCCAAGATTCGTGATGGTGAAGACCCCACCCTGCATTTCGGCAATCGTTAGTTTGCCGGTACGTGCCCGGTCGATCAGTGACGCCGCTAGTCGTGCCAAATCAAACAGTCCCAGGGAACCGGCTTGCTGAATGACCGGGACGACTAATCCATCGTCCGTGTCGACAGCAAATCCGACGTGCAGATCGCCGGGTGACTGTGGAATGGTCCACGCATCGCCCGCACTGCGCGCCGCCAGCATCGGATGTTGACGCAGCGACAGAGTGACCAGCTTGATAATGATGTCCGAGTAGGACGGAACCACCGAAACACTCGCTCCAGTTTTGAACTGGTTTCGCAGGTTGACCAGATTCGTGGCATCAATCCGGGTTGTCAACGTGACGGGAGCCGTCTGCTGACTGCTGGCAAGCATTCGGCTGGCGATCGTCCGACGGCGAGACGATACCGTAACGGATGTTCCGCCAATCGGACCACTCGTTTGTGACGTTTGCAGCACGTCTCGTTCGCGCACACGTCCGTCGCGGCCTGAACCCGTGATCTGACGCCAATCGAGACCTCGTTCCTTGGCCGCTCGTCTCGCCCGCGGGCTGGCGACCTGTGATACGATCTCTGTTCGTGATGCGTTGGGTGCACAGACAACGGTCCGAAGGTCGTCCGCGGTGATCCGTCCAGCGGGTCCGGATCCTGTTACTGAGCCAATCTTTACCCCCATCTCGCGAGCCAAGCGTCGCACCGACGGCGGCGCGGCAGGCGTGGATTCGAATCCATTCGGGACCGGCCCAGTTGTCGACGCGACGACGGCCGTAGCGGGCTTGGTCGTCGCAGGTTGCTCTGCTTTTGGAGGTGTAGCGATCGCATGGCCGCTTGGAATCGATTCACCTTCTGCAACCAGATAGCCCACCACAGCACCCACCGGGACAACTGAACCAGGGTTGGGCGCACTTGCGGGAATGCGCAGAATGCCGCTGTCGACGGCTTCGATGTCCTGCGCGGCCTTCTCGCCTTCCAGTTCAAAGATGGCATCGCCCGCTTTGACGTAATCACCCTCTTGCTTCAGCCAACGGACAAACGTGCCTTCTTCCATCGACCAACCGAGTCGCGGTACTGTGATTTCAAAGGCCATTTCGAGAGCTCTTAAATTAGGCGATTCCGTTGATTGGCCGATCCTTTTTCGGACCGACATTCTTTCGTGTACTGATCACACTCAGCAGTCATTCGCTCATCAGGTCTTTGATTGCTTGCACAATCTCTTCCGGTTGAGGAACAACAGCCTTTTCGAGCGGTGGGCTGTAGGGCGTCGGCGTAAAGACACCGTTGATCCGTTTGATCGGAGCGTCCAGATCGTTGAAGCCACGGTCGGCAACTTGTGCCGCGACATCAACGGCAAATCCGCACGGGGCAAAGCCTTCGTCGATCACGAGCAGACGTCCAGTTTTCTTCACCGACGTCAGAATTGTGTCGATGTCGAGCGGCAAAACCGTCCGCGGGTCGACTACTTCGACCGAGATTCCCTGCTGCTGCAACTGATCGCAGACGGACAGCGTCAGATGCACCATGCGTGCGAGGGCGACAACTGTCACGTCGGTCCCTTGCCGCACGACGTTGGCCTTGCCGAATTCGATCTCGTACTCGCCTTCGGGAACTGGGCCCTTTGCCGTCAGGATCTCGCGGTGTTCCAGGAACAGCACCGGGTTGTCGCTGTTGAGTGCGTGTTTGAAAAGTCCCTTGGCGTCGTAGGCTGATGACGGGACGACCACTTTCAGTCCGGGAATCTGAGCGTACATCGCGTAGTAATTGCCGGAATGGTGGGTCGCGGCCGAGTGACCGATGCCGATGCAGCCGCGCAACAGGACGGGCATCTTCAGCCGGCCACTGCTCATGTATTGCATTTTGGCGATCTGGTTGACGATTTCGCCGACCGAATCGAGCACAAAGTCGGCAAACATAAAGTCGATCACGGGTCGAGTACCAGTCATACCGGCACCGCAAGCCAAGCCGACGAAACCGCGTTCACAGATTGGCGTATCACACAGGCGTGTCGCACCATACAAATCGTACAAACCCGCCGTTGTTTTGAAGTTTCCACCCCGCTGGCCGATCCCTTCGCCCATCACGAAGATCAACGGGTTCTTGGCCATTTCTTCGGACAATGCTTCGTGCGTCGCCTGAGTGATTGTGATTTCGCGCGTCGCCGTCGGCGGCGGTGCATTCTGGATGACGGTCTTGGAGGCGTGAGGCCGTTCCGAATACATGTACTGAGTCGCGGTGGAGGGATCCGGCCAGGGGCTTGATTCGGCGAACTTGCGACCTTCGTCAACAAGGCCCTTGATCTCGGCATCGATGGCGTCAAATTCAGTGGCCGTGATGATCTTGTCGGCGATACATTTGGCTCGCATCCGCTGAATCGGGCAGCGCTGCTTCCATTGCTCGACGTCTTCTCGAGTCCGATAGGTGAAGTCGCCCATTCCTTCAGAGTGGGCACGCGTGCGGTAGGTCTTGCATTCGATCAGCGTTGGGCCGCCACCTGACCTGGCTCGCGCGACGGCCTCACCAGCGACACGATGCAACTCGACCGCGTCGTTGCCGTCGACGGTCAGTCCAGGCATGCCATAAGCACTGCCTCGGCTTCCGACATTTGGATTTCCGGCGGCATAGGAAAAGGGAACCTCTGTCGCGAACTGATTGTTCTCACAAATAAACAGCACCGGTAGTTTCCAGATGCTGGCCATATTCAGGCCTTCGTGGAACGCCCCGTTGTTCGTGGCGCCGTCGCCGAAGAACGCGACAGCGACGTTTTCGGTCTTTTTCAATTTGAAACTGTAGCCGCCGCCGCATGCCTGCAGAATGCACGGGCCGACGATCCCGCTGGTGCCCATCATTCCGACCTCAGGCGAAAAGAGGTGCATGCTTCCTCCGCGGCCCCGCGAGCAGCCCGTCTCGCGGCCGAACAACTCGGCCATCAATTCACGCGGAGGCAAGCCTTTCGCCAACGCGTGTCCGTGACCACGATGCGTACTGAACACCACGTCCTCGGGCCGCAGATAGGCACACACCGAACTGGCGATTGCTTCTTCACCCACATAGGTGTGGCAGGCACCGTGAATCAAGCCGCGCTGGTGACAACGAGCCAGTTCCTCTTCAGTCTGGCGAATCAACTGCATCGAGCGGTAAATACGCAAGTACGTCGACTTGAAATCAGCAGTGGCCATCGATGTTCCGAGTCTAAGAGATGTCGTTTTGCGAAATCGAATTCTTGTGGATCAAGTGACCGTCTTGTCGACGTACCGCCGGGTGGCGCCGCCGTTCATCGCCAGGTTGCCACCATCCATCGGGATCAATGCTCCAGTAATCCAACTGGATGCATCCGATGCCAACAACACTGCCAGTCCCTGAATGTCGTTGGGATGGCCCAGACGTCCGGCTGGAATGCCACGCAGAAAGCGATCCTGCAGAGTGGGATCTTCCGCGATTCGCTTTTCCAGACTGGGATTCAGAACCTGTGCCGGCAGGATCGCGTTGACTCGCACGCCATGCGCGGCCCATTCGGTGCTGAGTTCACGCGTCATCTGCACGACAGCCCCCATTGCCATGCTGTAGGCAATATGGCTGCGGCCCATCGCCGTGATGCTGGCCAGTGACCCGATATTGACGATGCTTCCGCGGCCGGCCGTGATCATCCGACGGCCTGCTTCCTGGCACATGCAAAATCGGCCAAAGACCAGGTTGCGCCACGTCTGTTCGACATCGGCGAGCGGAATCTCTTCGGGTTTGCCCAGAATCCCTTCGCCCGCGACGTTGGCCAGAAAATCGATCCGGCCAAATTCGCGATCGAGTGTGGCGAACATCGGTCGAATCGATTCTGGTTGCGAGACGTTGCATATGATCGGAACGGCCTTGCGTCCCTTCGCACGAACCGCTTCGGCGGTCTGTTGCAAGCCAACTTCATTCAAGTCAGCAAGCATTAAATCAGAACCATGATCGGCCAGGGCGAGTGACATGGCGCGCCCCATCCCACTGGCCGCTCCGGAGACAAGCGCCACCCGGCCAGTCAGATCAAATAAAGCACTCACGTAAATTCCTTTGTGATTTCATCATCGATGGATCTCGGTCAGTGACTTAAACGCCGCCCTTGCATGCTACGTTGCCTTCCTGAAGCAGGACTATTTCGGAGGCACGTTAAACTGCTGGAACCAGGCAACGATATCCGGGAAGACTTTGCAAAACACAAGCGTGGCCAGTCCGACGTAGAAGAATCCACAACAGACCATACCGACGCGGTGATACCAGCGCGGGCGTAATTCTTTAGGTAACAATGTGACGTTAACCCACAACAATAGAAATGCCGTAGCACCGATCGCCAGATTATTAAAGTTGGCAATAATCGAAGTCATCAACTTTGGGCTGCCGTATGTGTTGAACAAATACTGCAGAACCACGGTCCAGGCGACGTACGAGAACAACAACGCATAGTAAATGTACTTGACTTGGTCGCTGCGCATATTTTCACGCGCGTAGCGGCTGCCTGACCAGATGACATCGGTCCAGCGTCGGCTGAAGTCTTCCACGACTGACATCTGACTGGGTAACAACACAATCAGGCCGACGACCAGGGTTGCCAGCCAAAGGAAACTTGCTGCTCCGGCACTGAATTCCGGCGCTGCTCGAATTCCATCGGCGGTGATCATGGCCTGTGCGAATTCGACTTTACTTTGGTCGTGATAGAGGTCGGAATGTTTTGCGAATTGCAGGGACAGTAACGCGGGCAGTGCCATGCCCACAAAACAACCCGGAGCCCAGACGATCAGTTGATCGGTCAGAATGTAGCGCCACCAACCGCGCCAGCGTCGCATGTTGTCGGATGTCATCAAGAATACTTTGCCCAGATGGCTCAGCGTGATGTCGCGCCCGCCGACCGCGCTCGCGATGGCTCCCACCTGCTTTCCCATTCCCCATCCTTTGTCGCGGACGTAATTGCTGTAGGTGGAATTTGCCAGTCCGCCACCGCCGGCGTAGCCCGCGAACGCCCCCAACGCTGCGATGTTGCCGAATTCGATCAGCGGCCACGATCCGGTTTCCCACAGAGAGAGGAAGACGTTGGTTAATGCATCTTTTCCGTCGACTTTGACCGGTACGTTGCCGAACTTGGCGAAACCAGTAAGCACGTTGAACCAATGTGCTCGATCGACAAACAATAGTCCGATCACAAGGCAAAAACTGAGGACCGCAGCCACCTTCAGCGTCATCACCGCCTGCAACATGTTGTAGACTTTGCCACCCATCAGCACAGGCAATGTGATCACCACGAGGCAGACGTAGCCCAACATGTTGACCAGTTCCTTGTCTTCAATCGTTGGTGGTCGATTGAGATGAATCGCTGCGATGATCGAGGCTGCATGGCTCGACAGGCCGGGAATTAACGCGGACAGGCTGAGGAACATGACTAACGAGATCCAGGCCATCGGTCCGGGGCGCTTACGCATAAAACCCGTCATCACCGGCTCGCCGCAGTAGAGCGCGTACCGCCCACATTCCAGGTTGTAGAAGACTTGAAGCACGATCGCGACGGTGGCAATCCACATCAGACCGCCGCCGTATCTTGCCGATACCAACGGCCCGAACAACCACTCACCCCCGCCGATCTGAATCCCCATCATCACGATGCCGGGACCAATGAAGCTGGCCCAGTTACGCAAACCCAGCGGTTTCGGTTCAGGTAGCTCGGCGATTTCCCAGGTGGGCAAGCAGGTCTGGGGAAGTGCTTCGGACGAATTGATCATCGACGGTTGGTCTGTCATGGTTGTTCTGCCTGCGTCGCCATTCACTCCGAATTCGTCGTCACACACCGAGCCACGCGGCACTCAGTTTCTCGTCCTGTGCCAAGCCTTGCAGCTTGCCGATGACGTCCGATGGCAGTTCGATCCCTTCGGCCAAGGCCTTACGGCGCAGATTCCATTCGCGTTCATGCGGTACGAGCACTCGTTCGACTCCGTCGGCGGCCGGGGACTGATGAATCTCGTCGATCAGATGTTTCACGCGCGCCTGGAATTGTTCGGGCGGCATAATCTGAGCAACATCGATTGCGATGAACGCCGCACCGTGATCGGTGGGCTTCGCCGCGTCACCCCAGATCCAGCTTCCCACCTGCCAGGTAATCGACGCTCCGGTGAGCAATCCCGAAAGGGATTCGATCAACAGGGCGATTCCATACCCCTTGTGGTTGGCCATCGGTGCCAGGGCCGCATTCGCGGGATAAAGGCTGCTATCTGTACTCGGTCGGCCTTCGGTGTCGATAATCCAGTTGTTCGGAATCGGCTCACCGCGCTGGTACGCCGCATACACCTTGCCTCCGGCGACTGTACTGATGGCGATATCCAACAGAATCGGATCACCAGCTCCCGTTGGAACTGCATAGGCCATCGGGTTACTGCCTGTGACGCAGCGTCGCGATCCGGCGGCCGCAACGCTGGGAATATCGTTCGCCATCGAGATCCCGATCAGCCCTTCCTTCGCGGCCAGCCAGGCGTAATATCCCGCCGCCCCGAAGTGGCACGAATTCCTGACGCCAACGTAGGCGATACCCGACTTCTTCGCGCGCGCGATCGCATCCTGCATGGCAAATGTCGATGTCACATGACCCAGACATGAGCCGCCGTCAACGATCGACCACGCTGGCCCGCTGGCCACAACCTGAGGCTCTGCATCGGTCCTCAACCCGCCGCCACGAACTCGTTTGATGTAATCTCGCAGCAGTTTGGTTCCGTGCGTAAATGTCCCCCAGGTATCGGTCATCACTAGCGTGTCCGCCACAATCTGCGAATGAGCTTGCGACACGCCTGCACCGCGCAGGGCTTTCAAACAAAACGCGTGTAACTCGTCGACAGAAACGTTGGTAGTCGCCATCCGGTGCTTTGATCCAATAAATGCAGCGAAACGTAGAGTTCGTTCGCCTGGTCGTGATTGATTCGCAGCCCTGGTCTGCAATGGGACAGAAGTAGTTGTGCAATCAACGCGGGGTCGAAACACCGTTGACGACGTTTGGTAACTTCTCGCCACGCAAGGCCATCCCCGCCAGATTGGCAGCAGTCTCGCGAAGTGTGCGAACGGCTTTGACACTTGCAGAGGCGACGTGTGAGGCAACGATGACGTTTTCCATCTGCCGCAACGGACTGTCCATCGGTATCGGTTCGGGATCGCAGACATCGATCGCTGCGGCCGAAAGCTGGCCAGACTGCAAGGCACTCACCAATGCCGGTGTCTCGATCAGGTCGCCGCGAGCCAGATTGATCAGGATGGACCCGCTTTTCATGCGACCAAATGTCGTGCCATTTAGCATTCGACGCGTCTGATCCGTCGACGGACAATGCAACGTCAGAACGTCAGACTGCTCGATGATGGCATTCAAATCGACCGGTTCACATCCAGCCGCTCGCACTGAGTCGCCACCAGCGATGGGGTCGTGAACCAACCGACGAGATTTAAACGGAGCCAGCCTGCTGGCCACCTCTCGGCCAATTCGACCAAAGCCGACGATTCCCACTGTCAAATCGCGCAAGGTCCGCATCCCGTCCAGCCCGGTCGACAATCCCCACTTTCCGTTGCGAACGTGCATCGTATTCGAAACAACCTGCCGCGTCGCTCCGAGAATAAATGCCAGCGTGTGGTCGGCCACTTCATCGATACAGTAATCGGGAACGTTGCAAACCGGGATCCCTCGTTCCCGCGCTGCGATCAAGTCGACGTTATCAACACCGATCCCATACCGGACAATGACACGGCTGCGCTGCATCGCGTTGATGACATCGGCTTTGACTGGAGCAAACTGCGTGATCACCGCATCGGCATTCGCCACAAGCGGAATCAAGGTTTCGGGCGTTTTGCACTGTCCGCGAACAACCTGATGCCCCTGTTCCGCCAGGATTTTCTCTTCGATCTCCAACGACGGAAACGAAAAGTCTGTGACCACAACCTGCATCGGTCTGCCTTCAACGGAAGGAATGTATACAAAAGAGGAACGCCGATACGGTATCCCCATCGCGTCCCAGAATCAAACCCGGCCGCGGGTTGGCGGGATTCGCGATCGCGTTGGGTTCAGAATAGCCGAGTCGTTCGCGCGTTGGTGCTGGCCGGAGGCCGGCGGGATGCGCGATCGAGTTGGGTTCAGAATAGCCGAGTCGCTCGCGCGTTGGTGCTGGCCGGAGGCCGGCGACGACCCCAGGGTCAAAAGACCGCCTGTGTTTCTCGCCCGCACGTCGACGCCCTTCGCGCGATCAACTCGCCTATTCGCATCCCATCATGCGACGCGCACCCCGCCGACCCGCGGCCGGGTCTTCATTTGCGTTCGAAGGTGAACATTAAATGTTGGCTGCCTTGTGCTGACGAAAACTCGGTTGGACGGGCGATGCCTGGGTGGCCGACGCAGAATTTGAGCGATTTTGCCGTCACTTGATAGACACCGTATGAGACTTTCCCGGCGTCATTTCCGGTTGTTGGAGTGAAGTCGATAGTCCGAGGAGTTTTGGCGGTATCGATCTGACTGGTCCCCTGGACAATCTGGTTTCCGTCGTCAGTCAAACTCCACGAGCCATCAGCGCCGATCGTCAGCCCCAGCTTCTTGACATCATCGTCGGGGGCCTGGTTTCCATCCCTTTCCAACGCGATAAGTTGCCACGTTCCTTCCAATCGCTTCCGTTCCAGTTTTGTCGCTTCGACCGGTTCACGCTCATAGATCACAAAAACCTGTTCGCTGCCTGGCTTCGAACCAAATTCCGTCGGCCGACCGCGACCTGCCGGCGCGTAACAGAGTTTGCGTGTGTTTTCGCCCAGTTCATAAATGCCGACCCATTGTTCACCCTTACCACTTCCTTCGGTTGGTGTGATATCGATTGTCTTGACGGTCTTTGATGGATCGAGCGTCGTCGTCCCTTTACTGATGTCGATGCCGTCGGCACGCAGAGCCCAACTGCCGTCCAACCCATTGATGACAAACAGGCTGCGGGCATCCTGTTCCGCTGTTTTGATGCCGTTGACTTCCAGCGACGTGATCCGCCAGGTTCCTTCCAGGTGCCAGCGATCCTTTTTGATCGCTTCGTCATTGGCATCCGCGGCGTGCAATGCCAGAGACGAAATTGACAGAAACGCCGCCACAATCATCGTTCGCAGAGGACGAAAGGTCATGTTTGAACTCCAGAAGTGAAGCGATTGGATCAACGCAGCATACCGCATCGCTGGAGTTATTTCTTTCCTGCGCCGGAGTGAGCGGTTCGGAAGTCGACTGACGGAGTTCACCGTTGAACTACGATTGTTAAAGCACTCTGCCGCTAACTCGTTTTTCCACTCATCAGTCAACGATAGCGATTTCAACATCAATCGAAACGGGGCGCACGGTTCTTGGGATGCCCTGTCCGTGTTCTCTTGGTTTCGACGACGATCACAGCCATGATTTATTGTTGAGATGACTCGATTGAGTTTCCAAATACAGGATTGCAGTTATGCCAGTTCGTAATCGAATTGAACTCAGGGAGGGATCTGCTCTACGCGTGTGCCGACCTCGATTTACACTCGTGTGGCCTGCCACTTTGATGCTCTGGTCAAGTAATCTGCCGCTGCTCGCTCAGTCAGGTGGAGCATCCGCCGTGGCCAGACTGCCTGGCGATGCCGTCGTCTTGAATACTCGCGATGCGCCGCAGCTGGCGGACATCGTCTTTCGGAATGGAGCTGTCTATACCGTTGACGCCGTCCGCAGTTGGGCGGAAGCGGTTGCCGTGCGAGATGGTCGCATTGTTTACGTCGGCCACGATACCGGACTCGCCCCGTGGATTGGTCCAACGACTCGCAGTGTCGATTTGCAGGGCAAAATGCTGCTGCCTGGTTTCCATGATTCGCATGTGCATCTCGTCGGCGGGGGAATTGAGCTAAGCGAATGTGATATCAACGGCCTGACCAAGCTTGACCAGATCCTGGATGCATTGCGCCGTTACGCGGATAAACATCCTCGGAAGAAGTGGATTCGCGGCGGTGGTTGGCCGCTGACGCTGGAAGGCGGGAACCCGGACAAATCCTTGCTCGACAAAATCGTTGCGGATCGACCAGTTGTACTGGACGCGTTCGATGGTCATTCCTGTTGGGCGAACTCGCGAGCCTTGGAGATCGCAGGAATCACGAAAGAGACTGCCGATCCGCCGCGCGGCCGCATAGAGCGCGATCCGAAAACCAGCGAGCCCACTGGGACGCTGCGCGAAGGAGCCATGGGACTGGTGATTGGCAAGATGCCACCGTACAAGCACGAAGAATATGTCGATGGATTGCGACGCGGCCTGGAAATGGCGAATCGGTTTGGGATCACTTCGGTCCAGGAAGCATCGGTCGGCGAACCTCACTTGAACGCCTTTGCGGAACTCGACAAATCGAATCAATTGACGGTGCGAACCGTGGCGGCCATGCGGATCGATTCGGCCAGACCGATGTCCCAGATTCCAAAATTCGTGCAATGGCGAGAAAAGTACCGCGGCAAACGATTGCGTGCGACCGCCGTGAAGATCTTCGAGGATGGCGTCATTGAATCGATGACGGCGGCACTGATCGAACCGTACCTGGGTAAAGGCACTCAAAGAGGCTGGTTAAACATTGAGCCTGAAGAGTTGAAACCGTTGGCGACCGAACTGGATCGATTGGGCTTTCAGATCCACATTCACGCCATTGGCGATCGAGCGATCCAGTGTTCATTCGACGCCTTCGAATTCGCACGCGAACGCAACGGTGCCCGTGATTCACGCCACCAGATCGCCCACCTGGAACTGTTTGCCCCACCAGACATCGACCGGTTTCGACGACTGGGTGTCGTTGCCAACTTTCAGCCGTTATGGGCCACAAATGACCAGTATATAGTTGATATGACAGAGCCGATCCTTGGACCTCAGCGGTCTCGCTGGCTGTATCCGCTTCGCAGCGTCGCCAACACGGGAGCAATCATCGCGGGCGGCAGCGACTGGTCCGTCTCGTCGATGAATCCGCTCGATGCCATTCAGATCGCGGTAACCCGCCGGGCTCTGGATGCCGGCCCCGGTCCCGCCTGGATTCCGGATGAGGTGATCGATCTGCCGACGATGCTGGCGGCCTATACCATCAACGGAGCTTACGTGAATTTCGAAACCGAGGAAACTGGTTCTATTGAAGTCGGTAAATCGGCCGACCTGATCATCTTGGACCGAAACCTGTTTACAATCCCCCGCCACGAGATTCACAAAGCCAAAGTGTTGTTGACACTGTTGGAAGGCCGCGAAGTCTACAAAAGCCCCCAACTGGTTCTGCCTTAGTGACGGGACGACGAATCGCGGCGGTCTCATTCGAAACGCCTCACGTCAAACAAACTCGTTCGAGTCATACGCCTTCCACGAAAATCAGCAACGCGAGTGAGAGATCGATGAATGCTTCAAATCAAGTTGAAATGCCCCTCTTGCGCGACTGAGCACTTGGTGCCGAGTGCATTCGAGGGAAAGAAAATCTCGTGTGGAAATCCAGGCTGCGGTACATTGATCGACGTCATAGAACCAAATCCCGTCCATTTCAAAGAGGCGCCGCCCGGTTTTGACGGCAATCCGACGCCTAATGAGCCTGGACTGTCACAACAGGTTCGCTCGACCTACGTCGAACCGGTCGTCGAGAAGCAAACACCCAACCACTGGTCTTTCCTCGGACGTGCATTGTATCTACTGGGATTGGTGTGCCTGACTGTTGCAACCGTCGCTCCAAGCCAGCGCGCCACCGTCGAGATCTTGACCAGTTCCAGCTCCTCCAGAGCGAACCTGATTCTGATTGCGATCTCGCTGCTGATCAGTGGCGCATTGTTCTGGACCGCAGGCAAACAGTCGCCCGGCAAGCTGGAATCACGGCTGATTGTTCTGCTTGTGGGTATGATCGTCCTGGTCCTCGCCATTCAAACCTGGCACAGTTGGGTCTGGCATGGACATCCGTTACACAAGTTGCTTCTGCAGGATTGAGTATCCATTGAAGATTTCCACCTGCCGTTATCAAGAATCGCTGATTTGACGATCCATGACTGCTGAACCAATCGAACTCGTCGGACTCTCTCGCCCGCAGTTGACGGAAGCGCTGGTTGGGGCCGGTTTGTCACCTCATCTGGTTCGTCCGCTCTGGAATCGAATCTACGTTCAGGGCGTGACCGATCTGTCGACCTGGGATGGGCTGTCACCAGACCATCGCAGAATCTTGTGCGAGACCTTCCGTGTCGGTCGGCTGCATGTCATCAGCGACCTCACGTCGACAGATGCGACGCGGAAATGGTTGCTGGAACTGCGGGACACTCAGCGGATCGAAACGGTTGTCATTCCGGAACAAACCGGCGGCGCGTTGTGCATTTCGTCGCAAGTGGGATGTAGTCTGACCTGTTCGTTCTGCCGTACAGGCACAATGAACTCGGTCCGAAACCTGACGCCGGCCGAAATCGTCGGTCAAGTCCTGATCGCCCGCGATCGATTACGGGAATGGGGACAACGGCGTGTCGATTGTCGGTTTGCGAATGTCGTGCTGATGGGAATGGGAGAACCTCTCTTCAACTATGACAATGTGGCTGCAGCCGTGCGGATCCTGATAGATGGCGAGGGACTCTCGATTTCTCGACGAAGGATCATGTTGTCGACAGCCGGTGTCGTCCCGTTGATCGAGCGCGTCGGACGCGAGTTGGGAGTCAATCTCGCCATCAGCCTGCACGCGGTTCGCAATGAACTGCGCGATCAACTGGTTCCGCTCAATCGCAAGTATCCGCTGGAAGAACTGCTGGATGCATGTCGACGTTATCCGGCCGCCAGCAACGCGCGGCGGATCACATTTGAGTATGTCATGCTGGACGGCGTCAACGATTCGGACACCGATGCCCGCGTGCTGGCTCGGCTGCTCAATGGCATTCATGCCAAGGTGAATCTGATTCCATGGAACCCGTGGCCAGACGCCCCCTATCAGACATCGACGCCGACTCGCGTCCGGTCGTTCGCCGAAATCGTGAATTCAGCAGGATATTCGTCGGCAATCCGCGCGACTCGCGGCGACGACATCATGGCCGCCTGTGGACAACTCAACGCCATGACCCGGCCGCGGGTCGGCGGGATGCGCGATTGACTCGGGTTCAGAATTGTTGAGTCGCTCGCGCGTTGTTAACGGGATGCCCAATCGATGGAGCGCTGGACCCGGCCGCAGGGCGGCGGGATGCGCGATTGACTCGGGTTCAGAAGTGTTGGGTCGCTCGCGCGTTGATAACGGGATGCCCAATCGATGGAGCGCTGGACCCAGCCGCTGGTCAGCGGGATGCACGATTGACGATTGACTCGGGTTCGGAACAGCAGTTGGGGTTGTTCGCGCGTTGGTAACTGGTGTGGCGGAAATTTGTCCAACGCTCACTGAGTCCCGTTACTCACCGATGCCGGGGATGGCTATGGGGAAGTTGGATGCGGTGTATGGACCGTTCCAGGAGTAAGTGGCTGGGGTGACTTGCCAGACGATTTGGCCGTCGAGTTCGACGGTCAATTTGCTGGGGCCGGACAAGCGGCCCACTCCGTATTTCCATTCCGTTTCCGTTGCTTCGATCGCGAGCAGGATTCCAGGGTTGCGGCCCGAGACGAACAGGAAGAGAGCGGCATCGCTGTCTGTGTTTTCGACGGGCTGATATCGATCGATCGGTCGTGGAAGCAGCCGCAGTTCCAGCTTTTCACCTTCGACGATCTGCTGTGCCACAAACCGCTCGGCCATTTTCTTGAGCTGAAACAGGCGTTGTGGTTTTGAAGGTGACAGGGTGGGGACGTCGGTCAGGGGCATAAACGTGACTGCCGATCCAGTCGGCATCCAGGCGACGTCCGGGGTGACTTTTGCCCGAAAAGGATCCTCGCTCAGCGACAGATAGTCGCAGACGATTCGCTGCGCATTGTCATATTTGGGATGGAGCTCAGCGGTCACGATCGCCTTGGGGCGTCCCTTTTCACCCAACCGCCAGACCGTTCCGTCGATGTAACCACGGGCTTGATCGTCGTACCGAAACAACGCCTGTTTTTCGAGTACTCGCGGAAAGCCGGACGCTTTTGACGTGAATTCCATTTGAGCCACAAACGCACGCATCGCTTCCAACCGCTCGGGCTCGAATGACTTTTGTCCTGACGATTCGTCATCGGCCTGCCGGGCCATGGCGTGACCGCCAATTGTTGATAGCGCGACGATGCACAACAGTGTTCTGATCGAAGGCGTTCTGCCGGATTGAGAAAGTCGATTTCTCACGACAATGCCTCAGAGGTACGATGAGTTCGCGGGATACCGCACAATCCTAACGGAGAAGCATCAATAAAGACATTAAATCTCTGTGCGGATTGCGAAATCGAGTTCACGACTGCGGCATTGGGGCAAACGAGCGACCATCCATCTGCCAAGAGTTCCGACAATTCCAGGAATCGGAATTGTGATGGCCAGGTCGGGTTCGACCGAAAACTTGGCTTGCGAAGGGTACGTCGTTGGATGACACTCGTCCTGCCGATATAATCCCGTGGTGATTTTCCGGATTTGTCTGAAGCCTGAATACCCTCAGTTGAGTGGGCCCGACGCGGCAACTCAGGAGTTGTCTGTTGAATATTATGAATGTGCTGCGCCGCAAGACGAAACCGAAATGCCCGCTCTATCTGACTGAGGAAGAACGCAATGGAATGCGGTCTGCCGGTCAGTTCAATGCTCAGTTGATGGATTACGTCCGCCCATTTGTGAAAGCCGGTGTCACGACGCTTGAGCTGGACAAGATGGTGTACGAATACACCATGGACCACGGGAATATTCCCGCTTGCCTGGGATACAAGTCGTACCCCAACACGATCTGCACCAGTGTAAACGAAGTCGTCTGTCATGGCATTCCGAACAAAATGCCGTTACGCGACGGCGACATTGTCAACGTCGACCTGACAACGATTGTCGACGGCTGGCACGGGGATTCGTCGGAGACGTTTTTGATTGGCCAAGTATCGGACGAAGCCCGTCGCCTGGTTCAGGCAACGTTCGAGTCATTGTTCTTGGGGATTAACGCCATCCAGCCGTTTGGCAAGATCAGCGACATCGGTCGCGAGATCGAGCGGTTTGCACGCAGCAAAGGTTTTTCGGTCGTGCAGGAATATCAGGGTCACGGCGTCGGTCGTGAATTTCATCAGGAACCCGGTGTTCCGCACTACGTTCCGAAAACCGGCGCGTCGCAGATTGTCATCGAACCGGGCATGTGTTTTACCGTTGAACCGATGTTGAATGTTGGAACATGGCGGACGATGCTCGATACGCGCGACAAGTGGACGGTTCGAACGATGGACCTGTCATTGTCGGCTCAGTTCGAGCACACAATCCTGGTAACCGAATCGGGCCCCGAGATTCTAACCCAGACGAAAGATGGCCCGCAGCCCGGCCACCAGTTCTGACGTCGATGTCGTGCACGTTGATGTGTCGCTGTTGTGGTGGGCGTCTCGCCGCCCATAGGGTTTGAGTGCATCGAGTGTGAGACAAGAGTTAAACCTGTGCTTGTTTTGGGACGGTGAAGCACCAAACCCCGTGGCACAAGTGAGTCCTCAGACCGCATTCGTCGCACTCATGCGAACAGATCGAAAATCGGCTGACCGGCCAACAATTGATGTGGCCGATTCACGGTGTCGTGCAAAACCGTGTTGTGTGGCACGCCTAACGCGTGGTACATCGTCGCGACCAAATCATGCGGCGAGATCGGGTTCTCATTCGGAAACGCCGCTCGTTTGTCGCTGGAACCATAAACGCGTCCGCCCTGAATGCCTCCGCCAGCCATCAGTCCAGAGTAACAATAAGGATGGTGTTCGCGCCCGCTCCCGTTGATCACAGGGGATCGACCGAACTCTCCGACCCACACGATCAGTGTCTCATCCAGTTTGCCCGATTGTGACAAGTCATCGAGCAATGCACTGAGCGCGCGGTCTGCAGGTGGAATCAGGTCGTTTTTCAACCGATTGAAGTTGTTGCCGTGTGTATCCCAGAAGTTATGTCCGTCGTTGTGCCAGTTTACCGACACAAACGGCACTCCATGATCCAGCAGCCGTTTTCCCAGCAGCACACATTGTCCGTGCGTGTTGCGTCCGTAACGATTGCGAGTTTCCTCGGATTCTTGCTGCAGATCGAAAGCTCGGCGAACATCCGGCGACGTCAACAATCCGAACGCTTGCGATTGGTGCGCGTTCACTCGCCCCGTCAGCATGGCAGTGTCGACCAGGCGACGCTGCGCGTCGATCGAATCAAGCAGTTCCTGCCGGTGCAGCAATCGATCGGACGATTGTCCATCGATCAAAGCCAACGAGGGCACTTGCCAGCCAACCGCGTTGGGATCGCCGGTCACCAGCAACGGGTCATATTGATGTCCCAGCCAGCCGGAATGTTGTCCAGGAGCCTGGCCTCCCGGGGCAGCCGGGTGGAGCGCCATCCACGGCAGGGTCACGAACGAAGGAAGCGGCCCGTGTGAAAGGTTCAGCTTCGACATCACGCAGCCGATGTGCGGTGTGTCTCGGTCACTCGGCGGCGCCGCATCGCTCTTTTTCGACGGCGGTAGATGCCCCGTTAGGATCGTATGGCCGCTCGACAGATGCGCGGGATCGTCATGACCAAGTGACCTGAGCACCGCCAGTTTGTCAGCTCGCTGAGCCAACATTTGAAAGTGCTCGGAAAAGGTGATTCCGTTGACGTTGGTTGAAATCGTCTTGAACGGACCACGAATTTCCTTGGGCGCGTCGGGCTTGGGATCGAATGTATCAAGTTGGCTCGGTCCACCCCACATAAACAGCAGCAGACACTGTTTCGCTTTACCAAAACCGTTGATACCGATAGTTGATTGATCGGGCGCCTGACCGGCTCGAACCGCGTTTCGAAGAGCACACGCCGCAGTCCCCAGCATGCTGGCCTGGATCAGCGTTCGACGAGGGATTAACAAAGATGCATGCGGAATCGAATTCGTTCGGCGGGATAAACTCATGAAGCACCTGGCAGGCGGGATCGAATCGGCAGGACGGTGATTGTCGTGAATCCAATCAACGAATGTCAATGCGAAAGCCTGCCTCAGAAATCGGTCACGCCCGTTTCGCACAATAGGTGTCAGTGACTAGAATGCAAAGTTGTTCGACCGCAGGAACTTACTTCTCTGCTGCAATGGTAGCTCCCGACTGAATCGTTGCGATTTGACTGAACAGTTCATTGCCAGCCCCTCGTGCCCAGTGGACACGACCTTGGATGCATTGAGATCGATTGATGGCTAAGCCTGCCGATTCCAAACCGGATTATTCCCTGTCACGTGTGGTCTGCCGCAACCGCAGGGCCAAGCACGAATACGACCTGTCTCAGTCGATGGAATGCGGTGTCGTGCTGCACGGCAGCGAAGTCAAAAGTGTCCGCAACAACAAGATCTCGATCGAAGAAGCGTGGGTTCGTGTGGACGAAGGGGAAGTTTGGCTGGTTGGCTGCGACATCGCCGAATATCCGCAGGCGACCTATTTGAACCACGATCCCAAGCGACAACGTAAATTGTTGTTGCATCGATCCGAGATTCGCAAATTCGCCGAAGTGGCGAGTCAGAAAGGTCTGGCACTGGTTCCCCTGGATGTGCATCTGGTCCGTGGAATCGTCAAGGTATCGATCGCCGTCGGTAAGGGGTTGAAACACCACGATAAGCGACAGAAGCTGAAAGAAAATGATGCCAATCGTGAGATGCGTCAGGCAATTCGTCGTCAGGACGATTGAGCCAGCTTGCGCGTGATGGCAGTGAAATACATCGTTTACATCGGAATTGGAACGTGATGTCGAATAAGACTCCTTTGCAGATCGCATTGGAACGAGGTCTGACAGACGGAGGTAATCTGTTTGAAGAGTTGAACGATCTCGATCATTACCAGATTGAAACGATCGAAGACGCGGAAGCATTGATCGACGCTTTGGATCTGTATGTCCGGCGACCGATCGAAGCGCCCGGCATCTTCACCGCATTTCATCAATTGATCTCATTGTTTCAATCGGTCGCGGAAGTCAGCCCGTTCCAGTGTCTGGCCCGGCGCGGCATTCCTCTGTTGATCGAAGCGTACGACGCACGCCTGCCCGTGGCCGACGAACAGCAGAACGAGTTGCTGTTTGCGATCAAAATATTTGCACGGTACGGTCCCGAAGAAGGCCTTGATCGTATGGTGCAGGCAGCCTATCACCCGATGCTGCGCGACGGGTACTTATGGTCGGTGATCTTCGACCAGCTTGGAGATCTGGACCCGGCCATTCCGAGTCTGGTTGATCGACTGAGTGATCCGCTGCCCGATGGCTTTGCTTGTATTGCGTTTCTGAATTGGGTCAATCGTTTGTGTCGCGAAGAGCGGATCACGGATCATCCATTCAACTCGCACGAAGGGGTTCAGAAGCTGCGTCACTGGCTACGCAGTAGCAACAAAGACGAGTTCAGCAATGCTCACAGCGCCGCTGGCGCACTTCCATTCATCAGTGAGCCGAACCGAGAGCAACTGTTGGCACTCGCCATGGACCACCCCAGTTCGACCGTACAGATGGAAGCGGCATGGGCGTCGGCGCGGTTGGGAAGTGATGCGGGCATCAAGTTTCTGGTGCGGCTGTGTCTCGATCGAAATTATTCGACCACCGCTTGTGCCTACCTCGAAGAATTGAACCGCGACGATTTGATTCCCGACGAAGCGAACGAACCGAACTTTCGCGCCATGGCTGACATGTGCGATTGGTTGGCGCATCCCCAGGAGTTTGGTCGCCCGCCCGATGAAATTGAGCAATACGATTCGCGAGAACTGTTCTGGCCTCCCACAAACGACGTGCGTCGGGTCTGGCTGTTCAAGTATCGATTCATCGCTGAAGAGCCGGGGGAATCGGATGATTGCGGTTTGGGAATGTACGGCAGCGCCACGTTCTCGTTGTTCGACGAAACAAATCCCGACATGCCTCCGGAAGATGCCTACGCCTTGCATTGCTGCTGGGAGCTGGAAGAGGCCAACGATCCTCGTACACCGGCCGAGCGGACCATCGAAGCGGGTCGCGCCATTCTCGAAGCAGGGGCGCGCGGTGAATTCAGCAGCGACGATGATTTTGATGAAGACGAAGACTTCTAGTACATGTCGCACGGACGTGTCGCGTTGGAACTTGGGTTGGACGCTAAGGGATTTGGGTTAGCGGGACGCCACACTAAAACCTGATACGCTCTAAAAGTCCTCGTTGGAGTGTGCCGGTTTCCTGACATGAGACCCGATCGAATTGTTTCCAGACCCACGGCGATTCGTTGGCACCGGCTGCAAACGTGAGGCACGAACGATCGACAATGGTCGAATCACCGCCTGCGGGAACAGCCCCAGCAGCAGGCAAACTGTCGAGGCAATGACAGATGTCATAAACACGCCGCGGCCCCCAACGGCGTTCGGTTGAGCTAACGGAGACTCGAGAAACATTTCTCGGGCGATCCGCACCACCGCCACACCGACGACAGCCGTCGTCAGTACTGACATCAACACCAGGAATCGCACGCCACCGTGAGGGCTGAATTCACTGACTGACGATCGCACATGAACATTGCAACCAGCAATCATCATCCACCAGTGGGACCAGAATCCGATGGTCAACGGGCCACCGACAGCACTCAACAGTCCAACCGATAAAAGAATCGACATCCACGGCGAATACTGCGACAACCCTTTGAGGTCTTCGAGAAATTCGACGTCGCGATCGAGTCGACCCAGATAGGCGAACCCGGCAATCAGGCTGCCAACGATCAAGACGAACGAAAGCTGACTGAAGATGATCAATGCCAGCGAGTCCAATTGAGTGGAAAACGCCCCCCACCGACTCGGGGAATGAGCGAGTTCGATCGAAACCGTCATCAATCCAACCGCGAGCCAGCAAACCTGCAATAGCATCAGGCTGGACATGATGGTCGGAATCGACTTGACTCCGGACGACATACTGCGCAAGGCCAGAACTGCTGAGAGCGCCAATGTTGCCAGCGAAACGGTCAGAATGAGAATCGCGATCGCTTGTCCAAGACCTACAAACACAGTTCCCAACAGTCGAGTCAATGCGATCGAACCCGTCAGCGGTCCGGTGAGCAGGACAAACGTCGCTCGCCAGTCAGTTCGAGTTCGGACGCTGCGGAACAACGCCTGATAAGGCGCTATGCCAAATTGAGCGAGCAATCCCAGAACGATCATTCCGGCTGCAAGGCGTATTTGACGAGATGGAACCGCTGTGGTGATCGAATCGGCCGGCGATTCATATGTCGCAGTCAAGACCGCCTCAATCGCGTCGAACTGAGTCGACGCAGTCGAATTGGCCAACAATGCGACTCCCAGCCAAACAAGTCCTGATGCGAGCCACTCCATCCAATAGACCGTCGAATCCGATGAACCAATCATCGAACTGCGGGACGTTGGTGGGTGAGAACAGTCACGACCCGATGCGAGAGCACCCACGGCCAATCGGATGATTTCCAGAGCCAATCCCAAAGAGATCAGATCATTCGCCTGTGCAACAAGCATGAGTCCCGCCAGCGCGAACAGGATGTATCCACACGATGCAATCGAGGGTCGTTCGCGCTCTTGAATGTCAATCATCGACAGTGCCGTCAGCAGTCCGACGAAGAGAATCAACCACTGTTCGCACGCCGCCAGCGGATCGTTTATCCAGACTGATTGGCGCCGCAACAGATCTTCGGAGATGGTACTTGTGAGAGGTGCCATCACCACCCCGGCCGCCGCCAGAATCAATACCACCAGCACTGCCGCGAACCAATACGCGTTGTCCTTGACGCGCGACCACCTCCCCGCAAGCACTGCGACGCTTGCGAATGCCAACAGAATCGATGACGGAGTGGGAGTGGGCATGCAATACTTAAGAACGGGCTACTGCGAGCAGATCGGATGATCGGCGCTCACTGTTATAGCCGACGCGATCTCGGACAAGAATGACACCAGCGATTGGAACCTGGCGGCGGCGACTTGTGTCAGGTGTTGGCCGAATGAGGATTTGTCGCAAGTCGCTCCTCAAACTTCTTCGTTGTGCCTATGCTGCGTCAAAAAGTTAATCGGGCGCACAGACAGCCGTCGCCGGAATGGGAAGTTTTCGAGTTTCAATGATGTATTGCGGTGTCTTGAACATCAACAAGCCAGCGGGAATGACTTCGCGCGATGTCGTGAATCGCGTTATCAAATTTGTACGACCCGCAAAAGCTGGTCATGCAGGGACACTCGACCCGATGGCCACCGGCGTACTGGTGGTCTGCGTGGGCCACGCCACGCGACTGATCAGCTTCGTTCAGGAAGGCCAAAAGAGGTATCGTGGACGATTTCGACTCGGCCAGACCAGCGACACTGATGATATCACCGGCAATCTTGTCGAAGGTGGGGCATGGTCGGGAATCACGCGCGATGCGCTGAAGGAACTGTTGTCAGATTTCACCGGCCGAATCGACCAGGTTCCGCCGCAATTTTCTGCGGTGCACGTGCAGGGACAACGTGCTTACGACTTGGCACGACGCGGTGAGGCGGTCCAATTGAATGCTCGCCCCGTCGAAATCCATTCCTTGACACTCACTGAGTTCACTCCACCCGATTTCGAATTGGAACTGGAGTGCGGCAGTGGAACCTATGTGCGATCCATCGGTCGTGATTTGGGCGAGCGATTGGGCTGCGGAGCCGTGATGACTCAATTGGAGCGTCTTGCCGTTTCACCCTTCGAACTGCGTTGCGCCGTCGAATTGGACGTGTTAACGGCTGCTTCGGTCGCACAGTACGTGCAACCGATGGAGACGATCGTCCGTCATCTGCCGCAACGAATCTTGTCGAACGATGAAACCATTGGCATCAGGCAAGGAAAATCAATCGAAGTCGGCCCGATCCACAGCGATCACCGGCAAGCTGATAAAGTCATTGACGCTGGCGATCTGCGAGTGGCGTTGACCGCATTGGACGGGTCGCTGTTGGGCGTTGGCGAACTCAACCAACCCCAGCGTCGGATTCAGCCTCGAATCGTTTTTCCCATGTAACGCGAAACGTTGACGGCCGAATTGATCGCCCGTCAACGTTGTCTCTTGGTGCATCCCGCAATTGCCAACTATTCGACGTTGGATGGAATCAGTGCGGATGCTGGTTGCTCGGTGTCGACAGTCACGACAGCCGACGCGTCGGCAACTTCACTACAATCCGCATCGGTCTTGGCCGATTCTTCCTTGGGCAGTTTGATCTCGGCCACGATCAGTTCCGGTTCAACCAGCGGAGTCGCAACTGAATCGGGCAGCAGTGCCGGGGCACCATTGGCAGGCTTGTCACGTAGTGCGACGCGCGACGGAGGATTCGTTTTCTGGTCGACCGGCTTTAACTGCGGCGCGGCCTGACCGACGTTCGCCAGACGAGCGGGATCGATCTTGATCAGATTCGGCTTCGCAGAACTCGACGCCGTCTTTGCAGGCTCGGACTTTCGAACTTTGGCTGTGGTGTCCAACGGTTTCGGTGGATTCGCCTTAGGTTGAGCGGCGGTCGTGTCGGGAGGCGTTTTGGTGTCAGAAATTGGTTTCGGTTCCGGAATCGGGATCGGTTCCGAAATGGGAGCCGACAGTTTGGGCTCTTGGGGATTCTGAACAATCTCTTTTGCAGCAGGAGCGGACTTCTCCGGTGTCGTCGCCTTTTCGACGGTGATCGTCGGCCTACTGATTTCGATCAACTTTATCGGCTCGGAATTCAATTTCAGATTCAGACTGATCGGCGTCTCGGGTGACGGATGAGCCATTTCAAGCGGCTTTTTCTGCAATTCTGTCTCTGCCTTCGCGGCACGCAATCGCTCGCGATACAGGATCAAAGCGTCGAGCGAGTGGAACAATGGGCCGCAGTCGATCTCTGTGTTCTGGTTGATCACCAATTCCCGTGAGAGCGTCCAAACGGCGCTACGAACCCAAGGCTCGTTCAGTCGTTCTTTCGGTAGACTGATCGACAGAAATTCCATCGTGTGGCCGGACGTATTGAACCGTGTGTTGACGTCCGTTGAGTGTCCCGGTCCCCCGTAAAATGCGCTCGAGAACGAACCGTCAGGGTTTTGTAGAGATCGAGCCAGTTCGATGTGCTGTCTGATCTTCTGATCAGCTTGCAGCCACACCCCGCGCAGCTTACCGCCTTGTTGCAAATATTTGTCGCGAGTTTTTGTCAGAGCAAACAGACGATGGTTACCACCACAAGGTGTTTTGACGACCGGAGCATCCGATTCGATCTGGACCAGTCGTTCAATGCTCCACGCTTCGTTGTGCTGGTTCACCCACGTCGCGTCTGGAGGCAGGAAGTGCTGCAACGCCCACAGCACCCAGGTCACTTCCTCCTTCGAGTTGACCTCTTTCATCGTGTTGTTGACGAGGTCTTGCAATGTCACGTCTTTTCCCTGCACGCGGAACTTGTGGTCCATCGGCAGGTTCGAGTGTGACAGCAGTGCTAGGAACTGTGCTGGGTGCCCTTCGAAATAGTACTTTTTGGTGTAGGGGTGAAACTTGGCTCCGTGGTGAGTCAGCAGCAGCCAGGGCTCTTTGTCGAATTTCGGCTCCGCCGTCGAAATCCAGTCGATGGCATTCACTTTCTCATTGCCCAGTCGCAGGACACCTTCGGTCCGCATGGCCAGAACATAGTGAAAGATCTGCCAGGGTGAGTGCGAGTTGGCGGTGAGTGTGCGTTTACTTGTGACCGTGATGGCCCGATCAATCAGATCGAGATACGCATCGGAATCCGGGGCGACCGCGGGTTGGGCGGCACTCGGTTGCGGCTTCATTTCAGCGGCTGGCTGAGGCAACCGAGCGACTTTTGTCTGGGCCGACGACTGTTGAGTGCCAACCAGCACTGTCAGCACCGCAACCTGCATCATCCTGACTGCAAATCGACAATCGATTTTTCGCACAATGACTCCTGACCAGCTCAATTCCGGTATCAGTTGTTGTCCATTTGCAAGCGAGCGCAATTGTGGGCCAGCAGCGAGGCCACTCCGGTCGTCAAAGGTTTGGTCGATGCTCGCCATGTTGACGAACCCATTGACATCCGAAAGCGGCATCAATGGCTGCTTGACGACCTCACGCATTTTCCGCACCCGGGTCGTCGTGCTGATTCTTCGGCACTTCCGTTAGATCTTCACGACCCGTCACGGACGACAAGGACGAACCCACGCAACCGTCAGAGTTTGACTCATCCAATGTCGTGACCTGGGAAATCTGTGAATACTCACAGTCTGAAAATGCCCACTGAATTGTGCTCCTCGACGAAAATTAACGGATTCCCGGACCGGATTGAGGGCCGTTGGGAAGTGATTGAGTACGACTCTCGAGCGTCTTCAACTATCATCATCGCCGCACCGGATTGCGATCTGGATGCGCGGCACACCGTTCAGCAGGCCCTGCCGAAACGAGACGATGTCAGCGGCGCCGGATGGTGCTGGATACTGACAACTCGTTTAGAAATGGGACTGGCCCACGCGAGACCACAACGATCGTGGTCATTTCGTCGACGCGAGTATACTTGTCCCCGATTCTCCACAGACACCTACGACCTGCTCACTGAAAACTATGTCAGCCATCACCAACATTGCCGCCTACAAATTCGCGTCGCTGACCAATTTGAAGCCTTGCCGCGATCGGCTGCTGCAAGTGTGCAAAGCCTGGCGGCTTAAGGGAACAATCCTGCTGAGCACCGAGGGGATCAATCTGTTCGTGGCAGGTGGCCAGGATGAAATCGAACAATTGTTGGCCGAGTTACGTTCGATTCCGGGACTTGAAGGATTGCAGGCAAAATACAGCGTCAGCGATCACCGGCCATTTCATCGCATGCTGGTGAAGATCAAACGTGAGATCATTGCTTTTGGCGTCGAAGGAATCGACCCGGTCAATCGACCCTCACGCAAGCTGGCACCGCGCGACTTGAAACGCTGGCTGGATGAGGGGCGTCCCGTCACGCTGCTCGACACGCGCAACGACTACGAAACACGCCTGGGAACATTTCGCAACGCGGTAGAATTAGGGATTGATCACTTTCGCGAATTCCCGACTGCCGTCGGCAAACTGTCAGCAGATCTGAAGTCGCAGCCGATCATCATGTTCTGTACCGGTGGAATCCGCTGCGAAAAGGCGGGACCGTACATGGAGCGCGAAGGATTCGAGCAGATCTATCAGCTTGATGGAGGTATCCTCAAATACTTCGAAGAGTGTGGGGGCGACCACTATGACGGAGAATGCTTCGTCTTCGATCAACGCGTCGGTGTTGATCCAGCTCTCAACGAATCGGACACAGTTCAGTGCTTCGTTTGCCAGGCTCCTCTGCAACCAGCAGACCATGCCGACGAACGGTTCGTTGAAGGTGAATCGTGTCCCTACTGCTATCGAGATACGGCGACGGAACAACTCGCGCGTCTTGCCGAGCGACAGGCGACGATTCGAAAACTGACGTCGCCATTGCCCGGTAGCGCGCCATACCAGAACCAGCGACCACTGAACGTCCCCGCGCAGTACGACGGACAGACAGTGCTCGATTTTCTGTGCGGAATTCTTACACATATTCCACGCGAGGACTGGAAAGCAGCGTGCGAACAAGGACGAATTCGACGTCGCAGCCAGAGTCCAGTCTCAGCGAGCGATGTCCATCAGGCCGCCGCTGTGCAGCAAGACGAAGTCGTGCGTGCGGGAGAGAGATTGCTCCATCTGGAACCGATCATTTCCGAGCCTGACGTGAACGTCGACATCCGCATTATGTACGAAGACGAAGCGATCCTGGTCGTTCACAAGCCAGCGCCGCTGCCAATGCACCCCTGTGGGCGATTCAATCGCAACACGCTGCAACAGATCCTGACCCATGTTTACGAGCCGCAAAGCCCGCGCCCGGCACATCGCCTCGACGCGAACACATCAGGTCTCGTCCTGTTTGCTCGCACGAGACATTTTGCTAAGCGGCTACAGAAGCAATTTGAAGTAGATCAGTCAAATGGTGTTGAAAAGCGTTATCTGGCGCGTGTCCACGGTCATCCAGATTCAGACAAATTCAGTTGTTATCTTCCGATCAGCAGCGATGTGGGGCTGGCTGGTTCGCGAGAAGTTGATCAAGAATACGGACAGCCGGCTCACACCGAGTTTCGTGTCATCGAGCGTTTCGCCGACGGAACATCGCTGATCGAAGCGATACCGTCGACTGGGCGAACAAACCAGATCCGCATTCACCTGTGGAGCTTGGATCATCCGATCTGCGGCGATCAGACCTACTTGCCAGGCCAAAAGTTGGGCGAGATGCAGACACTACCAGTTGGGGCTGATCCGCTGCATCTATTTGCCGAACGGATCGCGTTCAATCACCCGGTCACGCATGAACGAGTTGAATTCACAGCCGAACGGCCCAGTTGGTGCCACTTCACGGCGACATGACCTGCTGTCCGAGAGAGACAACGGATTGTGGTTCAATCTGAACTGTTTGAAAGGAAGAAACTCCAGGACGACGAATCATCTTGGAGTTCGGTTTGACTTCATGACCATCCTGGTCAGTTCGTCGAGGTGGTTCGCTGATTTTGCGCCAAGGGCAGGAAACCATACTTCGTCTCTTGTCGTTCCTGTCCACGAACCACGAAGAACTTGATTTGATTCGCGCCATCGGTGGCCGCGGGCTGTGTCGCCAGTTGATTCAGAATCCAAGTGATATTGTCGACGTTCATCGTTTCCCACTTATTCAGGCCAACTAGAATGTCGCCTTTCTGAATTCCGTTCAGTGCAGCAGCACTTTCTGGTTTCACATCCAGGACTCGCATGCCGCCGCGATATTTCGTCTTGGCCAACTGCGAGACCTCGTTGGTGGGAAGAACACTCAATCGCAGTCCGAACATGCTCCAGTACCGATCCGAGTCATCATTGTTCGCTCGTGGTGTCACTTGAACATCGGTCGCCGCCAGCGATGCGCGACCACCGGTAAACTGTCCAACGACCAGTGTCGTTCGCTCGATCTTGTCACCGCGTTTGATAGAGACCTCAACTTTGTCACCCACCGGACGGTGTAACAAGGCTCGTTCAAAATCGACACCGTCGACGACATCGTTGCTGCCGACTTTCAACACAGTGTCACCCGAACGCAGCCCAGCCAACGCTGCGGGGCTGTCTGATTGAACGTTGTCGATGATCAGCATCCGAGAATTGCCTGACTTCATGTCCTTGCCGACCATTCCATGGAACGTGCCGTCCAGATGTTCGATGCTCATCATCTTGGCGATGGCTTTACGGGCATCATCGATCGGAATCGCAAAGCCAATCTTCTGTGAGTTGGCGCGAATTGCGACATTAATCCCGATCACTTCACCATCCATGTTGATCAGCGGTCCACCGCTGTTCCCGGGATTGATAGCGGCATCCGTCTGAATCAGATTCTTGTACGAGACGGTCTCATTCGCTTCGACGTCTCGGCCGAGCGCGCTGATAATCCCCAGCGTGATGGTACCGTCGTATCCAAACGCGTTCCCGATCGCAATCACCTTTTCGCACAGCATCAGGTCTGATGACGTACCTGATGGCATCACTTTGAAGGGCTTTGAACCATCGATCTTGATGATCGCCAAGTCATGCTCGCGGTCGAATCGAACCTTGCGAGCCACATAGCTGTACTTGATGCGGTGCTCGTCTTCGATGTCGACGCGGATGGTGTCGACGTCGGCGATCACGTGGTAATTGGTCACCATATAGCCGCGTTCATCAATGATGATGCCTGTACCCATCCCATTGATCTTGCGAGCCTTTTCTGCAGTGAAGACGTTGTTCGCGGCGGCGGCGGCTTTCTCGGTGTGGATGTTTCCCACCGAGGGCAAAGTGCGGCGAACGGCGGCGACTTCGGGTGTGACCCGGTCGGAAGCGTGTAGTGCGCCGACTCCTGCGAGCAGGAACAAGGCACTCCACAATTTGGATGAGGAACAGCGTTGTATCATGGAAGGTCTACTCGTGGGCGCTGAGGTTGGACAATGGGTGAGAATCAATGTTGCTGCCACAATCCCTCGCTGCTTCGGAGGACGGTCCTTCATCTCCGTTGGCTTCAGCATCGACGATCCAGCGCAAAATGCTTGAAGCGGTACTTGGGGCAGGTGAACAGCTTGCCCAGTCAAACGAACTGGAAAACAGAGAAACTGTGCCATGAAACAGACGTCGAGTTCGACGTTATGTGGCATCACAGAAGAGTTGACTCAAGTACCGCCGCTGAGATCGCAGGCGATCGGTCAACAGGAAAAATGTCGTCGGCAGAAAGTGCCGATGCCGAAGGTTTCGGCCGCGAAACGACCGCGAATTGAATCAATCAATGCGATTCGACAAAGACGGGTGACACGTCAACCGCACGAAGGATTCGGACCTGAAATCCCGCTCAGTCGTTGCGGTCCGTACGACTCGTCGAATCGCTGATGCATCGATTCTCAAGTGCACTGACCGTACGGAGCGTGGCGATCCTGGTAGAGACAATGAACAGCGGCGTGTGCCGAATCCCAAGCGAGATCCGGCACACGCCGCTGGTGATGAACGTCAGTCGATCTGGTGCTTAAACGAGCTCTGTAATGGGCTCACGTTTGTCGAGCAGATACTGTGGTCGTCCAGTCGGATCTTTCAACGTGACAGTCATCGGGTCGATACCCAGGTTTCGGTAGATTGTGCCGACAACTTCCTGCACGTGGACCGGACGATCCTTGGCATATTCGCCAAGTCGATTCGTCGAACCGATCACTTGACCCGTTCGCATACCACCACCTGCCAGCAACGCACAACTGACTTGCGGCCAGTGATCACGACCGGCTTGAGGATTGATACGTGGCGTGCGGCCAAATTCGCCCCACACCGCAACCGTGACATCGTTCAACATACCTCGGTCATCAAGGTCTTGAACCAGGGCGCTCACGCACTGATCCAGTTTCGAACCGTGATCGCGGACAAGGTCGAAGTTCTGGCCATGGCTGTCCCAGCGACCGAACGACAGAGTCACACACCGGACACCGATTTCAACCAGCCGGCGAGCGATTAACAGATGCTCATTGCAAGTCGGAGCACCGTCATACTGATACTTGTATGGTTTGCCGTCACCGTAACGAGCGCGCAGTTTGGGATCTTCTTTGCTCAGGTCCAGAGCGTCGACGAGCTTGCTGGATGTCAACACGCCGAAAGCCGCCTCTGAAAATGCGTCCATCCCTTTCAGCATGCCGGTGGCATCGACGTCGCGCTTTAACAAGTCGAGACCGTTCAGCAACGATTTCCGGTCTTGCAGTCGATCCAGCGACATGCCATTCAAACACATGTCCGAGGTGCCTTCACCCTGAGGTTTGAATGCCTGAAAGGCCGACCCTAGGAAACCAGGAGTCCCCGGATCAGACCAGGGAACGTGTTGCGTCTTTTCGGCCAAAGCGACCGCTGGTGGTACACCTGGATCCCTTGGGCCAAACATCTTGCCCGTGACAGCACCAATACTCGGCCGTCCCCCGACAGATGAAATACTGTTACGTGGCCAACCGGTGTAGCACTGGAATGCGTCGTGAGCACCATCGTTACCAATGACCGATCGGATCGCGACGAATTTGTCCATCATCGAAGCGATTTGAGGGAAAGTTTCCCCGATTTCGATGCCGGAAACATTTGTCTTAATCGGATCAAACTCACCGCGAATTTCGCGCGGGGCGTCGACCTTAATATCCCACATGTCCTGATGTGGCGGTCCGCCACCCAGGAAGATGTTGATAACGGCTTTGTGTGAAGAACTGGATCCAGCGGATTGCTCCGCCCGCAGTACGTCTGCCAACGACAGTGATGCGGCTGAACCGAAGGCAAAGCCGCCAATCTTCAGAAAGCTTCGCCGACTGATACCATCGCAATATTTTGCAGGTTTACCGAAAAGTGTCAGCATGGAGGCCGTTCCTTTCGCGATGTCGCCGATTCAGGTGGGATGATCCAAGCAGCCAGCGACTCCGCTGCTCGGTTTGGAAGGCAAGTCTTGTAAGGCAATTCTCGTTCCGTCAATCTCCATTGATGCGTTGAAAAGCGTACCAAATCGGCTTCTTCACGGTCAAGTCTCTGTTTATTCGAACTGCAGCACGAAGACCAAGCAGTACGAGGATTTAAATGATCGTGGAAACTCGACCGCTTGGTGTGCAATGCCACTGGAACTGTCGTCAATTCCGCAAGTTGGGTGCTCCGGTCTTCCGCTTTTCAAAGCGGAAGATCATTTGATTCATCGACTGATATTATAGTATCAGAGCAGCCTGATCAGTTGAACCGGCATGTTTCGGCCGTTCGTTTCAGACGCCACAATCGGCGCAGTGTCGTGAATATCCGTCCGGCGAGGTCTAATGGCCGACTGGTTGCCGCAACTGGCCAGTTTTGTCACGATCGGGAAATAACCAGATACAAGACGTAAACGCCGCCCATCTCAGCCGTGGGCTGAGAACACTGGAAAGACACGCAGAATATGCCATTGCCCGGTTTAAGAGTTGGATTGGGTCACGACCGACACCGTTTGGTCGCGGGGCGACCACTGATTCTGGGTGGTATCCGAATTGAATATGAACAGGGTCTGGACGGCCACAGTGACGCCGACGTGTTACTGCACGCCGTCACCGACGCAATCCTGGGGGCCGCCGCGCTGGGCGATATTGGCGAATGGTTCCCCAATACGGATCCCCAATGGGCGAACGTGGATTCTGCCGTGTTCGTGCAACGTGCCATTTCCGAAGTTCGTCAGCGCGGCTGGCAGATCGCAAACCTCGACTGCACAATTCACGCGGAACGTCCCAAATTGTCCGCATACAAACGTCCCATCGCGTCACGGATCGCTCAGTTGCTGGGAATCTCAGAAGATCAGGTGAACGTCAAAGCGAAAACAGGAGAAAAGGTTGGGCCGATCGGTCGCCAGGAAGCCATCGACGCCGACGCCATCGTCCTGCTGATTCGTGACGCTGCCGCATCGAACCATTGAGTGACTCGTGGGCGGCAATGACTAAGGGATCGACGTGCCGTTTCAGTTCGAGCCCGCTGTTGCTGACCCACCTGCCAAACGTACGCGGCGTGCTCCAGCGATTATCCTTGTCGTCGTCGCAATCGCAGGCATCTTACTCGACCGGCTGTATGCAATTCGATTGGATGCCTGGCTGATTCTCGCAGTCGCGTCGTCGATTGTTTGGCTGGTGGTATTCTTGCTCACAAAGAGAACGACCGGCGAATTGCCAGCTTTCGCATCTACCACGCCGGCGGTCGTGTTCGACCAAGTCCTGCGCCGGGGCTCGATCGTGACCCTCATGCTTGGCTGGCTGGCCTTGAGCTCAGCCTGGCATCACTGGAACTGGAATTGTCGCGCCGCGAACCACATAGCGAACTTCGCCACTGATCACGGGCAACTTGTTCGCGTCATCGGCAAGGTTGTCCAAACGCCCTGGATCGTCAAGCACTCCGATGCCGAACGAGCTCATTGGCAGAATCCCGAACACACGATTCTGTTTGTGGAATGCCGCTCGATTGCCGATCACGAATCAGAATCAATCGACGTCACCGGGACCATCCGTGTGTCGATTGACGGTGTACTCAAGTCGGTCGACTTGAGCGACGTGATCGAAATCATCGGAGATCTGGTTCTGCCCAGCGAACCATCGAATCCCGGTGACTTCGATCAGCGGACCTACCTGCGTACTCAAGCAGTTCATGCGCTCGTACGGACGAACCATGTTGAATCGGTGAGCGTTCTGCAACGCGAACGCACCCTATGGGATTGGCTGCTGTACGTTCGCGGGCGCCTGCGAAGACGGGCTGAACAATTGATTGCAGATCATCTGAAATCCGAAACGGCACCGGTCGCGCAAGCCATGCTGCTGGGAACACGATCTCAGATCGATGACGAAACGCGTCGTGCATTTCGGGAAAGTGGCATGTTGCACGTTCTGGCTATCTCGGGAATGAACGTCGGATTGCTTTGGACTTGGCTCTGGACCATCTGTCGCTGGTCAGGTCGATCCGCCAGAACATCGATCTGGGTCGTGCTGTTCGCTCTTCCCGCGTACGCGCTGCTGACAGACGCCAATCCACCGATTGTGCGCGCCACCGTCGTCGCTGTCATCGTGGCATTCGGCCAATTGATCGGTCGTACCGGCTCCGTCGGGAATTCCCTGGCGCTGGCCGGATTGGCCGTGCTGGCCTGGAATCCGAGCGACCTGTTCAATACGGGTGCGCAACTCTCGTTCCTGGCCGTATTCGCCATTCTGCACGCGATGAATTGGTTGAGCATGATTCGCGAGCAAGCACAACCCGTCGACGAAGACGCTCCACTGCGAAATAGTCTATGGCAACAAGTCTGGCCTCGAATACGACGAGCGTTGATCGATGCCAACGTGGTGGGACTCGCCGTATGGGTCGTCACATCACCCCTGGTCGCCAAAGAATTCCATCTTGTTTCTCCCATCGGTTCCATCCTCACAGTCTTGTTGGCGGTTCCAGTGACTTTGATGTTCTGGATCGGCTACACGTTTCTGCTACTTGGGCTGATCTGGTCTGCGGCATTCGGTTGGCTGGGAATTGTGTTTGACGGCTTGCTGGGATGCTTTCTGGCCAGTGTCAAGGCGGGTGCCAGTTGGAACCTGGGACATGTCTATGTCCCCGCACCGCCACTGTGGTGGACGATCGGCTTTTATGCACTGACCATCATTCCAGTCCTGGTCGCTCAACATCGGCGCTGGGGACCTGCTCTGTCCGTTCGAGGCGGCCTGACGTGGATGGTGATTGGCCTGATCTGGGGACTCAACCAGCCACCTCACCCAGGTGTCACATGCACCTTCATCTCCGTCGGCCACGGTTTAGGAGTGATGGTCGAATTCCCCAACGGCCGAACGGCATTGTACGACGCAGGAGGCATGACCGGCGGAGTCTCCATCGCTCGAACCATCTCGCAAACGCTCTGGTCGTCAGGCCGAGCGAGACTTGATGCGGTCATCATCTCTCATGCCGATAGCGATCACTGCAACGGCCTGCCGGAACTCAGCCGCATCGTGTCTCCGGGCGGACTATTCGTCCACAACAGTTTTCTCGATTGGAGTCAGCAACCCGTCGCGACAGCGATCGATGACACAATCAAGCAAGGCGCCGACGTCCGTCTGATTTCGGCGGGGCAGGCATTGGTGATCGATCCGGACGTCACGTTCCGGATTCTGCATCCGCCACCCGAATTCCGCTCGGAGAAAGACAATCCCAACAGCCTGGTGATCAGCATCGAATACGCAGGCCGCACGATCGTCCTGACAGGCGACTTGGAACTGGATGGCCTGGAACAGCTGCTCTCGACACCGCGAGTCGATACCGATGTGCTGCTGTCGCCGCATCACGGCAGCCTGAAGGCCAATCCCCCCGACCTCGCCCGCTGGGCCACTCCAGAATATCTGATCATCAGCACACCCGACGCCTCCATCGCCGGCCGTCTGATCCCTCATTTCGGATCAGAAACCCAGATCCTGACCACGGCCACCTACGGAGCCATTCGCTGTCACATCAACCCCGATGGCGAATTGCGGATTACTCCGTTCAAGCAACGTCGATCACGATAACGCCGAGATGGCAAGTGGCTGATCACTCCGCGACACAACATCTTGATCTATGCGACTCATGTACAAAACAGTACGTGTTTTATTGTATCTATCGGTAGTGCATAGTATTGTGTCCGACTCCTCCACTTCGCCTCTTTCCGATCGCAACACCAACGGCCAGCACAAATAGTTTATTCGTGCTGATTGATTGTTTTCTGCACGTTTGAAACGTTTTGGAAGGTCGGTTGAATGATCTCACGACAAAGCTTCGAAGATGCGAAGACTATCCTCAATTACATTCCATTGCCTATTTACGTGACTGATCTCTCCGTCAGTTCACGATTTCACTTCATAAACGACGCGTTTGCCGAATTCCTTCAATACACCAAAGAAGACTTGCTGGCCCATCACCGGCCGCTGGATCTGTACGAGACAAAATCCCTTCGATCCATATGGACATCAAAGATGTTGGGCGGGAAGCCTCTGCGGGACGAATCCCGATTTGTCAGGGGCAACGGAGAGACTATTGAGGTTCTAGATCTGGCTCGCTCATTTCGAATCCCTGATCTTTCTTCCGAGAAGGTCGCTATTGGAGCGATTATCGATATGACCGATGCTTGTCGCGACAGATCGTTGGTTGCAGCGTACGAAACCATTCTCAACCTGGAGTGGATTAACTTAGGGCTACACCAACTTGATAGGCACGGCAAGATCTTCTGGATGAATCGTTGCGAACAAAAATGGTTGAACGTGGACCAAAACTGGATTGAGTCTCGACCTGGTGCGAGCCAATTGATGGCTACAGATCCGATGGATGGAAAGCGCATCGAGGAGCTGATACGAAAAAAGCTGAATGGTGACTTTCTGACGATTCAAGAGCACGAGACTTATTTCGTTAATCCAGAGCAGCCGCTTGAATCGCGCCGAGACGCTCAAACGATTCCGGTCAACATTCACGACCATTTAACATTTGACGATAAGAAACCACGGAAAGAGCGAATCCTCACTGTTGTCAGAGATGAGCGAATCGATGGATCAATTCGAGACGACTTACTGCAATTTGGACCTAAGAATCCGCTTCTTGGACGGTTTCGAATCAAATCCTTCATCAAACTACGACGTCAATTCGTGATGCGTGACAACCTTCAAGCCGACGACGATAGACTCGTCTTCGTCTGGGGAAACGATGCATTTGAGGAGGAGCTGCGGGAGCAACATCGGCTTAAGGAAGACCAATCACTCAATGGCAAGATGGAAGTGGAACTCTATCCCGAGGATGAATTCGGGCCATTGTTTCTCTCTGCTGACACGCGAGTATTGAAGCTAACCGATGGAGAATTCGACGAATCGATTGAATGCCATCCGACAAGTGCATTGAATGCAGACACGCCGTCGACGACTCTCACGCAGGTACTCAAAGCTCCATATTTCGTCGAAGGAGAATCTACGGCGGCTGGCGTGATCGGATTCTATTGGGATACACGCGACACGGCAGCGATCGAGAGCTTGCGAAACCTGTATCAGATGTGGCAGTTGATTCTCGAGCGGATTCCGTTGCCGGTGTTTTGCAAGGATTCACACCTTCGATTCATTTATGTCAACAAAGCCTTCTGCGATGCAAACAACAAGACGCTGTCTGAGATTATTGGCGCAACGGATCGAGAGTTGTTCCCCTTACAATTCGAGAAATACGAGGATGATGACAAACGCATTCTGGCGTGCGACGGCGCAACCTCCTGGACGGAGTCTCATCCACACGCTGACGGTTCAGACCGAACTGTAAAGGTGTGGAAACAATCCATTGAACTGATTGATGGCACGCGAGGGTTAGTCGGGGTGTACTGTGATCTCAATGGGGCAGAAGTCAATCCAGATGTTTGGATCGACTACAAGTGGAAACGACTCCATGTCAAAAGAGAGAGCATCAGTTTGGCGGTTGAGGGACAGAAGCTTAACTTCAATCACGATCATTTGAGATTTCTGGACGCGATGCTGGAGCGCCCGAATCAGTTTGTTGACTATGCCACGATCTGGTCCCGAATGTACTCCCAGGACCCCCGGAATCTGAAAAAATGGAGGGATGCTGGAAAGGCCCAAATCGACAAATTGCATCACTGGAAGCGTGAGATCAGTCTTTTCCTGAAAGAATCTGAAGATAGTCTGTCATGGAAGTGCGAGATTCCGGAAGGAATTGGTGGCGGATATTGCTTGAAAATGGAGCTACTCTGAAATCAACTTTGATAACTGATGCCCGGACCTGAAAGGAGCCGGCAGCAATGACTTGCGCACGATTTGACTGCCGATTTTGAGGCCTGTCACATCAGCCACTGTTGATTTCATCAGTGGCATATGTCGGATATGAAAGAATCTGCTGGAGAAAAGAACATTCAGATTCTGACAGAAAACGATTGTATTCGTGGGTGCTGATGGGTGAAGTGTCGTGATCACTGATCCGATCTTCGACGGGCCTCACGATGATGACCATTCTGCATCGTCCCAACCATTCTGAAAACAGCAGCGGTCGAGTTCGTCTCGCCATGAAGCTGGCGGTACGACAGGTCATACCCGCGATCTGTGCCGCTCTAATTCTTCTCGAATTCTTCTCGGCCAACTTGCGAGACGAGTGTGAACGTCGCGCTGATTCTAGCGCGCTTCACAATCAATGTGTTTTTCGTGCCGATGCACGTCATTTTTTCAGACCCCTTCTGGAGACGATCATGGACTTTCCGAGTTATCTGGTTCGACGTCACTGCTTGACAAAGACCGAATACGCAAAGATCAGTTGGAGGTCCATAAAATCAAAGGGAAGTGCAACGAACAAGCAAACGGACTTTCTCGAGCCTTCTCTGGAGCAAGTCTCGCCTGAGAATCTCGGAAGCATTCGCCCGTATCCATTTGGCGATGTACTGGCAAACAGTGAATTCCTTTCCAAGGTTCTAAGACGAGCTCGCGTGTCTTCGTTCGAAGCCCTCATCGATTCGTGGCATCAATGGCACGTTGATCATATTCAGCCAATTTCTGATTTTTGCTTGTCCCCGCTCGGTGATCGGAGCTTCGGACAAAAGCTGTGGAATTGCGAATTGGAAAAACGCCTTTGTGCGGTGTGGGTCGCCGAGCACATCGTTCAAAATTGGGACCATGTGATTATTCCCGAAGGAACAAGTACCTTCTGGGTTGCCCTCGCTGCCCTCGCACTGCGATCCGATTTGCTGCTGATTACATCAAACGGCGGCGTCGTTCGTGAATTACATGAGAATCCGGAACTTCGAAAACGCGCCAACTCCGTCACTGTTATTGGTGGTGAGATCGACGTTGAAGTTGGCGGGAACGGACGTGGATTTGTGGGTGATGCCACTCAAGAAGGATACGATGCGGCTATCACTCGCAAACCTGGCGCAACGGTGGTCGTCTCGTCGGTGAATGGCCTATTGCCGGAAGATGGACCATACGCACCTTGCCCGGTTTCGGGAATGACTCGCTACTCACTGTTGAGGAAGGCGCTGGAATCCAACGTGCGCAGGCTTGTTCTGGTTGCAGATCACTCAAAAATGCGCCCCAGCATGCAAAAAGACTATGGTGACGCAATTTTTTCGGACAAGAGAGAATGGCGAGCGATCCTCAAGAATCACCTGGACCGCCTTGTAATTGTTGTCGCGCCTCCCGAAAGCGTTCGCTACAATCCTGCAATCATGTCCATCCGGCCCAAATCTCGAGTCATTCGTGGAAACGAATATCCACCTTCCGTTGTCGAATACCTGACAGTGGCGGCGAGATTCGATGATCTCTGTTCGACGAATGACGGCCAATCTCGGTTTATCGAGGTGGGGATGCTTGCCGAAACCAGAGATATGGTCACGGTCTAGAATGAACCGGCTCGACTTGTTGTTTCAGCAGAGACACTGCGGGTCTTGCTGTCGCGCTGTGCCGACTGTAAAAGCCGTTGTTCAGAATTGGACCGAGCTGTTGGCGAAAGCGGTCGCACCGGACGGATCTGGAGGCGACCGGTTCGCACCGGCTGTGATGCCGAGCGATATTCGGTCGAGTTGGTCCAACACAGGCACAGAAGCCATTGAAGGAGAATCGATTGATGACCGATCAAACACGACGCGAGTTTCTGGCGGTTGCCGGGGGCGTGTTGGCGACCACCAGTCTTGTAGCGGCGAATCCGGCTGTGACGAAAGCCGTCGAGAAGCGGCAACCGGACGTGGCGACGATTCCGCCGACCGCCGCCTTGGTTACGCCCGCCACCAATCCAACGGGCGCTGCCTGCACGGCATTTTGAGAAATGGCCAACACGAGGGTAACGGCGGCGACGGTTACGCCGCGACGGGCG